>ERZ1292625.3026-Hain-H41-01um-R1-3026-length-14319-cov-4_pt1 | contig 14319 bp, 15 predicted proteins | sample MGYA00564400_ERZ1292625 | MGnify/ENA primary metagenome ERZ1292625 (study PRJEB36523, sample SAMEA6512639) | groundwater metagenome | collected 2019-01-08 | study: AquaDiva: Metagenomics assemblies of 32 groundwater samples | reverse complement strand
ATACCCCTGGAATCCCCCGCTCTGTTTGCTGGTGAAGCCGAACAGCACGTCGGAACGGCTGATGAGTTCGCCGAGCCGGTCGGCATTGAGCGTCGGAGGCAGTTCCTGCGCCGATGCGCGCGGTGCGCCCTCGCCACGCTCGGTCTGCTCCGGCGGAAAAATTTCACCGTCTACTTCGATCCATTTGCCGAGGTCGATTTTCTCCAGGTTCGAGAGTGTTTCGAGCATTAGCGCTTCCGCGGTCAGACCGGGAATGTCCTTCAGTGCCTTGCCGCCGCCGGTCAGGTTTCCCTCCGGGGAAAGCGTGAACGTGTCGTTGGCGAACTTCTCGCCTTTCCGGTAGTTCACGACGATGAAAACTTGCTTCACTTGGGCACGCGGCGGAATGACGAGTACGGAATCCACCCCGGGCCATTCGCCCGGAAACCGCGTTCCCTGCGGAATCAGCGAAAACTTTCCACGGAGCACTTTATCGAAAAGTTCCTGAAGTGCCTGTTTGTCCTTCTGTTCTGTGACCTGACCCTTTGCTTTGTCTGCATCTTCCTTCGCGGCACGGGCGCGTTCCATGAGGTCGCCGATCTCGGACATAGCGGAGAAGTGAAGTGAATGACAGAACGGTAACACGCTCCTCGACCGTGCGGAAGAAACAGGAACACCGCCGTTGTGGCGGTGTTCCGGTCGTGCAAAACCTGGGATGCCCCTCCTCTGCCCAAACCCATCATCTCTCTCATCTGACGGGCTTAGGCAGAGTGCGAACCCCCATGGCCCGGTGGGTCCGCAGCTGCGCGTTCGGGGGCCGTTAAACAAGCCTCCAGCAACCGAACGCCGGACCCTAGCATTCGAGGATGGAGTTGTCAAGGGCTCCCGTACAAGAAAGTTAAAACGCCCATTCCTGGGCGTTTTAACTGTTTAGTGCAGGTGAACAATTGTTATTTTGTGATTGGAGTCTGTTTACTTTCGAGCGCACGCCACAGCATTTCGTACATTGCCCGCATGGTCTGCGCGATGTCCGCGCTTTCGATCAGCACCGAAATTTGTTTGCCACGCAGGCTCGTCAGCGCCACTTTGTTGCCATAGACCAGGACGTCGCCGTGGAATTCCGGAGTATCTACGGGCAGTTGCAAGACCGGATTTAATGCATGAATCGAGACCACTGGCCGTATTGTCTGGACAATGGTCCGGGCGAAAGTTTTTCGTTTGCCGAGCTCGTTTTTTACCGGCTGAAGTTCCTCCAACGAGTACATCGAGTAGATGTCGTCACCGTTATACATCTCGTCGAGCGCTTTCACACCGCTTGCGAGCAGATCGTCCTGAATGGCTTTGAGTGCTTCCTTCCCTTCAAACATCTTTACGATCGGTTTTTCTCCGCGTTGGACGAGCTTCAGATCCGCCACCGCGTCATCGATTTCAGCGGCCAACGCCTGCATGGAGCGGGCGCGTTCCTGGGCCACGGCGCGCAGTCGTTCCGGCGATTCGGATTGGTACAGCTGCTTTTTGCCGCGCTGCATGGTGCTCATGAGTCCGCTGCGCATGAGTTCCTCAATTGCGGCATAGGCTGTGACGCGGGAAATGCGCGCCTTCCGAGCCAGGTCCTGCACGGAGGAGGGCCCGGTTTCGATCGACGTGAGATAGGTTTTTGCCTCGCTGTCTGTGAAGCCGAGGGCGCGCAGGTGTTTGGTCCACTGAGGATTCATACCAAGAGGGTGATGTGTACACACGCATCATACACTTTTCTTGCGGCAGCGGGAATGTGGTAGATTCCTGTCATGCCCCATCTGACCTGGACGGACGAATCACGCCTCTCCGCTGGCATGACACTACGCGAAGACGGCGACATGCGTTTGCGAGCCGACGACGGTGTGCAGGACGATGTGCTACGCAAGCGTTGTGCGTTTTTGGAGACGCAATTTTCAAACGCCACGATCGCTGCTCCCCTGCCCGTCCATGGCGCTGCCGTCGCAACCGTGACCGGCAACGAACCGTTTCACGAAAAACATGCGCTTTTTTCGCAAACTGATGCTTTGGTGACGGTTGTTCCAGGCATTGCACTCACGGTCACGGCTGCAGACTGCCTTCCCGTGTACTTCTTCGATCCGGTGCGCGGCACGATCGGCCTCGCACATGCCGGCTGGCGCGGTCTCGTAGCGCCGCCCCACGGCGTTCTTGCGGCGACCGTTGAAGCGCTTGTTGTGCTCGGTTCCAAGCCGATGGATATTCGTGTCGAGGTCGGTCCGTCCATCGGCCCCTGCCACTACGTGGTTGACGCTGCCCGCCGCAAACTGTTTGCCGCGCGTTTCGGGAATGACGTGGTTTGCCGCGAGGCGCTTGACCTACGTCGTGCCGCGGTTCGTGCGCTTGTCGATCTCGGACTCGACGCGAAACAGATCAGCGCCGAGCCGCCCTGCACCGTTTGCCAATCTGATCGCTTCTTTTCCCACCGTGTCGACGGGCGTGAACCGCCTGGGGTCGGCATGGCCTGGATTGTGCTGCACAGGCCGGGGTAGGATGGGCGCCTATGATCATTCTGGTGTCCGGTGAAGACGGCTACCGCGTTGCGCAGAAGCGCGATGAATTGGTGGCGGCGTTCCGCGCCAAGTTTGATCCGTCCGGCATGAACATCGATGTGAAGGACGGCAGCGCGCTTTCCGCGGAAGAGATGTCCTCCGCCGTGCGCACCCAGCCGTTCCTCTCCACCCGGCGCATGGTCGTCGTCAAAGGCCTTTTCTCTCGCAAAGGCGTGAAAGCCATGGAGCCATACGCTGCTGCGCTCGCCGCACATGATGCCGAGAGAATCATCGTGCTCTTGTCGGATGTGGTTTCGGAAGAGGCTCTCGCCAAGCATCCGCTCAAGAAAGCGTTTCAGAAAGCACTGCCAAAAAGTTCCATCGTCGAGTACGCTTATCCCCCGCTCACACCGGCCCCGTTGCGTGCCTGGATCGCCGAGGAAGCGGCGCGCGCGGGACGACAGATCATGAACGACGCGGCAGATCTCCTGGCCGTGTCTGTGGGGTCGGACCTGTGGCGCATGTCTGGTGAAGTTGCCAAGCTCGTTGCCTGGCGCACAGACGGTCCGATCACACGAGAGGACGTGGAACAGCTTGTGGAGCGGCACCTGGAAGAGAACGCGTTTGCATTTACCGATGCTGTGGGTGCGGGCGACATGCGGACCGGCGCGGCACTGCTGGAGCGCGAACTCCAGGCCGGCAGTGACGCTTTTGCGCTGCTCGCCATGCTTATCCGACAGGCGCGGCTGCTTGCCGCGGCCCGCTCGCTCATCGATGCTGACAGCGGTGGACCGGAAGCACTTGCCGCTTCGTTCGGCGTCCATCCGTTCGTTGCGAAAAAAACGTTTGCTCAGGTGCGCGCATTACCAGCGGCGCGTATCCGTCGATTTCATGATGCGATATATGAAGCGGATGCCGGCATCAAGCGCGGTCGTTTCGCTCCAGAAGACGCCTTGCGGCAGATCCTCGCCAAAAGTACCTGAAACTAAAACACCCCCGTTCAGCGGGGGTGTTTTAGTTATGTCGCTTTGTTCGCGGCGTTGATTCGTTTGGCGAGGCGGCTCTTGAGTCGACCGGCGGTATTCTTCTTGATGATACCGTGTGCGACGGCCTTATCAATGGCTTTAATCGCAACGCGTCCCTGCTTTGCGGCCTCATCGACCTTCTTGGCGTCGAGCGCTTTGCGCGCCTGTTTCAGTATTTTCGCGATCCCCGCTTTCTCCGTGACATTGCGGGCGTGTTGTTTGACGCCTTTGCGCTGTGCTTTCGCAGCGGCATGCGTAGTTGGCATGAATGATGAAAGTTACTTGAGTAGTTTGATCTGATCAATGCGGTTCGACAGACGTCCGTATTCGTTGGATGCGTTGTCCATGGCGTTCTTTGCGTTCGTGAGATGTCGTGCAACGAGTCCGAGTGATTCACTGAACTTCGTCGTATCTTGCTGAATACCGCGCAACAGCTCCCAGATGAGTTTTGATTACTCGGCAAACAGCGTCCGTTCCAGGCCCATCATGATGACGCGGAGGAAGTGGAAGAACGTGTTTGGTGAGACCAGGATGACCCGCCGGTTTCGCGCGTGCGTCATCAGCTCATCGCTATTGAGAATGATCTCGTAGTAGATGCTCTCGGACGGAACATACATGACCGCAAAGTCCACGGTGCCTTCGTGCGGCAGAATGTACTTTCTGGCGATGTCGTCGATGTGTTTGCGCACCGCACGCTCGAAATCGTGTATTGCCGCTTTCCGTGCAGTGGGGTCCTCGAGACCGACCGCGCGCCGGTAGTCTTCGAGTGGGAATTTTGAGTCGATGGGGATGAAACCCTGTGCTGATTTGATCAGCGCATCGACGATTTGCCCCTCATGGAAATGGTATTGCAGCTCGTATTGCTCCTTTGCAAAGACCTGTCCCAGGGCATCAGCCAGGATTTGTTCGCCGATGTTACCACGCAGTTTCGGGGAGTTCAAGAACTCCTGGAACTCCTTAATCGAGCGGCCGATCTCGTTCATGGTTCCGGCTTCCTTCATTAAACCCTGCATAACCTGTGCGGCCTTATCCAGCCGCTGGTTAATTGCCTGGTTTGTGGTGTCGAGACGCTGCTGCATGCCCACCACGTTTTGGTTCAACATCGATACCGTCTGGTCATTGGAACGGGCGGCATCAATATCGGAAAGTTGACGGCGAAGCAGCAAAAAGACGGAAATAATAAGCCCACCAACGACAAGCGCAGCGATAAGTACGGAAACCCCCACATCCATAGATTGACCCGGTTCAAAAGGTGCCGTAATATTAGCACACGTTTTTCAGCCTGTGTTGATGAGGTTCTTTTACAGTAAATCGTTTTGCGACGCATACTTTGCAAAGAGTAGAGTCATTTCTTGATGACCAGTCTCGAATTTTGTTCTTGAAGGCGAAAAAATGTTTCACGTGAAACACCAAATTGTTTCGTGTGAAACAATTTGCACCGTCGCCCGGTCAAGGTACTTCGATTCTCCTTCGCACGATGCGAGGTCTGCGTTCGCTCGGCGCTGAGGGCAAGCTCTTGCGCCTCACTCTCTTGCCTCCGTAGTTCAACGGATAGAACAACCCCGTCCTAAGGGGTGGATGTACGTTCGATTCGTGCCGGGGGCACCAAACAACCATTTGTCTACGCTTGTGTAGACAAACAGAAACAGTTAGCAACTTATCCACGGGCCGCTAGCTCACTTGGTAGAGCGCTTCCATGGCATGGAAGAGGTAAAGGGTTCGAATCCCTTGCGGTCCACCACAAAACACCCACCGATCCGGTGGGTATTTTGTTTCACGTGAAACATTATGATGATGAGATGCGTGGAGATTGTTTCATGTGAAACAATCAGCAAGAGAGATGTGTGTAAGGTGTGTGAACAGTTGATAAGTATGTTTGTTAGATTCGAAACATCAGGAAAATACGAAGTAAATACGGACAAGAAAGTGCGTCGTAAAATGTATAGTCGTTGGCTCTTGGGAATTGACCCTATCTGGGGATAGACGTACACTGTGCCGGCATTCCCACTCGCGGGCCTATCGTACAGTGGTAGTACGCCGCATTCGCATTGCGGAGACAGCAGTCCGATTCTGCTTAGGTCCACCAAAACACCGCTCCGGATCGGAGCGGTGTTTTGTTTGGTTGCTCACGCCCGCGTCTTGTGTGACGAGCATATGAGGAAAGCGTTAGACTTGTCACATGAAAGAAACAAATCTCTGCTATCTCTTCCGTCCCGGCCAGGTGTTGCTCGCCATGAAGAAGCGCGGCTTCGGCGTGGGGAAGTGGAACGGTCCGGGTGGCAAGGCCAATCCGGGAGAGTCACCGGTCGAGGCGCTGGTGCGGGAAGTGCACGAAGAGATCGGCGTCACGGTGAAAACTTCGGACGACCGCGGCATCATCGAGTTTATCTACGCAGGAAAGCCGGATTCAACGACGCGCTGCCGGATATTCTCGAGCACGGACTTTGAAGGCGAACCAGTCGAATCTGAGGAGATGCGACCGCAGTGGTTCGGTGTCGATGCGATTCCGTATCCTGAAATGTGGGAATCAGATGGTGTGTGGTTTCCAAAGCTTCTCGCCGATGAACGCGTGAACTATCGGTTATACTTCAGCAGAGACGTACGTTTTGTGAAACATGAACCGCTTCTCATATGAAAAAGTGGATCGACATTCTCGGCTAGTGCTCTTCCGCTAAACAATTAAAAAACCCAGCCACGAGGCGGGGTTTTTTTGTTAGGCGCGCTTCTTTGCTTTTGGAGTGACGGCTTTTTTGATGGCGATCGCGGGACTGGATTTGACCACCTTGGCAGTCATGTCGTCCCAACCTTCCATCAGACGGTTCTTGATGTCGTTCAGGTCGGTCTTTTTCAGCGTTTTCATGGCCTTTGCCTGCAGCTTCACGGCGTCTTCAACGGCTTTTTTGTACTGCGAGGCCGTTACTTTTTTAGCTTTGACGAGTGATCGAGCTACGTCGGCTTTGGAGCGATAGAAGGCCTCCTCAATGTCCTTGCGCGTTTCTCTGCCTTTTTTCGGCGCGAACAGGATGCCGATCAAGGCACCGAGCGCCGCGCCGACGGCCAGGCCCTTGGCGAGCGATTTAACGGATCCTCTCTTCTTAGGTTTTGCTTCCTTCATAAAAGTGCGGTTAGTCGCGAACAGTATAGCACGGCTGGACATTGTCGAGGAACCTTGGCATCCTGCGGCCGTCTATGTCGTTCTCCATTGGTATTGTCGGACTGCCCAACGTCGGCAAGTCGACCCTCTTCAAGGCGCTGACGCGCAAGCAGGCGCTCATCGCGAATTATCCGTTCGCGACCATCGAACCGAACGTCGGCATCGTCGAGGTGCCGGACGAACGGCTCGCGCAGCTCGCGGCGATTTCGCATGCCGCGAAACTCGTGCCCACGACCATCAACTTCGTCGACATCGCGGGACTGGTGCGCGGCGCGGCGCAGGGCGAAGGGCTCGGCAACAAGTTCTTGTCGCACATCCGCGAGGTCGACGCCATTGTCATGGTGGTGCGCGTCTTCGTGGACAACGACATCATCCACGTTCATGGCCAGGTGGATCCAAAAAGCGATGTTGAGGTGATTCATACCGAACTCGTGATTGCCGACCTGGAAACCGCAAACCGGCGTGTGGATGCGTTGAAAACAAAAGCAAAAGGCGGTTTCACGACGCTGCTCGAAAAAGAGCTGGCTGTAGTGGAGCGGGTGCGCGATGCATTGCAGCAGGGGAATCTTGCCGGCTCCGTGCAGCTTGCCGATGATGAGAAACTGTATCTCACAGAGATACATCTGCTTACGCTGAAGCCGTTTTTGTACGTTTTGAACGTCGACGAGAAGACACTCAAAGAGAAGAGCTACGTCGACGCACTGTCGAACGATCTTTCGCCGCAGATCGCCTTGAATGCGAAAATCGAGGCCGAGCTCGCGGACATGTCGCCATCAGAAGCCAAGGAGATGCTCACGGCACTGGAGATTCCGGAGTCCGGACTCGACGCGCTTATCCGCGCTGCCTACGCCAAGCTTGGGCTTATCTCGTTCTTGACCACGGGCGAAATGGAAACGCGTGCCTGGACGATTCCCGTGGGAACGAAAGCGCCGCAAGCCGCCGGCGTCATCCACACCGATTTTGAAAAAGCATTCATTCGCGCCGAGATTTCGAACTGGAAAGATTTTGTGACGCAGGGCGGCGAAGCCGGGGTCCGGGACAAAGGATTGCTCCGCGTCGAGGGCAAGGAGTATGTGATGCAAGACGGCGACGTCGTCCATTTCCGCGTCGGCGTATAAAAAAGAGCGCCGAAGAGCGAGACCCGCGGGGGACTAGCTCTTCGGCGTGACGCGGAGGATTTCCGCGATGAGACTGTCTGTCTCGTTGGCGCGTGCGCCATGATCGTCGATCACGATCTCCCGCCGGTAGGCGTCCGGGTCGAACGCCACCATGCTCTGGGTGCGTCCCCCGATCGGGACCTTCGGTGTGGTCGCATAACTCACCGTCTCGTCGCGACGCGACTTGATGGGCGCGCTCGGCAATGGCGGCGGAACGGCCGGCATCTCCTCAGTCGGACCTTCCTCGGTGAACACCGGGGAGGGTACCGGTCGAGGTACCGCGATCTGCCTGAGCGCAACGCGCGCGATGGGCGTGTATTCCGCGGGCGGGGGCGCCAGCAGATCGAGGTCGTCGTCGATCTCGAGAGCAGATCGCTCCATCGGCGGCGAGAAGACCTTCACGCCCTTCAGCAGCGACGCCTGGAGCTGCGTGATCAACGTGTCGGCGTTCTCCAGATTCGCGTGCGCTGCGCCCAGCTGGGTTTCGAGCTCGGCGATGCGCTCATCGGCCGTCTTGATTTGCCCGGCCAGGAACGTGATGTCCTCGTTGCGCTGGTCCTTCTCCTCTTCGAGCGCGAGCTTGGCGTTCAGGGTCGTGTCGGTGCGCAGCTTGAGCGCCCGGTTCACGGCCTCGACGCGTCGCGAGAAGAGCTGGAGAAGACCGAAGACGACATCCGGATGCTGGAGGAGCATCCGCATCTTTTGCGGCGAGATGGCGTGCAGCTCGCACACCGTCAGCGCCCGCATCGTTGCGGAACGCCGCTCGCCGAGGAAGAAAGCCATCTCGCCGGCCACCTGGCCCTCGGAGACCTCCGCGATCTGCACGCCGTCGATGATGACGGCGAGCGAACCGCGCAGCAACGCATACATCTCCATCGGGTCGCTGCCCTGCTCGAACAGGGTCTCGCCCGGCTGGAGTTCGATCACGCTGCCGCTGTCGCGATATCGCTTCAGTTCTTCGTCCGGCAGGGTGCTCTTCATGGGCACCCGGGCAATTCCCGTTCCGGGTACCGGGGAGGGAATTCTTTGGTCCCTGGTCATGGAACTCCTGCGTTTTGGAGGGAAACCCTAGGAATACAGGGGTCTCCAAAACAGGCGAGATTAGCCGTTTTTGGGTTTTTTGTCAACCCCAACGACCGCTCGCAATCTTTATATACGTTTATTCTGCCCTAGGATTTCTTCTCCAAAAGAACGATCTCCCGGACAACTTTTGCATCTGGCCGGGCGTAGCGCAGATTGCCTTCGGGCGTGGTGTCGGTCCGCAGCGCCGCTGGCAGGTCACGGGCGGGGGTCAACCTTGTATATCCGATGGTGGAAAGGTTTTTGTCGGAAAGAGTCGTCGGGATGCGACCCTCGTGAAAGCGTGGAAAAACCATGACCACGCGACCATTGTTTTTGAGCAGTTGAATGAACGCTGCGAGCGCGCGACGATACAGTTTTTTCAGATCGTCTGCATTTTTTGTCAGTTTTGCGCTATCGGTGTGGCCGCGGAGTGCGGGCCCAAGCGTCGGCTCCGTCACGATGGCGTCGATCGTGCCGCGCGCGAGCGTGCGGTCGAGCCCTTCTGCGGAAGAAACGAACAATTCCGGCGGTCGCAGCCGACCGGCCCGATTGGCGAGCCATGCCATGTTGGCGCGCGCCGCATCAACCTCCTGCATGGAGATGTCGCTGCCGATCACGCGCTGCCAACCAAGGAGCATGGCTTCGCCCAGGACCGTGCCGGAGCCGCAGAACGGGTCGAGCAGCGTACCGCTTGTTCCGGAAAGATTCACGAGTACGCGTGCCAGCTGTACCGGCAGCATGCCGGAAGCGGGATTTGCGACTGGCCGATCGAATTCGCGGTGGGCCTGTCCTTCGAAATCGTGGACGAAGCTGGTCCGTGCCAGGTGCCAGCGGCTGCGCTCGATCAGGATCAGAAAATCGCCGCCCGTCGTGAGCAAGCCGTTTTTGGCGACGGCGACCGGCGAAAGCAAACGGCCGGTGCCGGTGATGAGCCGCGCCGAACCGCGGTCCTTGAGCGACTTTTTCACGCTGAGCCCCCAGGCGCGCAACTTCGGCAGCGAGGGAAGCGGGATGTTCGGAGCGAGCGCCGCGGCGGACAAACCGAAGGTCGTCTTGCCGGCAGCGATGCGCGTGCCGACCGCAGCGGTCACGGCCTCGATGACCTGCGTTTCCGTCGGTGAGCCGCCATACGTTTCCAGGACTTGCCCGAAGCGGATGGTGCCGCCGAGCGCCGCCGCAAAACCGGCCGGCGGCTCCGAGCCCTCGAGCAGGAGGATGTCGGGTCCGAACGGGCCAAGGGCCAACGGCGCGCCGTCGGCCCGGGAGCGGATCAGCAATTCCGTAGCGGACAAAGCGGGGTGGCGGCCGAGCTCGGCGAAAAACAGGGGCATAACGCCTGACAGTGTACCCGCTGTCTTGACGCGCCGCCATCTCGCTGATAGGGTCGCCGCGCTGCACGGGGCGGCAATACACACGAGGTGTAGGTGATGAATGCATCGGTCTTTTCCGGAAGCGCGGCTGTGGCCTACGCCGCCTTCAATCTGCGGGACGACTACTACCGCGAGATGGCTCGCGAGGTGGTCGCGGCCGCGCGGCGAGCGAACGCGAGTTCCGTGCCGCGCGCCATCGATCTCGGCGCCGGTATCGGCATCTCCACGATGGAGGTGATCGCGGCGACGCCGGGCCTGCGCCGCATGCTCGCGGTCGAGCCCGAGGAGGGCATGCGCGCCTTCGCCGAGCTCAACGTGATGGGCGACCCCCGGGTCGCGGTCGTCGCGGGACGCGGCGAGAAGCTCGCCGAGGCGGTGCCCGCCGATCTCCGCGGGCAGGTGGACCTCCTGACCTGCTGTCAGGCGTTCCACCTCTTCAACCCGCCGGGCAAGGACTCGCTCGTTCCGGCGCTGCTCGCCGAGGCGGCGCAGGTCATGGGCGCGGGCGGCATCTTCGCCTTCGACCTCGGCCCCTCGAACTACGCCTTCGCCCTGCCGCTCGCGGACCACCGCGCGGGCTCGGCGAAGAGCGGCCAGATCGAGACCGAGCTCTCGCACCCGCTCTACCAGCGGGTGCAGGCGATCCTGTTGGAGGAGGTCCGCAAGGACTACCCGGCCTTCGACCGGTCGGACCTCTGGCCGGCGGCCGGCGCGCGCCAGGACTTCGCGGGCCTCGAGGAGCGGTTCGCCGCGGCGGGGTTCACGCAGTTCCGGTGCTCCGAAGTGCTCGTGCCGGTGCCGGGGCGGCGGGTGATCGAGTTCATCCGCAACGGCTGGGCGGTCTTCTTCCGCTGGCCGCCGCTCGTCGAGCTCGACATGGAGGTCAAGCTCGGACTAATGCGTCGCGCGATCGGCCGCCTGCTCGCGGAGGGTGAGCTGGACCGGCTGAGCGGCCTCATCAGCTATCACCCGACGGCCGTCTTCACGGCCGTGCGCGGCTGAGCCGCCGAGGCATCGGCGCACGCGTCTTCCCGTCCGGGAAGGCGCGTCTTTTTTATTGCGGGGCATTGACAAATGGGTCCGGAGTGTGGGAGAAGACGCCTGTCCGGCAAGGGTCGGGCAGAGGAAGGTACGTATGGCAGTGGTAGCAATCCTGTACGTCGCCCTGGGTGCGGTATTCGCCGCGCTCTACAACGTCGGTACCAAGAAGGTGCAGACCGGCGAATGGAAGAACCGTTCTAGCGCGCTCGTGGCGCTCCACCTCGGCATGGCTGCGGTGATGCTGCTCTCCTGGTCGGCGGCGACCGGCGGGCCCGCGCTCACGGAGGGACTTGAGCCGTTCCTCTGGCCGATGATCGCCACGGGAGTCCTGAACATCGGCATCATGCTCGCCAAGATGCGCGCCCGCGCGCTCGAAGATGTCTCGCTCGTCACGCCGATCGACTCGACGACGCCGGCGATCGTCATCGTCACGAGCATGCTCATCCTCGGCGAGTATCCCTCGCGGCTCGGATGGATCGGCATCCTGCTGCTCGTGTTGGGCACCTACATCCTGAATATCCAGGATGTCGGCGCCAAGCTCGCGGAACGTCTCTCCAAGGAGAAGGAGGGCCGGCCGGTGCCGCGCTGGCGGGTCTACCTGGCGCCATTCCTGGCGCTCAAAGGCAGCGTCGGCGTGCGCTGGGCGTTCCTCGCGGTCGGGCTGTCCACGATCAGCCTGAACTTCGACGGCCTCGTGGCGCGGCGGGCGAACATCGCCTTCGGCCTGGGCTGCGTCGTGGCGATCGCGGCGCTCGGCAACCTCGGCGTGGCCCTGTGGCGCAAGGAGTTCCACGGCGTCACCGTCCGCGACGCGGCCGTGAAGAGTCTGCCGCTCGCGGCGCTCTGGGCGCTGAGCAACGGCATCACGAACCTGGCCTACCGGGAGAGCATCGTTCCCTACGTCGGCACGATGAAGCGGCTGCAGATTCCGCTGACCATCATCCTGGCGTACTGGCTGCTCGACGAGCGCAAGAGCTTCCGGGAGCGGTTCGCGGGCGGCCTCGTGATGACGATCGGCGCGGTTCTGATCGGTCTCGGCTGAGCCGCGGCGACAGACGGTTCCTCCGGGGGCCGTTCTTTTTTTACCTGCCTCCCACCCTTGTCAGGCCGGGAGGGCTCTGATATGGTGCCGCCGAACAAATCCCCCGTCCCTTTCTGAGGGAACCACGCGGCCAGGCAGATAAGCCGGGCGCCGGGGGCGAATCTATGAAGCAGTACGAACTTCTCTACGTCCTTTCGGGTGAGCTCACCGACGCCGAGCTCAAAGGCGTCCGCGGTCGCATCGACGGCCTGATTACGGGCGCCGGCGCCACCATCAAACTGAACGAGCATGTCGGCAAGGTGAAGCTCGCGTACCCGATCGGCGTGCACCGCTACGGCCACTACATCTTGGTTCGCTTCACGGCTGAGCCAGCCCAGATCGCCAAACTCGACGCGGATCTCCGTCTCGACAACGAAATCATCCGCCACATGATCGTGAACGCGGACGAGGTCATGCTGACCACGGTCAACCTGTTCGTCCGTCCGGATGAAGATCGCGCACCGGAGTCGGCAGCGCCCGTCATGGCCGCCCCGATTGCCACCACGGCGCTCTCGCAGGAAGACATCGATAAGAAGATTAATGAGCTCCTGACAGAAGCCGGCTCGTAATCGTATGAACCTGAATCGGGCCATGATCATCGGCAACGTGACGCGCGACCCGGAGTCGCGTACCACGACCGGCGGCCAGAACGTCTGCTCCTTTGGCGTGGCCACAAACCATGTCTGGAAGGACGCTCAGGGCCAGAAGCAGGAGAAGGTCGAGTTCCACAACATCGTCGCTTGGGGCAAGCTCGCGGAAATCTGCGGGCAGTACCTGGCACGCGGCCGCAAAGTATATATCGAGGGCCGCATTCAGACGCGCGAGTGGGACGGCCAAGACGGCGTGAAGCGGAATCGCACGGAAATCGTGACAGAGAACATGATTCTCCTCGACCGCCCACCCGCCGGCGGAGGCGCCATGCCGCGCCCCGCGCCCGCTGCTGCGCCCGCACCGATGCCGACGCCGGCACCCATGCCCGCCTCTGCGCCGGACGATGAAATCAAGATTGAGGACATTCCCTTTTGAACTCTATGGCAATCCGCAAAACCGCACCGCGCCCGACGGGCTGTCACTGGTGCATCAATAATAAGGAAGTGATCGACTATAAGGACGTGCCTGCACTTCGCAAGTTCCTGTCCTCGTACGGCAAGATCATGCCGCGCCGCCGTTCTGGCCTGTGCGCAATGCACCAGCGCAAGTTCGCGACTGCCGCGAAACGGGCGCGCATCATGGCGCTCATTCCCTTCGAGAGCCGTTAACCTCTAGAATAGAGGGGCGATAGTCGCCTCTCTTTTCTTTTTTCCGCATGTCGAAGCAGAAACTCAAGCAATACAGCTATCCCTCCCGCACCACACGCACGGCCACGGCCGCTCAGGCGCAGCGTGCGGTTGTGAAGCGTGTGACGGTCTGTGGACGCGTGCTCTCCCGCGAGGAACGCCGCGGCCAGGTGCTGCTTGTGGTTGGCGACGAGACCGGCACGGTCACCTGCATTGCGCCAGCAGAAACAGCTGCGCAACTTTACGACATCGTGGAATGCGCAGGTGTGGTGCAGGCACATCGTGTCCAGGCCGATGCGGTGCGCGTGCTTGTCCCGAACCGCCGCGTGCCGACAGACGCGAGTCAGTGGGAACAGCTTATCCGTTCCCCGGAAGCGCGCGCCATGCTCCAGAAGCGCGCCGCAGTGCTCGCAGCGATCCGTGCCTTTTTTTCCAAGCGCGGTTTCCTCGAGTGCGATACGCCGGCGCTCGTGGCTGCACCAGGAATGGAGCCCTATCTCATGCCATTTGAGACGACGCTCTTCGATGAGCGCGGCACAAACACGTCTGCCTATCTCATCACCTCGCCTGAGTACAGCTTAAAGAAATTGCTTGCCTCCGGCTTTGAGCGCATCTACGATCTCGCCCACGTGTATAGAAACGGTGAGG
>ERZ1292625.1186-Hain-H41-01um-R1-1186-length-33126-cov-7_pt1 | contig 14319 bp, 56 predicted proteins | sample MGYA00564400_ERZ1292625 | MGnify/ENA primary metagenome ERZ1292625 (study PRJEB36523, sample SAMEA6512639) | groundwater metagenome | collected 2019-01-08 | study: AquaDiva: Metagenomics assemblies of 32 groundwater samples | reverse complement strand
CAAGTCCCCTTTAAATGTTGTGCCACAGTTCTCTACTGGACAAACAGTTTCTAGTGCTTTATATGCACCTTCTATAACTTGTTTTACTTTTCTTACCCTTACAATATCTTGCACACATTTATACATATGGTTATCACCAAGTTCCCGCACCTTGTGGCAATACCAGCATTTTACCAATCGCAATATTCTACACCCATGGTATTACCATTGATATCTATATCGACTACTATAAATGGATTTGCATTAATTAGTATCTGGTATATAGATTTTCTATTTTTATTTAAATACTTGTAATAACACTTCATTGCCATAACCAATTCTTCCAGTTTCCATCCTGCCAGAATTTCTTACTCCATACTGGTATTACCTCTACACTGTGTTCAATATGAACACTTTGTACAGTACATTTTCTAATATAATCAGGATCTAATTTTCTCATTTTATTTTCTCTTTTAGTTTTTTCTGTAGTGATTTTAATGTTGCTCTATTTGGGAAAGTCTTTTCCTTCAATAATGTACCTATAAAATCAACTATTGCTTGTTGATATATACTATCATGATATTTTATTAGGAACATTTCTTTATTCAAAGTAATTCAACACTCACTATTTCATCAAATTCATCATACTCTATAATAACCATTCGAGCTTCAAGTTCTTCACTTCTTACTGGGTTTGCATTAGTTACTTGGATAAATATTGGATCTACTTCCTTCATACCAGTAGTATTGACGTCTTTATTCTGTCCTAGAGATTCTTTGGCTTTGGCTAAATCATTAAGATCATATCCACCACTATCTCCAAATTCGCCAATCTCATTCATTATATCCATTAGTCTTCACTCGTACAATCTGGACAGTCAACCTTACAATGATATCCACAATGATGTTTTTCACATGGTTGTGTTGAACAAGAACATTTTGGTGTGTAATTAAAAATACTATCTAACTGTGTGGTTGCACAATTAATAGTACAAGTATCACCAGATGTTGTATTAGTCCAAATAAATGGAGTGGATGTAGTTCCTAGACTGGTTCTACCCATTTCTTTCCAATCATGACAAGAACATTTGCATGATTCCTGTGTTTTGCCAGACTTTTGTGCATCATGTATATCAGTACATCTAAGACAAGTCATTCTTTAGCAGTCCTCTCTTCATAATCTTTTATTTTAATTATTTTCCATTCAAGCATTTCATCATCTTCCATTGTTATTTGTCTAGTGGTTGTCATACCAACTAATGTAAATGTTTTCATTCCCAATCTGCCTCACTTATTATTCTTTTGTATGCTTCATTATAGAAACAATCCAGACAACCATATTCATCTACTTCATGAGAAGAATCAATTTTACAATTCATTTATATTCGCCTTTAAATTTCGTGTTGCAAAATTATTGAAATCAAAATAATAATCAATATCATTTCTCACTTTATGTGATTCACATGTTACAACTGGAGTCCCGCACCAAATTGGACTTGGTATTATAGGACAACATGGGTCATGATAGGGTATATTATATGGTGGACAATAATTAGTATTATGACAATCACATTTACAAGAATCAGTAGTTTTTCCATCTAATTGAGCGGTATGTATGTCTGCGCATTTACCACATCTTAAGCTAAAACTATTATTGTTAAAAGTAACACTGGTTTCCAATGGTGTACTTTATTACTACTGGTATTTAACCATTATCTTCTTTTTCCCTTCAAACCAGTTATTCTATTCTGGGATATATGGTGATGATAATTACAGAACTTATTTTGACCACATTGTTGACAAACTTTCTTTGTTTCTTTACATGTGCCATAAGCGCATAAATATGATGGCTTTGACATTAAGAGTCAGTAAGTTCTCTAATTCTTTGTATAATCCACACATCTGGTACCATTATGCTACCATTACCTTCTGGATCTGGATTATATTTGCCGTCCTCGAATTCCCTCAACCAATCATGTGCTATTACTCTTACTGCTTCCAACAAGTCCCAATTTATTTCGTCTTTGGCTAGGAATTGATCTTCCATCTTGTTGTATAGTTTTTCTAATTCTGGTTGTTTTTTCACCAGTTTCCACCGCCTAATTAAATCAAGTACTGCTTTGTAATCCCGCCTATGCTTCCAACAATCATTACCCATCATTTCAACACATATTATTTTACCCCACAATAATATTGGTAGTTCAATAGTAATATCAGTTGGTTGTTTCATGTATTGCCCTAATATCCTTCATTATTCTTGCATGTTTTTCTAAAGTCATGTTTGGATCCTCTAGTAATTTTTTGCTTACTCGTTCTACAGTAGCATCCCATACCAAGTCAATATATTCCTGTGTTAGTTTCATCTTACATAGTTCTCCTCAATCATTTTTCTAAAATCGTCCATTTTCTTTTTATGATTATATATTGCATGATCTGCGAATACTACATTACTATCATCATATCCTACTCTGGCACTCAGGTTAACTAACATGTCAAGTATATCTATCCATGCCTTTAGTTCACCCACATTATATCTCTTCAAACCCAAAGATTCAAACATGTATAATTTCAAACTGATAAATTGAAATAATGCATCGAATCCTTTTTCATAACTTAGTGGTGACATATCTTTCATTTTCTTTCTTGTTTCACCTAGTAAATCATAGTCTCCTACCATGTTATTTCCCCAGTTGTAATGTAGGATTATTAGTGTTCCAGTTGTGTATTACTCTTAGCATAATTTCATATACTTTTAACTTGTCTAGACTATAAGCTATCCCATCTCCTGTAACTATTATATCATGGTTTATCATGTATTCCAGTCTACCAGCATCTTGATTTATAGTTAGTTCATCGATGTGTTTTGGAAGTATTGAGTTTCTATTTATCAAATTGGTTGTTCGCTCAATCTGAAAGTCTCTTTTACTTGTCATGGATGCTAATTCCTCTTTTAGTAGATTGATCTGTTGCCCTTGTTTGAATATTGTGTCATTTAACTCCAAAATACCATATCTACCATTAATAAGTTCATCATGCATTTTTGCCTTGAATAATACAGTATTCCAGTGTTCGCGCTTGATATGTATATAGTTGTCTGGAATTGTGCCATAGTATTTGTCACGATAAAATCTATGCTGTTTTTTTGCGCGCTTTAATTGTTTTAACAATACTCCATGACTATTTAGTTTCCTACTAATAGAATTTTCCAATTCACTTATTTCATTACAAACTTCACATACACTACTTAATTCAGTACTTCCGTGTTTGGCTGAAATATATAGTAATCGAGCTAAGTTTCTATCCATTACCATACCAACCTCCCAAATGTAGATGCGAATGCTAGGAATGATATAATTCCACCAATTAAAATAAAACTAAAGATTATCATGTGTTTGGGTTTTCTATTAATAAAACCTATTCCAATACCAAGTATACCACTTATTATTCCACCAATACCAAATAACATGTAAACTATTCTACCTACTTCTACTTCACTCATGTTTATCATCCTTTGCATACTTGCTATTGCTATTGCTTCTATCATTATTCCTATCAAAGAATTTTTCCGCGACACTTACTATTACTAATCCCCAAATTACACTACTTCCTATTATAATAAATGCCAGCCAGAATCTAATATCTTCATTTAACAATATATCTAAGTTCATTGTATCCTCTCTACTGTAAGTCTGAACCCTGCTACATTTCGGGTGAAATTTAATATTTCTTGTACTCGTTCTTCTATTTTATTCTCACTTACTATTTCATTTATTGGTTGTGTATCTCTACTATCATGTGTTAGTTTAAACATTATTTCGGTCATATCGTACCGTTTATTTTTAATCCTAGTAATATAAAAGTTGTTATTATCCCACAAATCCATGCTAATGATATACCAACCGCGAGTTTATCATATTTGTCAGCGAAATTACTCATTTGAATTTCGCTCCACATGCTTTGCAAGTTGAAAATCCACTGCCGTCAAAATTCTTGCTCCAAGTCCAATCATATCCTTTTATCGCCTTGCATGATGGACATTGTTCTATGCTACTCATTAAATATCTCTCCGCAAGACATACTGCAAAATACCATATTACTTATTGTATAATTAGAATACCCAACCTTTCTTCCGCATACACTACAGTTTAATTCTTTCATTTTGTTCTCCATGAAGTACATAGTTTTAAATGTTCCTTGTTCTTACTATTAGAGTTTCCCTTGAATGGCATTCCACATATAGTACAAGACTTCATTTCCAATCAAACCTCACAAAAAAACTTCCTTCTTTTCTTGATTGTATACCACTATGTTCATTTAATGATATTTCATAACTTTTAAAACCAAGTTCCTTCTGTAATAATTCCAATTCAGTCTGGTGTAAATAACTCTTTACTTCCAATATGAATGCACCGTTTAAACTAAATACATCATGTTTTTTGAAACTACCCTTATCAGTAAGGATTTTTAATGCCTTCTGCATATTGGTTAGATTCATTTGCGATCCTCACGTTCAGCCCAAACCATTTCATATTGTTTTATTGTGTGACCATTATGTTTTACACTATCCTTAATATTGAATGTAATAAATGGATATAGTTTCTTAATCTGTCTGTCAACACTATGAGTCCAGCACCCGCGACTTGCATATTCTTCTACTATTAGACGATCACATACAACACATTTTACTAGTTTCATTTTGTATTACTCCAGACTATAGCAAGTGCCTTTATCAATTCCTTGGAAAATGCATTCTGATCATTGTAATTCAACGATTCCCAGTATCTTAGGAAGTCATTGCAGTTCTTTTCTTCTTTCATATACACTTCATCTCTCTTGCAAGTGCTAAAACATCACTTGTCTTATATTCCTTTAGATCAATATCTGTATGTGGTATGCCTGTATACATACATATTATATTCTCAACCGTATTTTTTTCTATTAGAGTGGGATAAACAAGCAATTCTAATAATTCACCCATTCTATGTATCACATCTTTCTCTTTTGTCATAATACTATCCTAAACTCCAAATTTATACTTCGTCTTATACCAGACGTTACTGGATATATTTTATGTGGCAATCCTGCGGGAATAATAAGACACTCGTTATCATGCACTCGTATGAGTGGTTCTAGGTTGTAATCCTTGTATCCGAATTCACCACCATACCATTCCTGTGGCTCGCGGAAATAAATAATGGCATTCATAAAGTTTCCATTAAATTTACCGCCTTTCATGTCGGAATGATAGTTTGGGTCAAAATCACTCTCTTTATCCCTATAGACATAACTACTATCCATTTTGTGTTCATATTGTGTAAATTGATAAGAAAAGGTAGAATACATGCTTTCTGTTAATGCTTTAAATACCAAATCATGTAATTCTTTATTATATTTAGTAAAATGAAATCGTTTTAATTTGTATGTAGGATCTACTTCATCAGTTGCAATATCATATGATATTTTACTATTAGAATTTAATTCATTATAGATATTATTTGGTAGAAAGTCTTTAATCAGTATTGGTCTCATATTTTACCATCCTTTTGACAATACAAACATGGAAACAAATGATTATTCTTTGGGTTTGAATTGCATCCTCTTTCACAGCATTCACAACATGGAATACCAAGTTTGTCAGTAAATTCTAATGAAAGTAAATGTGTCCTAAGTCCATCATATAATTTATCATTTAGTATTGCATTAAATATATATCCATCTTCTCGCTCAAGTTTTATTTTCATATCATTTTCCCCCAAATGATAAATTTCTCAACTTCATAACATATATCACATGGGCATTTATTAATTCTGTTTCTCATTTCCTTCCATGCGCGACAGTCAGCACATAAACCTTTCGATTGCTTTCTACATAACCTGCATTTATCATTTGGCATGTTTTACCTCATCTAAAAATGATTGAAAGTAACAACCATTGCATAATTCAGGATAACCATGTGGTGGTGCACTGCTTGAAGTAGGATATGCTATATCACATATGTGTGATTTTGATGCTTTGCTCTTTATTAATTCAACAAGTTCTAGACTTGACAGTATTTGGTTTTCAACGTCTCTTAAATCTTCGGATCTCTCTTTACTTAGACCACTATCATACATCTCTTTTGTAAGACTATCATATTTGTTTAATAGATCACTGTGTTTCATATAATACCCCAGAGTAATACCAATATAAACCTATTCCTTTAATGATATGTGTTCTAAACTAGTAACACGAGTTTTATGTCTGCTTCTATTAATTAATCTAGTCAATACCCCATGATTACAATTCAGACAACCATTATAACTTGGCAATCTTTGATGAAGTTTACAATTTGGGCACTTGCTTATTACCCAATATGAGTTGTATATTTGGATCTTCTTATAGCACCAATTACATTTTGTTGTTTTAATCATATCTTTATCTTCATTATATTCTTCTTATATTTTGGAACCCAACCAATTCCATTATATTCATAGATACTATATACTCCGCTTCCTTTCATTACTATATTATAATACTTGTTTTTATTTTTTCCTCTTTTTATTATATCCATTGATATTAGATCCTCATCACCAAGTTTCAATACATCAGATATTAGTTTTTCTTTAATCATTTACACTACCTAGTATATTAACTCTCCAATCATTAGTATGTGGCTTGTCGGTTCCATCTAGTATTGATTTATAGTATTCCCTTTGTGTTGGGCTTAATGCGAATCTATTAGTTTCTTGCATGCATTCATGGAAATACTCATTCGCTCTTATTAGTCTGTCCTGTCTTATTGATTCCTTAATAGTGTCAATAAGTTCTCTTGCTGTTTCTTCACTAATCATATTCTATACTCCATAATATATGATAACTAAAAAACTTATCCTTATGCATACCTTCATGTCCTTTTGGCAAATCACATGTTATAGTATCAAAATCTATAGTATGTACTGCATCACATTTTGAAGTAATCATAGTACCAAATCACTCAACTTGACACAACGCTGGCACCGACGATAAACAAACTTCTCTTCATCGAAGGTTTCACAACTCCTGCCATTAAGGTGCTTATTACATAATGTATGTTGATATTCATCTGTTGGCATCAAGTGTATTTTCCCGCGACTCGCCAAATACCAATTATACTTCAATGATACCACTCCAATAATTTGCCTTTGTGACCATATGGACAGTTAGTCCGACCACTTATTTCATTATGGTTACACTTTGTGCAGACTCGGTATTTCTTTCTATTCATTTATAACATTCCTCTAATTTTTGCAATATATCATCCTCTCTTACAATGCTGTCAAATGCAGACATTACTGGTTTTGTATCATATATTTTATTATCTTTAAACCACTGATTTATATTGGCTCTCAAACCACTTATGACTTTCTTCATCTTGTGATTCTCTATTAGTGCTTCTAATCCAAGTTCCTGCGCCTTGTTAAGCATCATAATATTACCGTTGCGCGATTCTGTCAGTTGTTTTATTTTATTCTGATAATTACTTATAGTATCATATTGTCTTGCTTTTTCCGCTCTTAGTTGCTTGTTCTCTTGCTCCAGTCGATTTATTGCAAAGTTCTTTTTATTAATCAAGTCTTCCGACCAGTCTTTGGCTCGCTTTAATTCTTCCCTAAATTCTGTTAGATCAGAATTTTGTAATGCCTTTTGTATTCGCATCATTTGTTCCTCATTAAGATTACCCTTACAAGTATAACAAAATAATATTGGATTTTCTAATATACTATATCCACTATCGCCACAAACTATACAGTTATGTTTATTTGAAGAGTAATTATTCATTTTTCAAAAACCTCACTCTATATGGTGGTTCACACTTGGATTCTTTTGAAGTTACAAATAATGGTTTTCCGTTTTCATCTTCTTGAACATAAACAACAATACTACCATCATTACTAAATTCTATATTTTTCATACAAACCTCACAAACATGGAACCCAACCAAATTATTCCAACAGCCTCAAAAAATGCAAGTGGTAGCCATAACGCACTAACAATACCATAACCACCAGTTTTAAATTTATACACGCTAATAATAGTACCAATAAACATAATTATTAATAATGTTAGTCCAGTATTAAATCCACTTACTTCAATCATTTTAACGCCTTTATCATATTGATTAACCCATTATTAGTTTCAACAATATCATCCAAATAATAATCTTCTCTATGTGCACCAACACTGCATTTAAGATTTCCACCGCCGTCTAAATGAATACTATGCATGCTTTCTGTAAATGGTACACCATACTTGTTATATAATTTCCAACATGCACCGCGCTTTGCCAGAACAAAATCTTCACCCCAAGCAAATGCCTCATGAGTATTCTGGAATTTAATTGGTACAAGATTACCAAATCCGCTTATTCCATGTGGTATAGAATCATATGATTCTTGTACAACTTGTTTCTTTCTGCCAAACATAATGTGTCTCATAGTATAGCATTATTAAATGTTTCTAAGGATGTGGTGAAGTATTTGTATGTGTTAAATATCCTTCTCTGGTTACTCTAATAACAAGATCTTGTAATGCATGGAATGTACATACGCTTCTAAATCCACTATTGTCTTTACCCACATACATAGTAATACTCTTACCAAGTGTTGCAAATCTGCAATCTTTTGAATGATATATACATTGATTCTCCATTTCTTTAACAGTTACATCATAATATCTGCTTACCATACCGCCATGTCTTATAGTACTGTCAAATAGATAATCTAATTGTGAACGCTTATCACTTAGGTCGAAATTTGTACTGTCAAATGTTTGTTGTGTTCGTACCATGTTTATACTGTAGGGTAAGGTCTATATTAATGTTACCATTTGTCCGCATTCTGTATATAAAATGCCCTGTCTTCCTGATGCCCGAACCATTCATATTCCCTACCATTACTTTTTACATTACATATGACTTTGGTAATCATATTGTCGTAGTTCATATCTGGTATTATGTCATTAATAGTTGTGCTTGATTCATCCATTTTTATCCCACATGTATTGCAATAATAGTATGTTTTTATGATATAATACTTTGTACTTGCATCATATATGCAGAATAATAATCTTATCTTAATATGATTATGTTCTATTATGGCTTCTATGGTTGGTTGTTCTATAACTACCATGTTATTATACTGCCATCATCAAGTATTATTTTCATTATCTTCCAATTTCCTTTTGGTATATCATCAGAAATAGTAAATACTTTTGTATTTCCATTTTCTACTAAACACATATTTTTAACCTTCATTGCTCAATAAGCTCCAAAGTTTTGACCAATGCCTTTATATTATTAAGTGTGCTCTTTTTATCTAGGTTAAATTCCAACCCATCCACCTGATTTTTAAGTAATATTGCTACATAATGAAATACCGCGTGTTGTTCTATTTCTTTAATAGTAGAACCTAAATTAATCATTTTTAACCAACTCTACAAACTTACCATTTCGTATTAGGACTATTTTAATTATATCTTTATTCTCATTTCTAAAAATCCTATATATCTCATGATCAAACAAATCACAACATGGATTACCTTCATTATCATATTTAAAATTAAACAGGTTGTCTACTGGTTTACCAACATTATAATTTGTTATATCAGGTGTACTAATTTTTACTGGTTTGTCAAATATCCAGATATAATCAGAATCCTTTTTATTTAATTCCTTCTGTATAAAAGCGCGTTGTTCTTCTGGTATTCCTTCCATGGTAATAACTTTATTTCTTTCTTCATCTATCTGTTTAAGTATTATGATTTCCGCCTTATTAAGTTCCTCTTTAATTTTTATTAATCGTCCTAATTCACTCATACGCCTTTAACATCCTCTGAATTTATTGTTTCTTGGAATCTTGTTACGGTTTCTAATAGGTATTGGCTTATATTATTCTGTTTGACTTTAGTATCTAACATGGTAAGTACAGTCAACACTTCAAAGAAATTTAATTTATGATCATTAATTATTTTACCAAGTGCTTCATCCAAAATATCAAATCCTTTGTCTATTCGTTCATTATTGATATCTGCGTAATGCTTATGACTCATTTTCATCTTCCATCTCTTTTTGTATGCGCAATTCTTCCTCTTCCTCTTCTGTTAAAGTTGTGGTATTTAACTTTGCCAGTTCACCTAATATTGGTGGCTTTTCCTCTCGTAGATTATCAAGTTCTGGAATACTTGGCAAAACACCCATTGGTGGTGGAGCAGAATTGACCCATTCATGTACTGCATGCACGACCGGCCCCTGATTGAACAATTTTGCCTTGCCTTCGGTTGCCTTGTCTCGCTGTTGTGCAAGTTTGATTAACTCATTAGATCTACTAGATTGGCAACTTATTAATCCTTGTAATAATGTGGCTTTTGTCATAGACTGTTTTGGTATTACTAATTCTTCAATAGACTCTTTAATACTTTGTTCTATTTCATCATATTTTGCCTTCACTATCTCTATTTCCTCATTCATCTCTTGTATAGTACGACTGAAATTTTCCATGTTTTGCTGATATTTCCACAAGAAGTGATGGGACATGGTACGCTTGAATTCATATCTACTATCTATTTGTAATTTATTTATAATTCTATAAACTGTAGGTTTTGATATTCCACTCTTTTTAATTATATCGGCTGGTTCATAGCCTATTTTTAATAGTCGTTCTATTTCTTTAAAATATGCAGATTTTCTAGCCATATCGGTTCCAATACTCCTGTGACGCTTCTTGTGACTTTGTAAGTTCGTTAAGTATTAGTATTATTTCATTAATTTTATCCCCGATTTCATTGTTATAATATTCACAGATATATGTACCTTCATGATTTTCATCACAGTGTTTTTCTAATAATTCTATCATATACTCTCCCAAAACATTCTTTCTGCACTATAATTTTTGTTAAACATTCTAATACTATATGGTAATCTGCCAAACGCATCTGTCCAACAATGTCCAATTTTATTACAATTCCATGAACTATGTTGTTCGTTAGTACATTTACCACAATCTAAATATTTTATCATGTTCCTATCCTATATGTTTCTGGTGTAGCATATTTACCAAGTTTATCACAATGCATGCAATATGATTGACCATATCCATCTACTATGCATGGGAAATAGTATTCATGATTAAGACAATCTTCATTAATGGTATATATACCAATACATGCCAGTTTTATATCATACTTTGCTTTCTCCATTCTTTTATTATAGTCATTAATCACTGAATTCATGTCTCAAAATCATTCCTAAGTATCATTACCTAGTCTCACTTATATAAACATGAGTAAAAAAATAGGCGTGGGACTAGAAATCCCAAGATTCATCGAATATTGCATGAATTGTAGTAGCATTTTGTGGCTCTACATAGACCAAACATAATCCACTACATGCTTCTAATTCATGTATTACTTCCTTATTTAGGGTTCTTATGTAAATATCATATCTTTGATGATCATCTGTTCCTGTACAGTTATTATTTCTCTCTACCCGCCAGCCTGACCATCCATCATGACATTTTTCTTGATGTTTCAATACATTACATAATTTCTCCCTTATATTACCGCGACCGCAATGACAGTCACAATAATTACAGCATTTATGTGTCATGTCTACCCTACAGTATATGGGTTATTTATACCTTACTCATATAGATTTACTCGTTTTGCCCAATAATTGCATATACTACAATTACCTTTCATACAGACTTTCTCCAGATTTGCTATACTGCGATTTGCTAGATGTATAAAAAATTCATCAATATCTGGTGCAGACACATTCACACCGTCCAGTATTACAATTAATCATACCCATTGGTATTTTGTGTTTGCAGTTAAAGCACACCTTCTTTTGATCTAACAATATCAATTCCGCATACTTTTTCAATATTAAAGTGTTTATAATCATTGCTTTTAAGCATGTTGTCATACCATTCTCTAAGCTCTGGTGGTGCTATAATGTAATTTTCCCTGCCACATTTACAAGTTCCCCAATAAGGATTGATATAATATGCTAATTGGTGGTCACAATCACCACGTATTAGTTCTAATGCTTTTACTAAATCATCAAATGTAAGTATATCATCCATTTAAAAATCTAAATCTTCTCCTTGGTTCTTTTTCCTTATTGCTTCTATTCTGTCTAGATTCTGGTTTAACAGTTTTTTTATCAAGTCTGCCATCATTACACAATCTTCATTTCCGCCTTCATTAAGTTCTATAATAACCGCGGTTCCATTACCCCAATCCGTTTCTGCTCTTACATCATAACCTATCATTAGCAAATCCTCGGACAACAATTATTATGTTCACCACTTCTCATTGCTGGTGCGTCTATCACATGTCCTTTAATTCTCCAAGTCCCACTAACCATTCTGTCTTCCATATCTTTCTCTCTTTGTATTACTTCTGCACTTTTGGGCTTGCGCTTCCATCCACATCTATTACATGATTCCATGTCAGGCACTTTTAACTCATAACTAAATGCACTATCAATAAAGGCTTTTCCGCAACCTTGACATATCCAATTAATTTCGCTCAAGTTTATCCCTCAATTTGGTATATTTTGCAAGTGCATCAATATCGATTTTAAGATATTGGTCGTATGCATCTGCCTTTATTTTTAGATACTTCATAAATGCACGTTCTATTTTTTGCTCGTTATTCAAATCTTTCAATCTCCTCATCTAATTCTTTCAACCAATCTTCTATTATGCAAGCACTGCATATCCCACGTCCATCACCGCGTCTCAAAGTAATGCATATGTGTTGTTCTCCTAATTTACCTCGATGTAAATCTAATAATTCCCATCTTCTATCATTATTCATAAGTGCCAATTCCTAGGATCTGTTTCAAGTTTAATCCAAAACTTTGTATTATTTCCATACTTATTTTTAACATATTTTACTAATTCCATTCTTATCTCTTCAAATGCTTTACCATGAAAATGTACTGGATCATCCCAAGTACCATAATCCCATTCACCCTCTTCATCTTCTACAATGGTAAATGTAAGTGATTCCAATCCACCACTATTACCACCGTATTTTTTCATGTTATCTTCATTGCATTCCTTACAACAAAATACAAATGGTTCTGTACTGTCTACTTTACCACACTGCAAACAATCAGGCATTCTTATACCCCGTAACAAGATTACAACAATCACACCGTATTTCTCTTGCCTTTCTTTCTGTATCTTCTCTTATTCTCTTTCGTTCTTTTCTTTCTTTTAATTCAGCATCAATAACTTCAACCAAACCTTGTCCTATTTCAATACGTTTATCATTAGATTCACCGTATTCATAACTGCGTCTAACTCTACCATTTCCCATCATTAATCCTTCCTTCATTAGACTTAATTCCAAATCACTAAATGGTATGAATCTATAATCTTTATCCATGAGAACCCCACTCAAATACTTTCCAAATAAATACTATTATGCCTTCTACTATTAATGTGAATGCAATACCATTAAGCCAACCTTTGGTTTCACTATCCAAGTGTATCACTCCATACTACTTTTTCTGAATTACCCCACCAATGTGGTGTACGCTGTGTTATCCATACTTCAACTCTATCAAGTATATTGTTTCCTTCAAAATCTTCTGTAATTACATATTTCCATGATATTAGTTTGTTATCTATAGCCCAACCAATATAAGGTCTTTTTTGATATGCATAAACATTATACTTTATTATTTTATCAGGTATCAATTTATATCCTCAACTGTTATGCCACATCTATTGACTTTAAACAATATTCCATGTTTTTTCGAATAATCATCCAAAAATCTAATATGCTTATCTAATTCTTCTCTATCCATTAGTTAATCACCGACCTCTTTTGTCTTTGTATTTCTCTAAGTATATCATATTGATCAATCAATCCATGTGTTAATCTGTTAATTATTATTACTATATCCTCTTCACTGGTATTCATGTTTAATTCAGTACCAATAGTATTTACCACGACTTCCCAAATATCGTGATCTATATCAGTCATGTTTCTCCCATTCCTTTTTCCAATCTGATGGATCCTTGACATTGATATATGAACCACCATCTGTATCTGGAGTCCAACCGTCAAGTAATTGATCCTTTTGTTTCTTTGTTAATACTCCATACAATGGTTTTATCAAGGTTTTTCTATTATCTTCCAGTTTTAATAACTGTCTATATGCAGATATTTGTCTGTTTTCTTCCAGTGCTTCAATTATATTCTTTATTTCATACCTCATATTATCTAAATTTACATATGCGTGTTTTAAAGTAATCATATATACATCACCACTGGTTCATTAACTAGATTATATTTTTCATCTACAAC
>ERZ1292625.3025-Hain-H41-01um-R1-3025-length-14320-cov-27_pt1 | contig 14320 bp, 15 predicted proteins | sample MGYA00564400_ERZ1292625 | MGnify/ENA primary metagenome ERZ1292625 (study PRJEB36523, sample SAMEA6512639) | groundwater metagenome | collected 2019-01-08 | study: AquaDiva: Metagenomics assemblies of 32 groundwater samples | reverse complement strand
GGTCCACGCTTGGGCCGCCCCCGTCTACGTCTCCGTGCGGAGCGCCCCACATGAGGTTCAGGCCGCCCTCCGCCTCCATGTACAACTGCGCGTGCGGATGATGTTCCTTCGCTTCTTCCAGCACGGCGTTGAGGGCGTCGCACGCCCGCTTCATCCGCCGGCCCCACCCCGGGTCGCAAAAGGGCTCGTTTTCGGTGCGGGTCACGGCGTTCACCAGTCCTGCTTCAACAGCGAGCCCACGTGCTCGTCGCACGCCTGCGTGTAGTCGTCGGGCGTTGCGCCCGTCCAGATGTCCCACTTCGCCGGCAGCCAGCAGACGTGGGTAGCGCTCATGGCGTCTCTTCCTCTGCGGCCTGCTGCTGGGTATCGGCGTCGAGGGCGCGCTTCACCGGCTCCCAGTCTGGCCCGAACATGTCGGAGGGTACGCATGGCTGTCGCGCCCGGTCGCAGGGGAAGCCGCGCTCTGCACATCCTGGCTGGAAGTCCCTGTGCGCCATGAGGTCGCGTTGAGCGGCGATACGGCAGGCCGTGACTCCCGCGGCCTCAAGGGCTTCCTGGAGGTTGCACTTCCTGATGGCGTTCAGGCGCTCGGCGGTGGCGCGTAGGTTGTCGATGGCCCTCTCCATATCCTCGCAGGCTGCCAAGTCGCGGATCGCCTTTGCCCACGCAATGGTGGTGAGTAGCTTCCCGACGTCGTCCATCCACCGCTGGAACCAGTCCCCAGGCGGGGTGCCGTGGCGGGTCACGGTGGCGAGGTCTTCGTACTTCGCGCGGATCTCGTCGATTGTGAGTTCCGGCTTGGTTGGCACTCCTCACCTCCCTGCGCGCGTGGCGCTTAGCGTAGCACCAAGGGTACTAGAAGGGCCCCGAACCTGTCAAGTAGATTTGCCACGAAGCCCCTAGGGCTCCCTGCCGCGGGTACGGCGTGGGCCGCGGATGGCCTTCCATCCGTTGACGCGGCAACTTGCCATCTCGTAGGGTACCGACTGGCGGTCGAGTAGGGGATCCGCCCAACTACGTACCTTCCAGGCGGCTGGCACGTAGGGCCTCGTCGGGTGGGAAGCCAGTAACCGCGACGGTGCCGTCCTCCGCGATGTGGGCCTCGAACTGCCAGGGGGCCACGCCAGCGCTTTCGGCCAGCTCACGGCCGCGGGGCGTAAGGCCCAAGACCCGCTGGTTCGAGGATCCACGCCACAGGAGGTCTTCGACGCGTTGCTCCTGGACGTAGCGGCCGTCCACGAGGATATCGATCAGGCCGAGCAGCTCACGGCACCGCGAGGACTCCATGAGGTGCTCGTAGGTGTAGCCAGTCCACACAAGGATGTCCCACGTGGGGCGTAGCTCCTTGATCGCCCGCACGAGCATTGCCGCGGGGATGGGTTGCTGGAACGGTTCGCCTCCGGACAAGGACAAGCCCGTGGTCTGCGGGTGGGCCGCGTAGACGATGTGGTGGGCCAGCGTTTCGGGATCCCAAACCCTGCCCCCCTTGGGGTCCCACGTCTCGGGGTTCCAGCAGCCAACGCACGCGAGGCTACACCCCGAAAGCCACCCCGCGGAGCGGATTCCGGGGCCGTTGACCCTGGATCCGTGGAGGATGGCGTGGACGCGTAGCGTCCTCTTGGGGGTCTTCGGCTTGAAGTCGTGGATGGGCTTGGGCTTCGCGGGGACGCGTATGATGCGGAGGCCCTTTTCGATGATCTGGCGTATGCGCTCTCCACCGATACCGCGGGTCGCGCCGATTTCCGCCAGAGTGGCTTCGGCTCCCCCATCCAGCCCGAAGTAGTCGTGGATAGCGGTTGCCTCGCGCACGGGAAGCCTCCCGACGGCTTGCCAGATCGCGGCGCGCCGTTCCTCCTCGTCGTAGAGGTCGGCGGGGGACTCTATCGAGCGCTCCTGGTGCTCGGAGATCAAGAAGGGGGCGGCCTCGGCTGCGGATAGCTCGCGGACCACGTGGGGGTTACGTACCTTCTCGATGATCGGGGGGAAGAGGTCCTCCTCGGTGGTGCAATAGAACTGCGCGAGGCGCTTGGCATTCGTGTTCCACGCCCCACCGTGGGTTCTCGGGGATCTCTTGAGGGCTTCGAGGCCGCCGTATTCCGACGCCGGGATCCCAACCTTCTTTGCCAGAGCCCTGCGCGAGAGGCCCAGGGCGAGTCGGCGCTCGCGCAGGCGGTTGTTCCGGATGAAGACCTCGACGGCTAGTTCCTTCACCGCTAGAACCCCAGCCCTGCCTTGGCTGCCGACGGCGTTGTCGTGGCCTTCCCCGACGCGTCGCGGGCGCGCCCGCGGGCCCAGGATCGCATGTTCTCGATCTCCCCGGCCATGGATTTCGACAGGGGCACGGTCACGGCGACCTCGGCTAGGAGATCCTCGGTAGTCAACGGGCGCTTTTCCTCCACGAAGCACCGGCGGAGCCCCGCGAGGACTACGGCCTCGATCTCCGCCCCGGAGTAGCCCTCGGTGGCCTTGGCGAGGGCCTGGAGGTCGAACGTCTCGACGTCGCGCTTCCGCTTCTTGAGGTGCACCACGAAGATGGCTGCGCGCCCCTTGGCGTCCGGGAGGTCGATCGCGAACATCTCGTCGAAGCGGCCTTTGCGTAGCAGCTCGGGAGGTAGGATCTCGGGTCGGTTGGCGGTCGCCACGAGGAACACTGGGGCCGTTTTCTCAGACATCCAGGAGATGAACGTCCCGATGACGCGCGACGACGTGCCGGAATCGCCGCTGGCCCCGATCTGCCCTTGGGAGACGGCCTTCTCTAGCTCGTCCGCCCATAATACCACCGGGGCCATGGCCTCCGCGACCTGGAGCGCGCGGCGGATTTGGCTCTCGCTCTGGCCGACCAGGGATCCCATCATGGCTCCCAGGTCGAGGCGGAGCAACCCGAGGCCGAAGCCGCTCGCAAGTGCCTTTGCTGTGAGGCTTTTTCCACCTCCAGGGACGCCGCACAGAAGCAGGCCTTTTGGCGCGGGGAGGCCAAAGGCCTTGGCCGCGTCCGGGTCTTGGATCACGGCGCGGGTGGCGCGGATCCAGTCTACCAGGGCGTCGAGTCCTGCCACGTCGTCCAGGGTGACGTCGGGGGTGACGATCTCCAGGCCCGGGACGTCTGCGGCCAGCACCGTGGCCTTGGCCTTTAGGACGTTGTTGACTCGGACCTCGCCGTGTTCCGCGACGGTCAGGGCCAGGACGAGGCGCGCCTGGCCCACGGTGAGCCCCGCGAGGGCCGTGGCCAGCTCCGGGGGCTCGTCCCCTGGGTGGGCGGCGCGGGCCTTCTCGGTGATCGCCTGGAGACGCTGGCGCGTGGGCCGCCCCAGGTCGACGATGGGGACGTCCCCGCGGAGGTCAGGCGGTAGGCCATCGGCCGACGGGGCGGTGAGGACGACGTGGACGGTGCCCTCGGCGAGGCCGTGTCCGGGCCGTTCGACTCCCCTGGCTTCCTTGATGGTGTGCGCGCGTGTGGCCAGGTCGCGCACCGACCGGCCCACGATCGGGTTCTTGAGGAAGACGTGGAAGTCGTGGAGGACGTAGACGACGTCCGCGCCCTTGTCCTCGATGATCTTCCGGAGGATCACCTCCGGGTCGCCCCCGCCGGGTTCACACTCATCGAGGCCGTGGGTGGCCGTCCAGGTGTGGATCGTGGCGCTCTCCGGCCACCCGGCCTTGATCTCCTCGACGACGCGCCGCTCCTCGTAGGTCACGACGAACGTGACCGGGTTCCGCGCGTCCAGGTAGTGCAGGAGGCTCATGCTTCACCTTCGAGGGTGGCCTGGGGGGCGCGGACGGCGCTGAACCCGTCGCCCTCGAACCCGAGGTTCGTGGCCTGCCATACTTCGGTGGTGGCACGGCGGAGGTTACCGAACCCCGCGCTGTCGGCGACTGCGGCCTCGGCGAGCTTGCGCAGCCGCGACCACAGCTCCCCGAACGACCCAGCGTTGGCGGCCCCTTGGCGCTTGCGCAGCTCGTGGGTGGCCGCCCTGAGCTTCTCGACGTCCTTGTTCGTTGCGGCGCGCCGGATGGCTTCCAGGGCGTGGGACAGCGCCATGCCCGTGGCGGCGCGCACCTCCGACTCGATATTTACGCCTTGCACGGTCGCGGCCCGATCCAGCAGCCCTTCCGCGGTCTTGACCTGGGCTCGGAGGGTGGCGGCGGCTTCCCCGAGGAAGGCCGCGTGGGTCGCGATCTTGTCCTCCAGGGCCGAGAGGGTCTGGAGGCGATCCCGTAGGCTCGCTCCGCGCTTGAGGGAGTCGACGGCCTTCGACGCCTCGCCCACGGCGGCGGCTACTTCGTCGGTTAGCCCCGCAGTGACGTAGTCTGCGGCCTCGGTGTTGTTCTGGGCCGTGTCGACGAGGTCGATGGCCCCCGCCCTGGTTCGCCCGCAGCATCGGAGCCACGCCGCGACGGCACGGGCGCGCTCGATCCCGCGGCTGGTCGTGGCGAACCACAGGCCGGGGCGGACTCGGATGGCCTTGACCTGCGCCATGGCGGCGTGAGCCGCGGCGCGCACTTCGTCGGCCGTCGCGTACTTCCGCTGCCGATCGTACTGGTCTCGCACCCGTTCGACGAGGGCAAATACCGGGTCGTCCCCCTCAGCGGCCGCGAGGAGCCCGAACGTCAGCGCGTCCTTGCCCTTCGGGAGGGCCATGAGGGCGCGCCCCTTCCAGGGCGTGGGGTCTACGGCGTCCACCGGGGCCCACGCCTGGATTAGAGCCGCCGAGGTGGCGTCACCGGTGGCCTCGACGAGGTCGGCGCGCCACTTCCCGGCATCCTTGGGGAGGTGGACGCAGCCCTGGATGATGGCTCGGGAGAAGGCCACCTCTCGGGACACGGGGATGGGGAGGAAGATCGCGGGGAACCCCACCTCTTCGGCGACCTGGCCGAGTTCGGCGTGGGGGGTGTCCACCGCGTCCATGTCCCACCAGAGGAGTGCCCCCAGGAGGGGCTTCCCGGTGGCTTCGAGTTGGTCGAGGGTCAACGGCTCCTCCTGGAGCTTGCTAAGGTGCCCTCGCGTGGCGTACACGCGTGGTGTGCAGTCGGGGCTCCCCATTGCAGGCGTCGTGCCAGGTGCCGCCCGCGGGCGAATCCTTGGAAATCAGGATGTTGCCTGGTGGCCGTGGGCGGAGGCTGGTAGGGCGCTGGCGGTTTGGGGGCTCCGTATCGAACGCGGTGCGCAAAAAGTTTCGCTGCGAATACAGCAGGGTGCGTGGCCGGGCCACGTAGTTGTGACAGAAATGTCAGGTCTTTGTGAACTGCCCGCGAACTCGTACTGCACGCAGCTTTCTGCTCGTCCCGCTGCGGTGTCCCGGCAGATAGGTGTGACAAAACTGTCGTGATCCCCGCGGTGACGTCGCCACCGAGGTCGCCACCCCACCCGTAGTAGCCCGCAAAACCTCGTCGTATCCATAGTGGCACGGGACGTGCGTAGGTCGCCACCCCGTGGACGTCCTCGACCCGCAGCACCTTGCCGAGTGCCTGGCCCGCTACATACGCGAGGGCCAAGCGAGAGATGCACGCGAGAGCGCGTGGATGATCGTCGCGCGGGACGCGGGGCGCCGTGTGGACGCGCCGGGCCTGACGGTCGCGAAGCTTATCGAGGACGCGGTGGCGCGCACTGCTGAGCTGCGCGTTGTGACCTCGGCGGCCGCGGGGTTGCGCCTGGCTCCGTTCGTCCTCCTGGACGCGGCTCTGCTGCTGGTGTGCACCGTAGATACGGGGCTCGGGACGGGGGAAGCCGCGCGCGCTGCCCTGGTCGCGTACCTCCAGGCGTCCCTGACCCCGTCGTTTCTGCCTTCCGAACTGCCTTTCGGCCCTGAGCAGTTGGCGGCAGTGGCCGCGGCCGAGAAGGTGCTTCGGCAAACCCGCCCGGAGCTGTCCGCGGAGTTCGCGGGTAGCAGGGTGGCCATCGATGGCGCTTTCACACCCACCAAGGGAGATAACTAGGCCATGGCCATGCAAGAAGACCTCATGGCCATGTACCACCAGGCGGTAGACCCGTGCTTGCGCGGGGCCATCGTCTGGGGGCCCCCCGAGTCCACGCGCGATCTCCCCCCCGGTATGAGCGGGGTGGCCTACTCGGGAGTGTGCGCCGGGGTCGCCATCACCGTGGTTCGGTGGGGTGAGGGGGAGAGGTCTGGGTACGACGGGACGGCGGTCGCGGGGAACTTCGTCACGCGACTCCTTCCTGCCCATTCGGGACTCCTGGGGGCCAGGGCAGAGGCGGAGGCCCCCGCGCCCGTCACAAAGACTTGACACGGCTCGGAAGCCGTGCTAGCGTGAGGATCATGAAAGAAGCCACCCTCTACCTGAAGCCCGCAGTTCTCCGCCCTGGTTGGGAGGACGCCGACGCCGCGCCGTTCGACCCGGAGGCCGAGGCGCTGATCCGCATCGAGGTCGAGGGGCTGGGGAGCTTCAGGCTGTCCGTCACGGCACAGCCCGCGCACCACAACGCGCCCGACGTGCCCGCGGATTGCCTCATCGTGACCGCGTGGCGTCTCACCCCCGACGGCGCGGGCGATACCGACCCCGACGAGGGGATCCTCCCGCTGTTCGTCGAGGAGGGCGACGGAGAGGAGGGCGAGGAGGACGAGGAGGACGAGGAAGACGAGGAAGACGAGGAGGGTGCGGAGGGCGACGGAGAGGGGGGCGAGGAGGGTCTCGTCGCTGGGCCTGCTCCCGGCGAGGAGGACGCGGACGCGCCGAACGACGACGAGGAGGAGGAGGAGGAGTACCCGTCGATGGTGCCCGACGACGTGGTCGAGCTGGGGTCGCCTCCCGACACGATCTGGATCTTCGAGCCGGTGGTGGGCTTCTTGGTCGACCACCCCGGCGGGCAGGGTACCTACTGCCCGGTCTGCGCGGTGGCGGGCCCGACGGAGGGCGCTGCGGGGGCACCGTGCGCGGTGTGCGCGGTGCGCGGCGGGCCGCCCGCGGATCCCTACGCGGCCTTGCGCGGGAAGAAGTAGCGATGGCTCGGTTCGAGATCAGCGTGACTGGGGACTACGTGCCCTCCTGGGGCTACCAGGAGGCGGCGCGGGAGCTTCTTCAGAACGCGATGGACGAGCAGGACCGCGATCCGGTTCATCGGATGGACGTGCGGTACACGTCCCGCGGGGGTGGCAAGCTTGTCGTCACGTCCCCTGGGGTGACCCTGGACCGGTCGGTGCTGTTGCTGGGGGCTTCGGGGAAGCACGACCAGCACGCACGCGGGAAGTTTGGGGAGGGGCTGGATCTGGCCTTGCTGGCTGCGGTGCGCGCCGGGTATGACGTGCGGATCGAGAACGGCGCGGAGTCTTGGGCACCTGCGCTGGAGCACAGCGCGACTTGGGGTACCGCGGTTCTTGTCGTCCAAACCCACGCGTTGGCTACTCCGCGGGCCCACTTCCGCGTCGAGGTGTCGGGGGTTACCCCGGAGGCTTGGCGCGAGACGGTTCGCCGGACCTTGTTCCTGCCTGGGGCCTTCGCGACCGACGAGGTCGTGATCCCGGCTGCAAAGGGGCGGATCCTGCTCGACCGTCCGGGGGACATCTACGTCCGGGGCCTCTGGGTGGGGAGGTTCCAGGGGTACCAGTGCGGGTTCGACCTCGACGACCTCGAACTCGACCGGGATCGCCGGATGGCCAACGCGTACATGCTGGGGATCTTGGTGAGTCGCCTGTGGGTCGCGGCCCTCGGCGATCCCGCCTACCAGGATAAGGCACTTGCGCGGGTGTCAGGGCTGCTGTCCACCGGGGCAGCGGACGTGACCCACCTGGGATGGGCGCTGGAGAACACCTACGACGAGACCGGGGCTGCGGCGCGCGCCGCGTTGGTCGGGACATTCCACGCAAAGTGGGGGGACAAGGCCATCCCCGTCCTTACCACGACCGAAGCCGACCGTGCGGAAGGGGCCGGGCTGACCCCGGTGCCCATGGAGCGCGCGGCGAAGGAAGCGCTCGAAGCTGCCTTGGGGGTGACGTTCGAGGCCGCTGTGACCGCGGCCCGCCGTGCCCGCGTCCGCGTCTTGAGCCCGGCGGAGATCCGTGCCCTTGGATGGCATCCCCGGTGGGAGTACGTGCTGGGCGTCGCAAAGGTACTGGAGGTCACCACCCCCATTTCCATCGCCGAGTTCGACCATACGGCCTGGGGTCTCTGGCGGCCCGCGTCTGGGGACATCGCGTTGAGCACTCGGTGCTTCGCCGCGCCCAATCCAGGGCAGGCCCTCGTGACGTTGGCCCACGAGTGGGCGCACGCGCGCTGCGCCTCGACTAGCCACGGCGCCACAGCCGCGGCAACCGCAGAGGACACGCTCGCGGGGATTCTCGGGTGGTGCACGGCCTGGCCGGAGGGGCAGCCGTGATCGACTCCATCAGCGGCGCAGTGGGCCCGCCTGCTCGGCGGTTGTTGATCTTCTCGTCCGCGCCTGTGCGCGAGGACGCGATCGCGTGGTTCCAGGAGAGCACCAAGTGCGGCATCGTCGATGTCGTGGAGGACGTGAAGGGGCAGCTCCCGCACAACCGCCCCACCAAGGCCGACGTTGTCGTGGTGCTCTCCACGTGCGACCACACCGTGTGGGACGCGATCCGTAGGGCCTACGCGGACTCCGAGATCATATTTGCCCCGCCCAAGAAGGCACATGCAACCAAGGCGTTGATGGCCCACAGGTTTACGCCCGCTCCGATGGAAGCGGCCAAGGCCCAACCGGCGCTAAGGCTTGTGAAGCCCAGTGCCCCGCCCGTTAGCTTGGTAGTCGGCTTCCTCACCAAGCTCGTGGAAGTGCTCCACGCCCGCGGGTTTGCTCCTCCGACGTTCGAGGACCTCGTCTGGCTTCGCTACAGCCCGTTGGTCACGCCCATCGCGACGGTCTCCACGGGAGCGGCATGGAATGACCTCCTCGTCGTGTGTACGGGGAAGTGCCCGGCCCACGGGGGCTCGGCCGTACCCGCCACCGACTTGCTTGCCGCGGCACAGGTGGCGCTCGGGGTGCACACCATCGTCGTCCCGGAGTCGCTCCAGCCCGGCCTCGACGTCACGGTGCGCTGGGTTCGGCAGCTTCGCGCCCTGGGGCGTCCGCTTACGCTGTCGACCGATCTCGTCTTCGCAGCGCTACGCGACGCCGAAGGGCTTCGGTGGCCGGGGCGGTGGTCGTGGGCGGATACACAGGACGTCGTTATCCTCGCGGGGCCGGGAGACGCCGTGAACGGCGCACTTCCGGCGACCGCGGACGATTACGTTTCTACGTTCGAGGTGGCGTTCGCCGGGCCGCCGCAGGTCGCGGACGCGTCGAGGATTGGCGCGAAGACGAAGGGCCCGCAGGCGGCTGTGGCTGCGAAGGCCGCGGCGGCTGCCACGGAAGAGCCGAAGCCTGCCGTGGCCCACGACGTGAAGAACGTGCTGATCAAGTGGCCCGCTGTGCTGGACCTCGTGGAGCGCGTGGGCCCCGTGTCGTACCCGGACCTCGCGTGGCTCCGGCAGGTTCCGGAGTTCGTGGCTCTCGCACAGGCCGACTGGGAAGCGTTGCGCCTGAAGGATGGGGCGCGAACGGTTCCGGATGCGGCACTGAACGTGGCGGCTTCGGTGTGGGCCAGGCGTTTCCCCGTCGTGACCACTACTGACGTGGTGTACCGCCAGGCCGCAGTCCGGTACTTGGCGGACTTCATGCTGAAGGCCGACCAGGTTCCTGACCGCCGGGAGGCCGCGGGGGTCGCCCAGGACGTCGCGGCAAAGCGCAGCGGCGGCGTGGCACCCTGGTTGTTCGCGGAGGCCCGCGCGTTGGCTGTGCTCCCGTGGGGCCGCGGGGTCTACGCGGGGAGCGCAACCTGGATCGCGGCGCTCAAGGCGGCCTTGGTCGCGGGGGACGCCGCCGTAGCCCAGGCCGTAGCAAAGGCCGCAGAGGCCCTAGTGGAGGTCAAGGTGCCCGACAAGGTCGTCGTCTTGCCCGTGCCCGCCGTGAAGCCTACCTTGGGCGACTTCGCGTGGTTGCGCCAGCAGCCTGAGTTGGTCGCGTTCCGGGCCGTCCCGTGGGGAGCCCTGACGGGTCGGCACCACCACGCTTGGTCGCTTCGCACGGAGCGGTCGCTGAACCCGCGCGAGGTACTCATCGACGTCGCGCGCCAGTTCGGTGGCTCGGTCGCCGTGGAGGACGAGCTGGTTCGGCGGCGGCTCTGGCTGGTGGCGTACGTGGCCAAGCGCTTGCCGAGCTACACGATCCCGCCGACCCCCACGCGAGTGGCCCACTACACCTGGGCGGCCCTGTCCAAGTGCGCGGGCTACGGGGGCCTCAAGGGCCTCCTCTACGAGGCCGTCTGTGCGGCGGGACTCCCGTGGGGCTACACCACCGGTGGCCCGATGGTGAGCGTCAATCTCCTCCAGGCCGCCTACGACGCCTACGACGCGTTGGCCGCGCCGCCTCAGCCCGCGCCGCCACAGCCTGCGCCGCCACAGCCCGCGGCGGAGCAGGCCGTGGCGGAGCAGGCCGTGGCGAAGCGGAAGCCGCGGGTGCAGCCCCAGGGGGCCGCGTTCGACCTCTTGGAGGAGATCGCCCGGACGCTCGGGGGCCCCGTCACGTGGCACGACCTGGCGTGGCTGCGCCAGCAGCCCGAGTTGAAGAGCATTCGCGCGATCCCGTGGAGCGCGTTCTCCTCCTGGCCGAAGATTTTCGGGGAGGGGCACACCGACGAGCAGCTCCTGTCGGCGGCCTATGCTTGTGCCACCGACGATTCAGCACCGGAGTCTCCGGCCGCGACGTATAGGTTCACGTTCATCAAGCACGCCGCGGCCGCGTTGCGCCGGGCCGGGGGCTTCTGGTCGGTCGATGCGGTGCGCATCGCGCAGACCGCCCCGCGGTACGGCGAGATGCCTTGGGGGGCGCTCGGGGACAACATGGACGGGGCCTTCGCGGAGGCCGCGGCCCTCACGGGGCTCCCCGAGCACAGCGCGAAAGGCGCCCCCATGCGGTTCATCTTCGTGGCAGCCGCCAAGGCCGCCGCCATCGAGGTTGGTCACTCGCTTTCGGAGGAGGCACCCGTGTCCGTCAACCCCGCAACCCCCATGCCCATCCCGTTGCCGCTGCCGTCGTCCGACACGGTCCCTGTGACGCCTCCGTGGGCTGTGCTCCCGCCTCCGCCCACCACGGCGGGGTCGCCCGGCACGGTCGCGCTCGCCCCGCAGGTGGTGAAGGCCATCACGGCGCTCAAGGCGGCCATGGACGCCAACTACGTCCGGAGCGTCTTGGTAGACGCCAACGGGTACTTGGCCGAGATCGTCGAGATCCACACCGCGAGGCACGCCTGGTAGTGATCATCGGATCTCCAGAGGAGTGGGCGCGGGTCTGGAACGCGGCTACGAGCCTTGCCGAGGCGGCGGCCGTGCTTGGGACGACGCCCAAGGCGGCCAAGAGCTACGCGAGCAAGTTGCGGGCCCGTGGCCTCGTGCTCCAGGACTTCCGAATGGCCCGTGCGGGTACGTCCGCGCGGGTACATCGCCTCCGGAAGCTACGCGCTGAGCGCGATGCCCTTCGGCAAGACGCCGATTTGGCGCAGGAGGAGGAGTTCTTGGCCGCCGAGATTGCAGCCCTGCGGACCAGGAGGTCGCGGTGAGTTTTCTCAAGAAGGCCGCCTCGGCGCTCTGGGAGTTTGAGGAGGCCGCGGAGGCTACCGCGCAGCGCCCGGCGCGCTCCAAGGACGCGGACAACTCCATGCCTGCTGCGCCTCGGATCGCGGCACCCACGAGGCCCGCGGCTCAGCCCGCGGACATGACCGTCGAGGCCGTCTACCAGGCCGCCGCGGTCCCGCCGGGGCCCGCGCCCAAGCTGGCGAAGTTCCTGGAGTCGATGGCTTCGGCACCGCGGGATGCCGTGCGTGCAGCCGTCACAGCCTTCGCGGCCGCGGACGGGTCCTGGTCCGACGTGGACGTCCTGCGGGATGTCGAGGCCCGGCTTCAGGCCCTCGCTGGCTACGAGGCCCTCGTTTACGTGCTTCCGCCGATTCTACCTACGGGCACGGTGGTTCGCAGCCGTGTGACCGACCGCACCTTCGTCGTGGGGAAGGACGTCGAGGTATCGGCGTGGGACTCCCCCGAGCGGTGGGCCGTTCACCTGGACGTCGAGTCCTGGCCGGAGCGGTGCGCCAAGTGCGCGCGGTGGGACGGTGCCCACACCCCGGTATGCCTTCTGGATCTCCGCGGGGAACGTCGTCGGTTGGAGACGGGGGACTTCGCGCTGGTGTCTGTCGGCGATCCGCAGCCGCCGCGGGCGATGCAACCGCCGACGGAGGCTCCCCCACCGGCGACCAAGCGACAGGTCGTTCGGCGGCAGGTGGATATCGCGATGTACCGGCGTGACGTGCGGGATCCCGATGGTCCGGACTTCCCCCTGCTCCCGTTCGTGAAGAACGTGGAGGAGTGCGTGCTCTGCGCGGAGGGGCTGGTCGTCAAGGGGGTCGGTGGCGAGGCGCACGTGGGCCCGTGCGAGCCGCTGCGGGCCTGCGGGCACAAGGACGCGCGCCTCTACCGGTGGTTCGAGGACAGCAAGTGGTTCGAGGGGTGCCGGAGCTGTTCGGCGCTCCACGATGCCGACGAGGAGGTCTAGGTGGAAGCGCGTGTCCAGATCGTTGTGGAGTTGGCCTTGGACCTGTCGGATCTCAGTGATCCGGGTGCGATCCACCGGCGACTCGATGTGGCCCTCGCGGATTTCACCAGGTCTCCGGAGGTCGTCGCGCCGGCGGAGCCCCAGGTACGTGCGGGTGTCCCCCTGCCTGTTGTGGCGCCGGTGCCGGTATCTGCGTCTTCACGTGCGCCCGTGCCTGCACCGAAGCCTGGGTTCAAGTCCGCGTTGAACGCGGCCCACGGACTTGCCGCGGCCACCACCGAGACGTGGTTGACGTGGAAGCGGCCGGGCCCGTCGGAGCTTGTGCAGAAGGTCGTGGAGGTCTTGCGGGTGTGCAAGGCGGGGACGGCGCGGGAGATCAGTGCGGCTTTGACCAAGATGTTTCCGGGGAAATATCCTACTCCGATTGCGCCTACGGCCCTTGGGCCGGCGCTGACAACCTACGAGAGGCGTCTCAAGGCTGTCGGGATCGCTCCGCCGTTTCGTTCCAAGTACGCGGACACGCGACGCGGACCCGATGCGGGCCGCGTGCAGATGTGGACGCTGGAGGAGGACTAGATGACACGCAGGATCGATAGGGTGGCAGAGGGCGCGGCCCAGATCGTTGTTCCGGAGCGGGCGGCAGGTGAAACCGACCAGGAACTCATGCTTCGCGCTTTTGGCCTGCCGCCGTTGCCGGTTCAGTGGGGTACGCTCGAATTCGGGGTTCGTATCTTCTCCGTCGAGGAGTTGCTCGATCTGCGCGACCACCACAATCCCGCCAACCGCCACTACTCTGATGCCGTGGTGCATCGGTACGCCAACGATATGCGGGCCGGGCTGTGGCGGTTCAACTACGACTCGATCAAGTTGGACGCGGCGGGCGATGTCCTCGACGGGCAGCACCGGATCTGCGCGGCAATCGAGGCCACTATGCCGCTCCTGACGGCCTGGATCAAGGGCTTGGATCGTGACATCATGCCCTCGCTCGATATCGGGCGGCGCCGTACGCTTCAGGGGGCCTTGGAGGCGGGGGGGGCCTTTCGGCCGCCCGAGTACGCGGCCACTCTGCGCTGGCTATGGCGGCTCGTTCACGGGCGCGACGCGATTGCGCTGAAGAGCGAGTCCGCGGTCAAGTTCATGGAGTTCCTCGCACTCGTCAACCAGTGGAACGGTGCCGTTGTAGAGGCCATCACGGACCTCTATTGCGGGGATCTGCGGACGCGCGCGGTGGAGATGTTCGGGAGGGACGGGATGGTGCTGGCCCTCTACGCAGTTTTGTCGATCCACCACCGGGGCCAGGTGCAGAAGTTCTTCCACGACATCATCGAGAACCGGCCGAGTGCCACGGGGGGGCGCGGTGATCCGATTCGCCAGATCGGGATCAAGCTGGGGCGCGCGTGGAGGGACAAGGGTACGACGAAGCAGGATCGGTTGCTGTGGCTTGTTCGCTCGTGGAACGCGTGGTTGGAGGGGCGGGAAGTCTTGTTCCTCGCCGGTATTCCTTCCGCGCACGAGTTTCCGAGCATCGCGGGCGCGTTGCCCGTGCTGGGGTGGTAGGGCGATGCGTCTTGTCTTGACGGTTCGGGAGGCGCGGGAGGCTTCGTTTTTCCAGGACTTCGTGCGGCACTGCGTGGCTGCCGGCTATACGGAGATTGAGCTGGTACCGCGGGGTGGGGCTAGCGCGAGGCCCGTTGCGGTCGAATCGCCTCCGGCTGCGCCTTCGGCTGCGCCTTCGGCTGCGCCTTCGGCTGCGCCTTCGGCTGC
>ERZ1292625.3023-Hain-H41-01um-R1-3023-length-14327-cov-5_pt1 | contig 14327 bp, 14 predicted proteins | sample MGYA00564400_ERZ1292625 | MGnify/ENA primary metagenome ERZ1292625 (study PRJEB36523, sample SAMEA6512639) | groundwater metagenome | collected 2019-01-08 | study: AquaDiva: Metagenomics assemblies of 32 groundwater samples | reverse complement strand
CAACACAGATCGGTTCGCATTTAACGGGCGTTATCTATGTTCTTGATGAGCCATCAATCGGTCTTCACTCGCGTGATCATTCAATGCTTATTAAAACAATCAAACATTTGCGTGATTTAGGAAACACGGTGCTTGTTGTCGAGCACGATAAAGAAACGATGAGTGAAGCTGATTGGATTATTGATATGGGAGTAGGTGCGGGCAAGCACGGAGGGGAGGTTGTATTTGAAGGATCGTACAAAAAAGTTTTAACTGCAAAAACTTTAACGGGTGAATATTTATCTGGTAGAAAAAATGTAGAATCTCCACACGCTGATCGTAAAAACATAAAGCCAAAACAATGGATTGTGCTTACCGGGGCGACTGAGAATAACCTAAAGAATGTGACACTTAAAATTCCACTGGGAAAGTTTGTGTGCGTATCGGGCGTTTCGGGCTCAGGGAAATCATCTCTTATTAATGATACACTCGCTACTGCCATGCTCGGGCATTTTTATGGCGCAAGAGCCTTGCCGGGTGAGCACAAAAGTCTTCAAGGGCTTGAGCATCTCGATAAAGTTGTAGTTGTAGACCAATCACCAATTGGGCGTACGCCAAGATCGAACCCCGCAACATATACGGGGACATTCGGACCAATCAGAGAATTGTTTTCGAAGACTCGTGAAGCACGAGCGCGTGGGTATGGGCCAGGCCGTTTTAGTTTTAATGTAAAAGGTGGTAGATGCGAAGAGTGTGAAGGTCAGGGCGTAAAAAAAATTGAAATGTATTTTTTGCCAGATCTTTATCAGGAGTGCGAGGAGTGTAAGGGCAAGCGGTATAACCGCGAGGCATTAGAAATTGAATATCAGGGCAAGAGTATTGCTGATGTGTTAGATCTTTCTACTGAGGAGGCGACTGTATTTTTTCGCGATATTCCACAAATTCATGAAAAGCTCGAGACGCTTGTAAAAGTTGGGCTCGGTTATATGAAAGTTGGTCAGCCAGCGACAACTCTATCAGGAGGAGAGGCTCAGCGAGTGAAGCTCGCGACAGAGCTTGCGCGGCGTGCAACCGGTAAAACTTTATATATTTTAGATGAGCCAACTACTGGCTTGCACTTTGATGATATTCAGAAATTACTTATTGTGCTCGATGCGCTTGTTGATCGCGGTAATACGGTAGTTGTTATCGAACATAACTTAGATATTCTAAAAAATGCTGATTGGATCATAGATCTTGGACCCGAGGGAGGCGCAGGAGGTGGAACAATTATTGCTGAGGGTACTCCAGAAGATATCGCAAAAGAAAAAAAATCGTATACAGGAATTTATTTGGCAAAAGAGTTAAAAAAATAAAAAAACGAGCTCGTGGTGTCACCGAGCTCGTGGGTGTTTATGCGGCTTTGAGTTTTTGCCGCGCGGGGCTTATTGCTGTATCGACCGTGTTGCCAATTGCTTCTTTTGCTTCTTTTTTGTTCACGAAGCCTATGTGAGAGCAGTTGGGCACTTCTACATATTCTGCCCCGGGTATAAAGCACGCTTCCGGTGGGAAAAACTTGTCACCGTCACTTGAGATGACGGTGATTTTCTTTTGTAGTGTGGGGTCTTCGAGAATCGTCTTGAGCGATTCAAGATAGGTGGGAAGCGCTGCGGCATGGATGCCAAGTATTCGCTTGACGATATATTCTGCCGCCCACGGGTGAATATATTCGGGATTGACAGGAGTTCCTACAAGGATGACGCGAAGCACTTTCTCGGGATGCAGCACAAGTCGTCTCAGGCAGACAAGTCCGCCAACGCTGTGGCCGATATGTATTTCGGCGGTTTCAGCTTCGGTGGGGATGAGCTTGTCATAACGAGGAAGGTGTGCGGCACGAAAGATGATGCGTCGTGGTAGGTGAATCGGAGGAGGATCATACAAAGAAGAGAGAAGAAAATTCCTCCACGGATGGTACAGGCCTGGACCTGCGCCGGTGCCACCATGAATGTGTATCGCGACACCCTGCTGATGCGTTTCTGAGACAAACTTTGATCTAGCGTATCCTGCGGCCGCGGAGGCGACTGCAGAAGGAAACTCGACAAGTTCTCCCAAGAGATCTCGTACGACAGTTTGCAACATGCGCGCCTCCTTTCGGCGGGTTTGGATGGGGGGTGAATTATCAAAAGCTTCTATATATAGCGTACGCTTGCAGTATCGCTTTGCAATAGGTTCTCTGAGGAGGTCTAGGGAGAGAACGAGAAGGGCTTGACAATGTAGTTTTTATTTCTAAAATAGGTCTATTAGCACTCATCTGTCGAGAGTGCTAGATTTAAAAAGTTAATACTATTTTATAAAAAAGCGTTTATGAATATTAAACCGCTTGGTGATCGTGTTTTGCTTCAAGCTCTCTCGCAGGAAGAGCGCGAAGGCAAAAGCGCATCAGGAATTATTATCCCTGACACCGCAGAAAAAGAACGTCCAGAAGAAGGTAAAGTCATAGCAGTAGGTTCCGGCAAGATGTCGAAGACAGGTACGTTGATACCAATTGCAAATCTCAAGGTTGGCGATCGCGTACTTTTTTCAAAGTATGGTCCTACAGAAATTAAGGTCGAAGGAAAAGAATATCTTATAGCTCGCGAAGAAGATATTTTAGCAGTCATTGAATAGCTTATAATCGCTCTTTCGAATAAAGCATTTTTTCGGTCTTAACCCTAAAGGGCTCCGACAACCTCAAAAATACTTTATTCTACAGAGCTCATAAAATATTATGGCAAAAGAAATTATATTTGGAGACAAGGCACGCGGCGCACTCAAGCGAGGCGTCGATACGCTCGCAAACGCAGTGAAAGTTACACTTGGCCCTCGAGGGCGCAATGTTGTGATTGATAAAGGTTTTGGCTCACCAGTGATTACAAATGATGGCGTAACGATCGCAAAAGAAATTGAGGTGGCCGACAAAATGGAAAATATGGGCGTTTCGATTGTAAAAGAAGTCGCATCAAAAACAAATGATACTGCGGGCGATGGCACGACCACTGCAACAATTCTTGCGCAGTCAATTTTTAACACGGGGCTCTTGGAGCTCGCGGGCTCAAACACATTGCCACTTGTGGGTCTCAAGAATGCGCTTCTTGAGGGTGTTGATCATATAGTAAAAATTCTCAAAAATACTGCAATAAAAATTGACTCAAAAGAAAAGTGGGAACAAGTCGCAACTATTTCTGCAAAAGATCCCGAGATTGGAAAATTAATCGCAGGAATAATTGAAAAAGTTGGCAAAGACGGCGTTGTGACAGTTGAAGAGGCTCAATCATTTGGTGTTTCGCACGAAGTGGTAGAGGGGATGCAATTTGATAAAGGGTACAACTCTGCGTATATGATTACGAATCCTGATCGAATGGAAGCAGCCTATGAGAATCCAAAAATATTAATTACCGATAAAAAGATTTCTGCCATCTCCGACATTCTACCAATATTGGAAAAATTGGCGGCGGCAGGTAAAAAAGAATTAGTTATTATTGCTGAAGATGTTGAGGGTGAAGCGCTTGCAACATTGATACTCAATAAAATTCGTGGCACATTCCATTCGCTTGCGATAAAAGCTCCAGGGTACGGTGACCGTCGAAAGGAGATGCTTGAAGATATTGCTGTGGTAACGGGGGGTACGGTTATTACTGAGGAACTTGGCTTGAAGCTTGAAAAAACAGAACTCTCACAACTTGGTGAGGCAAGAAAAGTAATTTCTACAAAAGAAAATACTACCATCGTTGATGGTAAGGGTGAAAAAACTCATATTGAAAAGCGTGCTGCTCAAATTAAGAAACAGGTGGAAGATTCAACTTCTGAATTTGATAAAGAGAAGTTGCAAGAACGATATGCGAAACTCAAAGGCGGTGTAGCGGTTATTAGAGTTGGCGCAGCAACCGAAGTTGAGCAAAAAGAAAAACAACACCGTATTGAAGATGCGGTTTCCGCAACAAAAGCAGCGATCGAAGAAGGTATTGTTCCGGGAGGTGGTATTGCATTACTTGTGATGTCATACGCGCTTGGCGCCTATGATTTTGGCGCGATGAAAAATACTCCGCAGCATCAAGAAGCTGCTGAAGCCGCACGACGCATTCTTACCCGTGCACTTCGCGCACCATTTGAACAAATTATGTTAAATGCTGGGAAAGCGCCCGCTGATATTATGCAACATCTTGAATTTGATTGGAAAATGAAAGATCGCGTGAAGGAATTTAAAGATGGCAAGGTAGATGCACTCAAAGGTTTACCGCAAACTGGGTACGATGTTGCCGCAGAAGAATATGTATCGATGATTGATAAGGGAATCATTGATCCAGTGAAAGTAACGCGTTCTGCGTTGCAGAACGCAGCATCAGCGGCAGCGATGCTTCTTACAACTGAAGCGGCTATCTCTGATATTCCTGAAAAAAATCCATCGGCAGGAATGCAAGGTGGCATGCCAGGAGGTATGGGTGGAATGGGAATGGGCGATTACTAATTTCTATCTACCTATAAAAGACAAAAGCCCCACAAAATGTGGGGCTTTTGCGTTGACCATATATTTTCAAAGTTTACAATAGAGGCATGGCACAAGAAGGAGTTCCTCCAGAAAAAAATGATTTAGGTGAAGAAGCAGAACGACCGGATCCAATTTTGCTGGGATTGCCGGGAAAAGAACGTCTTCGTCAGGAGATGGAAGCTAAGCGAGCTCTCGAGATGGTTGAGGGCACGGGGGGAGCTGATGCAGTCATTTCAAAACCTTGGGAGGCAACACCAGAAAATGAGAGAATCGCGCAGGCCCTAAAAGATGCTGGCGATATAAAAGAGCCTGGAGAGTCGAGTGATGCTTCGAGTCGTGAGGTTGAAGACCAGTTTATAAAAGATTTTCCTGACACCGAAGAAGCGAAAAGAATTCTCGAGGAACGCAAGAAGGTTAGAGTCGGCCCAACAGAATTGGGTGATATTAGTGATGCGTTTGAAGACCCCAAAAGCGAAGGGTGGGATTTAGGCGCTATCAAAGATGAGTCATCAGAGGAGTCGAAAGAAAATAGAAATAGCAAAGAATCGTCAGTCGCGGGTACGGCATTACGTTTCTTTGGCGAGAAGGCGCGTGGCGTATATGAGCGGTTGGGGGACCGTGCACGCGAAACAGTAACGCGTTTGTATGATCGAGTAAAGTTGGAAAATGATAGTAGGAGTTTATTGAAAAGCGAAGAAGTATTTCGTGCTCAAGCACAATTTCATGGCGAGCCTGAAAGACAACTTCAACAAATTACCAGCGCGATAGCAGCAGAGCAACAAGTAATTGATGGCAATGCGAAGACTCGAGCAAAACTTCTTGAAACGTACCCAGGTCTTTTGGATTCCGAACTCGGAAAGAAATTGCTCGAGGAAGATGAGACTGCAAAGAGATCGATGAGCGAGCAGCAAAGCCAAGAGCCACTTGCACGAGAAAAAGTTTTAGAGGTGGATGAAAGTCGAGTGAAATTTAAAGCCGAGCAAGCTCGACAAGCAGCATCTGTGATTGAGCGAATTGATGCAAAGATGAAGCCACAAGAGGAGATGGTACAGTCGTTCAAAATAAAAGGGGTGGAGCTTGGTAGAGAAATCGAAAGTAATCAAAATATATGTAAAGTATTGCGAGAGGAGCTCGATGGTGTCAATAAATCTGCTGATGCATACTCACCAGACTCACCAGAATTTAAAACCTATCTTCGTCGTAGTGAAGAATTAAAAAAGCATCTTGATATTATTGATACATTGAGGGAAGGTTTTAAAGCTGATCTTGTAAAAAATAATTTAAAACTTGAAAACATCCAAGCTCGCATGAAGCCGTGGGGAGAGAAACGAAAGGTGTATGAGGGTATGGTCGTTTCAGAATTATCAAAAGAGCAAATTGAGAAAGGACAAAAAAGTTTAGCTGAAGCGGAGGCGCGAGAGAAGGGAAAAACGGCGGATAAAGGTACTAAAAAAGAGCCTGTAGTTGAGGGAGCAATAAGTGAGGGAAATCAGCGCGAAGCATGGGAGAAAGTCAAAGATGGAACTCGCGAACAGGTTCCAGCTATCGAAGATCATTCGAAGGAATTAAGGAAATTTCTTAATTCATCTGGCTTGTCTCCTGAACGACAAGAGGTTGAATATCAAAGACTTCTAAAGTTGATCGAAGAGAATAAGGACAAGGTTTTAGGAGTGGAGAGACAAGAAGAAGATCGTTCTAGAGCAGAACTTGAGCAAGAGTATGTTAAGAAAGGTATCCCGCAAGAAATAGCTTGGGGGCCAGAGAGTGCCGCTGAGAAAGAGGCGCTTGTACCAGAAGATTATGCAATGATTTGGAATAAAACAGTAAAAGGTTTTCCAATTGTTTCGAGTCAGTTTTCAAAAATGTTTGAGAAAAAGCCGAGTAATAGTTTTGAGCTAGAAGAGCTTGATGAAAAATGTCGAAATTATTTTCGTGAGTCATATCGCGCGCAACATGGTAAGCGTCTCGATTGGCGTTATCACGACGCCCTTGAAGAGGGGATTAAAAAGACACACGGAGCATTAATGAAATCATTTAAATATTTAATGAAAAATTAAAAAATATGGTCAATGATACAAAATTAAAACTTGATGAGCTTGTCACTCGAGCAAAAAACGCTAAATCGGAATTTGAACGCACTGTGACCAACCTAGTAAGGGGCATGGATAAAGATTTAGCAGCGCTAGACAAACAGTCACGAGAAGCCGGTAAGGCAATTAAGAAAGAAGAAAAGCGATTTGCCGATGCTATGGATCTTGAAGTTCTAAAACTCTTTAAAGAATAAGGGTTTATTTGGTATATAGTAGACTTGTTTTCTGGGTAAAAACTGGTACAATTAAAAACATTATGATGACTACATACATTATTATTGGAGTTGTTGCAGTTTTACTTCTTTGGCTTGCAGTATCGTATAACGGTCTTGTTCGTTTACGCCAGCGAGTAAAAGAGGCATGGAGTGATATCGAAGTCCAGCTTAAGCGTCGCTATGACTTGATCCCAAATCTTGTTGAGACAGTGAAAGGATATGCAACGCATGAGCGTGAAGCATTTGAAAATGTAACTAAAGCTCGTGCACAAGCGCTCGCAGGGGGTGGAAGTGCCCATGATCAGGCAGCAAAAGAAAATATGCTTACTGGTGCCTTGAAGAGTGTTTTCGCGATTGCCGAAGCATACCCAGAATTGAAAGCAAACCAAAATTTTCTCGCGCTTCAGCAAGAGCTTTCTGATACCGAAAATAAAATTCAAGCATCTCGTCGGTTTTTCAATAGTAATGTGATGGAGATTAATACTCGAGTTGAATCGTTTCCATCAAACATTGTCGCAGGCATGTTTGGATTCAAAAAAGAAGAATTCTTTGATCTTGATGGAGCCCCCGCCGAGCGCGAGCCCGTCAAAGTTTCGTTTTAAGTAGAAGTTTTTTATCACTATGGTTTCTGAAAAATTTCCTTCTGAAGATGAGAATTTGCCAAGAAGTTTAGATGAACGACCTTCCGTTCCACGCAATCCCGATACGGAAAAATACATTGCTGCTGTATATGAACGAAATCGTCACGCAGAAGCGAGGAAAAATTCCCTCTTAGACCTGTTAGATAGCGATAGTTTTAGTAGAGATACCTTTGATAAAGTGGTTGCTTCTTGGAACGATCACGAAGAGCAAGAAAAAGGTTTTCGTGGATTCTTGACTGAGATGGAAACGATTTATCAAAAAAATGGAACTCTTAGGGTCTTCCATTTTAGAGAATCAGACTCTGTAAAATTCGGTTTTATTTTTAGCAAATAATATGGCAACACTGTGGACTCACAAGGATAGCAATATCCGAAAAACTTGGTTATTGATGACGATATTTTTTATTGTTGTCATTTCTGTTGGTGGAGTTTTTTCACAAGTGTTTGGTAACCCGGGCATCTTATTGTTTGCGGTTATTTTTAGTACGGTTATGAGTGTCGCGTCATATTGGTATTCGGACAAAATCGTCATTGCTTCAACCGGCGCACGCGAACTTTCGTTTGATGAGGCTCCAGAGCTACATCGTACTATAGAAAATCTTTCTATAACTGCAGGACTTCCAAAGCCACGAATATATCTTGTGCAATCAGCACAACCAAACGCGTTTGCGACAGGAAGAGATCCCGAACATGCAGTGGTAGCGGTGACCACGGGTATTCTCGAACGACTTAATAAAACTGAACTCGAGGGCGTGCTTGCGCACGAACTTTCGCATGTGGGTAATCGTGATATGCTCGTTTCGACTGTTGTGGTAGTACTTGTAGGGTTTTTACAGCTTGCATCTGATATGTTTCAGAGGTCTTTGTGGCTAGGGAGAGGAGGTGACCGAGACCGAGGGGGCCAAGCGCAAATAATTTTTATGATTGTAGGGCTTGTACTTTCAATTCTTGCGCCACTTATCGCGGTACTCATTCAGCTTGCTATTTCTCGCAGGCGCGAATATCTTGCCGATACTTCAGGAGCGTTACTCACACGCTATCCAGAAGGGCTCGCGTCAGCGCTTGAAAAGATTGCTGCTGATAATACGCCGATGACGCAGGCGACACATGCGACTGCGCATTTGTGGCTCGATGATCCGTATCAAGGCAAGAAAAATTATACATCGTGGTTTACGAGAATGTTTATGACGCATCCACCAATTGAAGAGAGAATTAAAATTTTACGTGGGATGAAAGTATAATATGCATTTTCAAAGAAAGACAAAAATTATAGCAACCATTGGTCCCGCGTCAGAAACGCGGGAAAATCTTACCAAGCTTATTGAAGAAGGTATCGCTGCCGCACGCCTTAATTTTTCGCATGACACGCATGAGGGCCATCGTAAGCGCATTCGGTTGATTCGCCAGATTGAGAAGAAAATTGGTCGGCCAGTCGCAATCATAGGCGACTTGCAGGGCCCAAAAATGCGAGTAGGTGTTATGCCAAAAGAGGGCGTGTTATTGCGCGATGAAGAGGTTGTAGTTCTTGATACTTCAATTGATGAATACCGAGAAGGCATGATACCTATACCATCGCCAATTTTTGAAAAGGGTGCAGTGAAGGGGAGTCAGGTATTTCTTGATGATGGATCGTTGTTACTTGAGGTTATGAGTATGCAGAATGTTTCGCTTTTTTCGCGTCGTGGCAAAAGATTTACCGCACGTGTGGTACGAGGTGGTACACTTTATTCGCACAAGGGGATCAATGTGCCGCAGTTAAAACTTCGAACGAACATTTTTGAAGAAAAAGACAAGCGTGATCTTGCGTTTGCGATTCGTGAAGGTGTTGATTATATCGCGGTGTCTTTTATACGCAATGCTCATGATGTTCGCGAGGCGAGAGCCATGTTAAAAGGTGCTCCAGTAAAACTTATTTCGAAGATTGAGCGACCTGAAGCCCTCGTACATCTCGAGGAGATTATTGCTGCGTCTGACGCAATTATGGTCGCACGAGGGGATCTTGGTATTGAAACACCGCTTTGGCAACTGCCGACTCGTCAAAAAGAAATTATTGATAAAGCGCATCGCGCGATGAAGCCGGTGATTGTGGCGACGCAAATGCTTGAAAGTATGACCAAAAATGTTATTCCCACGCGCGCGGAAGTGTCAGATGTTGCAAACGCGGTATATGATTCTGCTGACGCGGTAATGCTTTCAGCAGAGAGTGCATCGGGTAGACACCCCGTAGAGGCGGTGCGAATGATGCGACACATTTTAGAAGGTACAGAAAAAGATGCGCTTGGTAATTTTGAAAATGGAAAAGATGAAAATCATTCGACAAATATTGCGATTGCAAAATCAGCAAAATTTATTGCATCACAAATTGGAGCAAAAGTAATTGTTGCGGGTACCACAAGTGGGATTACACCGCTTGCAGTTTCTAAGTATCGCCCGAGTACGCCTATCGTTGCAGCGACCTCTGATGAGCGCGTTGCTCGCTCTTGCGCTATCATTTGGGGCGTGGTGCCTGTGGTACTTCGTGGCGCTCGATCAGTTGATCAGATATTAAAAATGTCTACTGCATATCTTAAAAAAGAAAAGCATGTCGCACATGGCGATCTCGTTGTTTTTGTATCAGGAGCAAAGCTCGGGCACGCAGGCGAAACTAATAGTTTGAGTGTTATTTTAGTTCCATAAAAGAGTCAGCGTTTTTAATGATATACTGACAGTATGTTAATAACTATCGGATTCTTTTTGATGTCGGTACCGTTGTTTGTTGGAGCGTACAAAATGTTTCGTACGCGTCTTTTGCTCGGGCTTGCAGGGGTTGGGCGGGCGTACGGCACATTTTATTTAGGGTTGGGCCTATTTTTGTTTACTATTTCAGTAACCAACAGTATTTCACTATCGCCAATTTTACTTCAGCGAATAATTTATTTTTCGTTGTTTGGTGAATTATATATTGCATTGGGTTTTATGTATTTATTTAGCTTTATGCTTGCTGACAAAAAGATGATTGGGTTTATTTTGCTCGGGATACATATATTCTTTGCAATTTTATTTCTGTATTTTTATATTCCGGAGGCTTCTGGAGTTGTAACTTTGTTGCCAAACAATAAGCTCTTTCAATACAAAGATCCCGGGTATTCAATTTTTTCGACATTATTTTCTTTGATGTTGGTTATTTCTGCAGCGAGCACATATAGTCGATTTTTGTTAAAGACTGGTATCGCAAGCTCATCAATGCTTATTCGCAAGCGAAGTTTTATATTTGCGATTGGTTCGGTAATTGCTGCGTTTTCTGGTTCAAGTTATTTTATTTCGCCGTTACTGTTAGAGTCGGCAAGGCCATATGTAGTTGCGGTAGCGAGTATACCGGGAATTGTTGGTTTCACGCTTATGGTGTTGCCGCTTTTTTTAAAAGAGAAGACAAAGCTTTCTTAGATAGAGGTAATAAGATAACAAGAATGAAACTTTTAATTGGCGTTACCATACTTATAGTTCTCATTATCGGTGGATGGTTGTTTGTAATTTACCGCATGCCTGGAATATCTATATCACCACAGACTCCTATATTGCCACCGTCGCTAATTCCTTCTCCGAATCCTATTCCGCCTCCACCCCCTCCGCTTCCTCCCACAGAAATATATTATTGTCATGTCGGCTGTACCGGGCAGATGCCAAGTGATGACGTTGTGCAGGGTTGTTTGTCGCAAGGAACGCGTGAGACATGCAATGCGTATATAAGTAAAGAATTTCCGTATCGTTGTGATTGGGGGCCTCCCATTTCAGAATGCAATGTTCCATAAGTAGAGAAAAACAAGCAGTTTGCTCACTATTTTCTTTTTGCTATCATGGACGCCACGGAGGCGTCGCATAGTGGCCTAGTGCGCTCGCTTGGAAAGCGAGTATACCGCAAGGTATCGGAGGTTCGAATCCTCCCGCCTCCGCAATAAAACGAAAGAGGCATTGCAAATGCCTTATTTTTGTTTGAGTATGAGTGTGTAGGATTCGAAGGAAAGTTTGCGCCACTGGTTCGAGCAAAACTTCCCCGGGTCGCGCGAGGGGCGCGACGAATCCTCCCGCCTTGGGGCATATCAAGTCTTTACTAAAAGATGACTATTGTGTTAGGTATGTATTAAGTATGATAATAAGTTTTTTTAACTCAAACTTCTTTGTAGCTGTAGCGACTATATTAACTGGCTTAGGGGCTTGGGGTCTATATAGACTTGAAAAATACAATCAGAAAGTCCAAGCTGCGCGTGTACTTCTTACGGAGATACGAACTGCAGAAGAAAGGGTGGCACAGATCAGAGACAAGCTCACTACTGGGTTAGTAACAGACTTGCCAACAGTACTACCTATTAAAAGTTGGAAAATATATGCTCCTTCATTTATTAGTGATTTTGATCAAGATGATCTTAGGCTCCTCAATTCTTTTTATGACTAAGCAGAATTAATTGAAGAGTTCGCAAAGAAAAACAATGATTACTTTTGGATTGCAACTGAAGAGAGAACCCGAATTACTGTACAAAAAATAGCCGATTTTGCCTGTGAAGTAATCTCGGTCCCACCGAGTAGTGGCTCTCCAGATGATTATGTTGCAAAGAAAAGAGACCAGTTAAGTAAACTCTTGGATTCACAAAATGTCCCATATACACCAGTGAAAACAACAGACGGTATAAAAGTCTTATTAGCAAAAATACCAATAGTCACCACATCAAGTTGTGGTGCAAAATTGAAAAAGCTTGCTCAGCTTTGATCTAATTGCCAAAAATACCTTGACGTACTCAAGACGCCTTTTCAATATTTAAATTTCTTTTAGATTTTTTAAAATAAAATGCCCAAAGATACATCGTTTCATGATTATGTAGTTTATGATCTCTTGGGCGATGCCCAGGGTATTAGTAGCAGGACTATGTTTGGCGGATGGGGCTTGTATAAAGATGGAGTAATTTTTGGGATTATTGTGGGCACAGAGCTTTATTTTAAAGTAGGTCCTGAAAATCAAGCATTGTTTGAGCAAATGGGCAGCCATCCATTTCAATATTCAAGAAGTGATCGCAAAAAAGTCACTATGGCGTATTGGTTTGTTCCAGAGAAAGTGATGGAAGACAGAGAGGTATTGTATAGTTTGATAGAAAAATCCGTTGCTATAGGGCGCAAAAAAAAGTATGATTAAGCATATATTCTATGCAGAATCCTACACAGATTTCTCTTGAACAACTTAAAGAACTCCTTGTTAAGCCAGGCTTTGTCTCTGAAGAAAATTTTAATCAAGTAGTTCAAGAAGCAGAAGCATCTCATACTTCGCTCACTGAAGTATTACTCTCGCGTGATTTAATAAAAGACGAGCAACTCGGGCAACTTATCGCCGAGAGTTTGGGTTTCCAATTTATAAATTTACGAAAAGAAAAGATTGATGACATCATTTTTCATATGGTGCCTGAGCTTGTCGCGCGAAGTCGTGGGGTAATCGCTTTCGCAAAAGGGCCTGAGGGTGTGAAGGTTGGGTTCTTAAACCCGGGTGATACTGAGATGCTGCACTTCCTTGAAAAGAGAATGGGCGAGCATATTATCCCATTTATGATTACTGAGCATGATTTGCAAGAGGAGCTCGGCAGGTACAAAGGCAGTATGGCTGATGCGTTTGTCGATATTTTTGCAAAGCTAAAGAGTCAAACAATAACTCGCGAAGAGCGCGATGGGCTTACGATTACGATGGTTGATACGCTGTTGCAGTATGGGTATCGCAATAAAGCATCTGACATTCACATTGAGCCGTATAGGCGAGAACTTCATATACGATTTCGTATCGATGGTGTAATGCATGATGTATTGCAAGTACCAAAAGATGTTGCCGAATCGATTTTGACACGCATTAAAATTTTGTCGGGTATGCGTACCGATGAGCATCGTGCCGCACAAGATGGCAAGCTACAATTTGATGCGAAGGAGGAAATGGTAGATGTTCGTGTATCTATCGTGCCGGTGGTCAATGGTGAAAATGTTGTATTGCGATTACTTTCGGCAAAATCTCGTCAATATAGTTTGACTGATCTAGGTCTTGGCGAAAAAGATTTGAAAGTAATTGACCGCGCAATGAAAAATCCACACGGCATGATCTTGGTAACGGGGCCGACAGGATCAGGAAAAACTACTACTGTGTATGCAATACTTAAAATATTAAATACGCGAGAAGTTCACATTGCTACCATTGAAGATCCTGTCGAATACGATATCGAGGGCGTGAGTCAAATCCAAGTTAATGTGCGAACTGATCTTACTTTTGCGAAAGGGCTTCGAGCCATCGTGCGGCAAGACCCCGACATTATTATGGTGGGAGAAATTCGAGACGAAGAAACAGCAGGCATTGCGGTGAACTCGGCTATGACTGGTCATCTTGTATTGTCTACGCTACATGCAAACGATGCGGCTACTACTTTGCCACGACTTCTAGATATGCAGATTGAACCATTTTTAGTCGCCTCAACTATCAATGTGATTATCGCACAGCGTCTTGTACGAAAAATTTGTGAACGATGTAGGGGGTCATATCAGCCGTCAGAAAAAGAGAAAAATGCATTTGAAAACGATCAGCGTATCAAGGGCGCGCTTGAGATCTTTCACAAGGGGACTATTGATACTGCGCGATTGTATCGTGGTTCGGGATGCGCGGTGTGCGCAAATACTGGGTATGCTGGCCGTATAGGAGTCTTTGAAGTACTCGAGATGACTGACGAGATTAGATCACTTATTACCGCACGAGCGCCATCAAGTGATATTATGAAAGTAGCGCGTCATGCAGGTATGACGACGATGCTCGAAGACGGAGTATCAAAAGTTTTGCAAGGGTCAACGACGCTCGAAGAAGTATTAAGAGTAACAAAAGAGTAAATATAAAAATGAACATGGTTCC
>ERZ1292625.3021-Hain-H41-01um-R1-3021-length-14334-cov-16_pt1 | contig 14334 bp, 16 predicted proteins | sample MGYA00564400_ERZ1292625 | MGnify/ENA primary metagenome ERZ1292625 (study PRJEB36523, sample SAMEA6512639) | groundwater metagenome | collected 2019-01-08 | study: AquaDiva: Metagenomics assemblies of 32 groundwater samples | reverse complement strand
CCCTTTCCCCTCCTCTGGGAGGAGGGGTTGGGGAGGAGTCGGCCATCGCCACCCCCAATTGCATCGGACGGATAAACGAATAGCTCGCCGTTTTCAAACGCATTTTCTCCTCGATAAATTGCTCCGTGACTTTGACGCGCCGCACCGCATCCACGTCGAGCATTTGGCCGAGTATCACCTCGTCCACCATCTTCGCAAAAATCGGCTGCCCCTTCGTTGGCGCGATGAGCTCCGATGCCCAGTTGAAGAGAAGATCGCCGACGAGGATCGCCTGCGCGTCGCCGAACTTCACGTGTGCGGTCGCGACGCCGTGTCGAGATGCGCCGCGATCCATGATGTCGTCATGCACGAGCGCGAACACGTGAAACAGCTCGAGGCCGACCAGCGTATCGATGACGCGCTCGCTTCGTCCGCCCGCCGTGCGATAAGCGATGTACGCGAGATACGGCCGGATGCGCTTGCCGCCCGCGGTCGCCAACGTTCGCGCGTGCGCGATGACGGAGCGGGTATGCGCATCTTGCGTCAGGGCACGCATCTCGCGCGTCTTGCGATCCAACGTCCGCCCGAACGCCTTGTCGAATCGTTTTTTAAACGCTTGAATCCGCATATCTCCGCCGAGCATAGCACTAGCCTTGAATTATTGGCCAGCACGTGTTGGAATCGAAACAGCACTCTCACAAAGGAGGTCGTGATGAATTGCACCATTGAATACGACCTCGACCGTTCCAGCGGTTTCGGGGTCGTGCAGTTCCTGATGAGAGGATCGAGTTTGTTCGTTCTCTTTCTAGGGAGGACCGCAGCCGGCGATGATTGGTCCGGTGAAGTCGGTTCCGTCACCGCCGCCGAATGCCTCATCGCCGCAGACGCGCTTAAGGCGTGGATGCGGAAACCGACGTATCATCCGCACGGAGGACGACTCCCCTGTGCGCTCGAACTCGAAGTCACGAACTACGGAAAAGTCCAACGAACCATGGACGATGATGATACGCTGTACGGCGATCCGTATCCGGAGGTTGAGACGCTGAACATCCGTGTCGACACCGACAAGAACGCGGACATCCTTCGCGACTTGTTTCTCGAGATGCATCGCCGTCTGCGGGGGTTTCAATGACGGGCGCAGTAAGACCGCTCGTCTTGCTCCTCGATGAGACGGGGTTCAGTCATCGCCTCTCGGCCCGGTTCGACCCGGATAAAACGGCGCTTATACGACGCGAAACGATCAGTCGACGCCACGTCCTCCCGCTGACCCCGGTGCACGACACGATCATCGACGAGCAGGCCCGTTTCACCGACCAGCATCTGCTCGCGGCGATCAAAGTCGTCGCGCGACCCCTGCAACCGAGATGGCGCCTCCTCGGCATTCCCCTCGCCTACCGGGAGGAAGTGCGCATCTTCCGGGCGAATCACGGCACGATCCTGCGCGTCGCGATCACGCATACGTTCCAGAACAGACTGCACACCTTCTTCTGTCGCTGCTACGCAAGGATGCGCGACAACGCCTGATCCGCTCTCTAGGCGGATTTTTTCTTTGCACAATTGATGACGCGATCGGCAAGCGCCGTCCCGTCGTCCGTCGAAAGGAATGCATGCGCCGCGTTTCCGAGCGCCGTCCGTCGATCGGTATCCGCGAGAAGATCCGTCGCCTGCTGAAAAAGGATCTCCGCGAAATCGGGTTGATCCTGCGCGACATACAGCGCGGCCTTGGCGGATGAAAACGCCCGGATATTCTCGACCTGATGACTCTTGGGGATCGGGACAACGACGGCCGCTTTCGACAGCGAAGCGATTTCCGACAACGCGCCCATGCCGGCGCGCGTCACGACTACGTCGCTCGCCGCATAGGCGAGCCGCATCGACTCCGCATCAAGCAATTCGCGCACGAGATAATCCTCGCGCGGTTCCAAGCGCTCCATCTTGCCGCGACCGCACACGTGGATGAGCTGCGTCTTCTTTCTCCATTTGTCCATGCCGTCATAAACCGCCGTGTTCAGGGCCGTCGCGCCCTGCCCCCCGCCGGTCACGAGCGTCACCGGACGCGCGGGGTCCAGGCCGAACGTGCGGACGGCCTCTTCGCGAGACGGCGCGTCGCCCGGGCGAAAGCGCGTCGGTGTCGGGATACGCTCGGTTCGTACCGATCCGAACGGCGGTCGATCGTATGAAAATGACGTCGTGACGGACGCACAGCGCTTTGCGACAAGGCGATTCGACAACGTCGGTGCCTTATCGAGCTGATGAATGAGGCACGGGATCCCTTTGGCCGACGCCGCGCGAATAATGGGAACGGCCGTAAAGCCCCCGGCGGATACGACGACGTCGGGACGTACCCGATCCACGATACGCTCGGCCGTACGAGCCGCGCGCCACGCGTCACGCGGAAACGTCAGCCACCGGACGTCCGGATATCGAGGCCACTTGGCCGCCGGCACCGGGTAAAAGTCCATGCCCTCGGCTTCGGCGAAGACGCATTCCGGACCGTTCGGCGTTCCGGCCCACGCGAACGTCACATCGAAAAGACGGTGACGCAACGCGCCGGCCGTAGCCATGAGCGGCGTCACGGGACCGAGGGAGCCCCCTCCTGCAAAAAGGATAATCATATGTCAGATGTTAGAGGTCAGAAGCCAGAAGTTCAAACCTCCGGCATCTGACACCTGACTTCTCACATCCTTTTAGGGATGCCGGCCACCAACCCCACGGCGGCGAGTGTGACGGCTAAAGACGTGCCGCCATGGGAAATAAAGGGCAGCGTCACGCCGGTGATCGGCAAAATCCCGATCATCGAACCAATATTCAAACCGGCTTGAAGCGCGATCCAGATGCCGACACCCGCCGCGAGGTACGCCCCGAACCGATCCTTGCTCTGCCGCGCGATCACAAAGCATCTCCAGACAAGCGCACCGAACGCACACAGAATGAGCAACGTGATCACGAAGCCCATTTCTTCGGCCATCACCGCAAAAATCGAGTCGGCTTCGACTTCCGGGAGATAAAGATACTTTTGCCGTGATTTTCCATACCCAAGTCCCAACCATCCGCCCGACGCAACGGCGAGCATCGCCTGATTGATATGATATCCAACGCCTTTCGGATCAAGCTCCGGCCGCAGGAACGTCATGAAGCGCGCGGCGCGATAGGACGACGTCTTGATGAGAACCCAGAATAAACCGGCGCCGACGGCGACCATCCCGACAAACCAGGTGATCGGCGCGCCCGCGACGAGATACAGCAACACCGCCGTGCCCGCGATCACCGTCATCGAACCCGTATCCGGCTGGATGACGAGCAAGAGCACGATGGCTCCGAGCGTGCCGACGAACGGCGCCAAGCTCTCGCGCCGATCACGCAAGAGTGTTTGGGACCGGCCGGCAAGCCAGGCGGCAAGGTAGATCAAAAAACCGAGCTTTACCAACTCCGAAGGCTGGAAACGTAACCCGGCGATCGTAATCCAGCTCAATGAACCTCCGACGCGCTCGCCGACGCCGGGAACATAGACGAGCAGAAGCAGCGCGAACGCGCCGATCAAGATGAAAAACGCATACCGTTTCCAAATACGGTAATCCACCAGCGCGAGAAAGAAGAACAAAAAAGTTCCCGGAAGCACGCCGAGCAACAGCTGACGTTTGACCAAAAAAAGACTGTCGCCCGTGCGCTGAACCGCCACCGCAGCCGTGGCCGATGTGAGCACGACGAGCCCGAGGATGAGCAAGCCGAGACTGACGCCGACGATGATCGGATCAAGTTGACGGAATCGGGCGCTCAATGAAAGTCGCATGTGTTCAGATTTGATCGACGAGCGCGATCACCGTGCCCACACCCGCGAGGATGAAAGAGAGCATCCAAAAACGCATAACAATTCTCGGTTCGCTCCAGCCGATCGCCTGCAAATGGTGATGCAGCGGCGAAGAGAGAAACACTTTTTTGCCGTTCCGCAACTTTTTGCTCGTGATCTGGATGAGAACCGACGCGGTTTCGACGACAAACGGCAGTCCGATCAGGACGAGCAGGATCGGCTGGTTGGTCATGAGCGCGACGACCGCAAGCGCGGTGCCGAGCGACATCGCGCCGGTATCGCCCATGAATACGTCGGCGGGATTCACGTTAAACCACAGGAAACCGATGAGACCGCCTATGATCGCGGCGCAAAACGTGGCGAGGTCGAGGCGGCCCTGCGACCAGGCGATAATCGCATACGCCGCGAACGAAGCGAGTAACGTGCCGCCGGCTAACCCGTCGAGTCCGTCGGTCTCGTTCACCGAATGCGAGGTCGCCACGACGACAAGAATGAAAAACGGGATGTACCACCACCCGACGTTATACGTGCCGACAAACGGTATGTGGATCTGGTCCCAGGACAAGCGCGTAAAAAACCACCACGCGCCGACCACGGCGATCAGTCCGTAGGAAAGGATGCGCTCGCGCTCGCGCAATCCGCCGCCTTTGCCGGAGCCAAGGCGCCGAATGTTCAGATAGTCGTCGACCAGGCCGATCAAGGCCGCGCCGCCCATGAGCGCGAGCGGCAGCCAAGTCTGGCCACGGGATAAAAACGACGCGCGGCAAACGATACTCCCCTCGCCCGCGACCCAGCACGCGCCTGCAAGCGCGAACGCGACGAGCAAAACGCTTGCCCAAATTACGATCCCGCCCATCGTGGGCGTTCCCGCTTTCGCTTTGTGAAAGGCGTTCATGATCGGGGCATGAACCGCTTCACGAATCGTCTTGCCCATCTTGAACCTGCGCAGGAGCCGAAGAAGCGGCGGCATCATCGCGAGAGCGATGATGAAGCTGAAGGCGGCGATGCCGAGCGGACGGGCGACGGCGAGAGGCGGGGTGATCATACGGAGTTGATAACGGTGAGATAGAACAAAACGACGGCCCAGGGAAGCGACCAAAGGAGCGCCAGCCCGACCAGCGTCGACGCGAGAATCTGGTCGGCGCGGTACAAGCCGAACGCGGTCAGGATATCCGACAAGGTCAGCGCGAGCCAGGTGATGGGCAAGATCAAGATCCATCCCCATCCGCGCAAATCATCGATGCCAACGTAAATATTATAATGGAAAGCAAACGTCCCGTTGGCGCGCGCCGAAGGCAAGACTTGCGACGCAAACCAGATCCCCATCCCAAGCGACATCCCCACCGCGACGACGGACGCCCACCGCAACGACGGACGGGCCCAGGCCAGACGCGCGGAAAACAGCCAAGCATCCAAAGAAAGCATACTAGACTTCGATTTGAACGACCTGCCTGACGTCGGGCATCATTTCCATAAGCGCCTCTTCAATGCCCGCATGAAAGGTCATCGCGCTCATGGGGCAACCCACGCACGCACCCCGGAACCGTACGGAAACCGTCCCCGACTCGGGTTCCACGTCCACCACCTCGACGTTTCCGCCATGCATCGCCAAACCCTGCCTGACGACGTCGAGTACCTTTTCCACGTCCTGACGGAACTCGTTCTTGTTTTTCGCCATATTGAGCATAATTTACGCCCAGATCGACTTCTTGACAAGCGGACTGTTTTCACGTAATCTTTGGGCCTTTATTACTAACATCTAACTTAGAACTCATAACTTAGAACTCATAACTTAGAACTCATAACCAAGAACTACATACCGGTCATTCTGCGTTCCGAGTTCTAGGTTCTATGTTCTAAGTTTCTCTCACGATATGGCACATAAAAAGGCAGGCGGCTCTACAGCCTATGGCCGCGATTCCCACGGACAACGTCTCGGTGTCAAAAAGTACGCCGGTGAGTTCGTGAAGACCGGAAACATTATCGTGCGCCAGCGGGGCACCAAGCTCCGCCCGGGCACGAACGTCCGTCTTGGCAAGGATGACACGATCTTCGCGGTCGCAAACGGTGTCGTAAAATTCTCCGACAAGCGCATCCGCCGCTTCACCGGGCAGATGAAAATAGCGAAATTCGTCAACGTCATTCCGGCGGAAACGAAATAAAAAAAACAGTAAACAAAGAGCAAAGAGCAGTTCCGATCCGGAGCTGCTCTTTGCTCTCTGCTCTTTTTACACTCTCCCGTTACGTATTCCGTGATCCTCTGCGCGTCGCACTCATGATTAACCCGAGAAACAACGGATGCGGCTCCATCGGACGGGAACGGAATTCCGGATGCGCCTGCGTCGCGAGAAAGTACGGATGTCCCTTGAGTTCGATAATCTCCGCGAGCTTACCGTCCGGCGATAATCCGGAATGAGTTAAACCCGCCGCTTCCAATTTTTCGCGGTAGTCGGGATTGCATTCGTAGCGATGCCGATGTCGTTCCATCACGAACTCGTGACCGTACAAAGAGCGCGCGACCGTACGTGACTTCAGGATGCACGGGTATTCGCCGAGACGCATCGTGCCGCCGTAATCCTTGTTCTTCATCTTTTCTTCCTGCTCGTTCATGAGATGGATGACGGGATGCGGCGTCTTCGGATCGATTTCCGTGGTGTGCGCGCCTTTCAACTTCAACACGTGTCTTGAGAACTCCACAATCGCAAGTTGTAAGCCGTAGCACAATCCGAGAAACGGAATCTTGCTTACACGCGCGTAATTGATTGCAAGGATCTTCCCTTCCACACCGCGCGTGCCAAATCCTCCGGGAACCACGATCCCCTTCACGCCTTTCATGATCTTCGACAAGGATTTCGGATGTGCCTCGATCGCGTCGGCGTTCACCCAGACGATTTCCGGTTTACGACCGACCGCCCAACAGGCGCTCCTAATCGCTTCCAATACGGAAAGATAGGCATCCGTAAGCGAAAAATCACCCGTCGACGTGTACTTGCCGACGATCGCGATACGTAACGGCTTCACGCTCTTTTCAATGCGACGGGTAAGCAGCCGCCACACGCGCCCGTCTTTTTGCCTGGCGCGCAATTTCAATTTGCGCGACACCAGCTCGCCAAGACCCTCTTCTTCAAAATGCGCCGGCACCGCGTAAATCGTCGAAACGTCCGGCGAGCTGATAATGGCCTCCGGGCGAACGCTGCAATGCACGGCGAGTTTACGCTTGCGCGGCTCGTCGATCGGTTCGCTCGATCGGCCGATGATAAAATCCGGTTGCAACCCCGCCGAGTTCAGCGTACGGACGGCGTATTGCGTGGGTTTCGTTTTCATCTCGCCGAGACTTCCCGGAATGGGAAGATAGCTCACAAGACCGACCAAAACGTCATCGGGCGTTTCCACGCGCATCATACGCGCCGCCTCGAGAAATAAAATATTCTGATATTCCCCGACCGTTCCGCCGATCTCGATGATCGTCACGTCGGCGTCATGATGCTCGGCGGCCGCCCGGATGCGCGCCATCACTTCCTCCGGGACGTGTGGCACGACTTCGACCGTCTTTCCCCCGTACCCGAGCGCGCGCTCGCGTTCGATGACGGAAAGATAGACGCGTCCGGTCGTCATGTAATTCACCTTGACGATGTCCTGGTCGAGAAACCGCTCGTAGTTGCCGATGTCCTGGTCGGTCTCGTCGCCGTCTTTTGTCACGAACACTTCGCCATGCTCGACCGGATTCATCGTGCCTGCATCCACGTTGATATACGGATCGATCTTGACCGCCGTCACCTTAAACCCGCGCGCTTTCAGGATCGCGCCGATGGACGCGCTCGCGATCCCCTTCCCCACTCCGGACATGACTCCTCCGGCGATGAACACGAATGTGCGGCGGCGTTTGGGCATAGACCGTTGTTTAGGATACGCCACGCGCGCGGATCGCAAAAGAGAGGTCAAGGCTCCACCTACGTGCCCTTCCGACGATGTCGTTATGACGCACTCATCGCATGACGAAGCGAATCGGTATTCGGGGGCGTATAACCATACGCCCCTACCGTAAACGTTTAAAACTGTCCCTATATTCCGCATTTTCGCTGTCTCAGCGCATACTCGCAAAAAGAGAGGTCAAGGGTTGACAAAATAAATAATTTTATCTATAAACGTACCCACAGGGGGTATAAAAGTGTCCAAAAAGAAAAAGAGAAACCTTCCACCGTATCTGAGGCTCGTCGGCTCTTCGCGCGATTCGCGCAGTGTGACGTTGTCCTTCAAGTTCTCGCTCAAAGCCTACGCTAGGCTCGAGGAGATCAAGGCTCGCGCACAGTCGGCCTCAAATGCCGGTTTAATACAAGACGCGCTTAGAACCTTCGACTTCATCTTGGATCTTCGAGATGAGGGTAAATCTTTGCAGATTGTGAGCAAAGACGGTGATAAAGAGCACGTCGAGATCATCTTCTAGACCGAACGGCGGTCTTTTTTGTTTTCTACCCCCCCCTTGTGATCTGTTAATTGTCATCATTGCCTACGCTCCGTACCTCCGCTGTCGACTCGCGTACTCCGCAAAGGCGGCGTCAATGTCCGATTCTTCCAGCGCCGGCCAGAATTTCTTGATCCAATACAACTCGCTATAGGCCGAGCCCCACAAGAGGAATCCGGACAAGCGCTCTTCTCCGCTCGTACGGATGATGAGATCCGGGTCGGGCATGTCGGGCCAATACAGGCGTTTCGCGATCGTTTCTTCATCAATGGCGTCCGGGGCGATCCCTTCGCGCGCGATCTCGCGCACCGCATCGACAAGCTCCGCGCGTCCGCCGTAGTTCAGGCAGATCGCGAACGTCATGCCATTAAAGTCCTTTGTCGCATCCTGCGCCTTGTCGATCAGCTCCAAAATCTTTTTTGAAAAACCCTCGCTTCGACCGAGAATCCGCAGGCGCACCTTTCGATCAATAAAATAATTCAACTCTTTGTCGAGGGCATGTTCGAGCAACGTCATCAAAAAACCGACTTCCGTCTCGCTCCGCTTCCAGTTTTCGGTGGAAAACGCGTACACGGTCAACACCTTCACGCCACGCGCAAGACACCAGTCCCCCACCTGTTTCATTGTCTCGTATCCGGCGCGATGTCCCTCAACCGAAGACTGGCCGCGTTCCTTGGCCCAGCGACGGTTACCATCCATAATCATGGCGACATGCGACGGGACGGTTTTTTCCACAGACATAAAGATATGAGCGAAGGATACAGAAAAACCCCGCCCTTGGTCAACGCTTCGGTATTTCCACCATGACGACGGTCGCATCGTCGACACCTTTGGATCTTGGATGAAAATCCTTATACTCGCGCTCCTCACCGCGCTCCTTGGCGGCATAGGCGAGCGCTTGCGCCGGCATATTGCTCCACATAGAGGCGGCTTCTTTCACGTCCTGATACGGCAATTCGTCATACGCGCCAAGCAGGATCGCACGGATTTCCCGCTTGAGCAAACCGTCGCTGATCGCGTCCGTACAAAGCGCGATATTTGATCCGGGCGGAACCGGCACGACGTTCATTTTGATTTGAGGATGGTGACCAAACGCGCCCTGGACGGTCGAACGATAGATGAAATAATAATCGATGAGTCCCACACCCATATGCTTCGTCAGAAACTCGACCTCGTCTCTTGTGACGCCCGCGTCCGAGGGCAACGCCCTCCCCTCCTTGATCGCGAGTTGCAGCAAAGAAAGCTGTTCTCTTCCCAACAGCTCGTCCAGGATATCCTGAACGCGTATCGCGGCCTCCTCTCCGTATTGCACGCGAATGAAATCCAGCGCCGGATGCGCATCAAGCGTAAGCGTCCGGAGGCGGCCGTCCGGATGAAGAAGATAGGCGCGGCTGTCGCCGACCTGGCCGATAATCGCCCAAGACAATCCTCGTTCATCCTTCGTAAGCCGTACGACGGTTCCCGTCGTGCCCATCTGCGCAAGGAGCGGCGGCGACTGCTCGCGCACCTTCTGTAAACGAACTTCCGCCATATACATCAGGCGACGAAGCGCCTCCGCCTCCGCATGGATAGACGCATCCGCATCCCCTTTCGCCCGTCGCCTGGCAATCTCATCTAATGTTGTCGCTCCGGCACGAATAGCCTCCATAATCGTTTGAGACGCGACGTCTCCACCCGGATATCCGCCCATGCCATCCCCGACACCAAATAGACCCGTCTCCCCGTTTTCATCGACCTGCTCGAAATATGCATCCTCATTTGGCGCCCTACCGACACCTTTCGAAATGCTCATCGACTCCACGTTCAGGCGATCTTCATGCTTCTCTTTTTTCGGGACCGGATTGGTCGGCCGCTCGGATGCGGAAATTTCCCGCTCGGCTTGAGCGGATTCTTTAAGGATCGGCATTTCAGGGCCTTTCTTGCGTTCAACCATGCGAAAAGTCTATCACGACGCTCGACAAAACACTCATTTCGGCGTACGCTCGCGCCATGCAGATCATCGACGGAAAAGCGCTCGCCGCCTCGATCCGCGAAGAAGCCGCAAGCGACGTGAAGGCGTTGGGATTGAAGCCGCGCTTGAACGTGATGCTGGTCGGCGACGATCCGGCCTCTCATTTGTACGTCTCGCTGAAGAAAAAAGCCGGGGACGAAGCGGGCATCCGCGTGGATGTTCACGGGTTTGACGCAACGGTCGGCGAGAACGAGTTGCTTGAAACGATCGACGCATGGAACGCCGACCGGGGCGTGAACGCGATATTGATCCAGCTTCCGCTTCCGCGCGATTTTGATGAGACGAGAATCATTTCGCGCATGGATCCCGCGAAAGACGCGGACGGCTTTCATCCAAAGACGGTAGAAGCCCTGATGCGGGGCGAACCGACGATCGTGTCGCCGGTGCACGAAGGCGTCCTGCGCCTCATCGCGCAAACGGATGTGAAAATGGCCGGAGCGCAAGCCGTGATTCTCGCGAACTCGGCGGTATTCGCAGATCCTCTGGCACGCCTTCTTGTGACGGCCGGCGCCTCGGCGAACGTCCTCGACCCGGACGATCTCGACCGCGAGCGGTTGAAAGAGGCGGACATCGTTGTGACGGCCCTCGGACGCGCGGGATTCGTCCATGCCGGCATGCTGAAAGACGATGCCGTCGTGATTGACGTGGGAACAAACAAGACCGACGACGGCAAAACCGTCGGTGATGCGGCATTCGAATCGTTCCGCTCGACGAACGCGCGGATCACGCCCGTCCCCGGCGGCGTCGGCCCGATGACGATCGCGTTGCTCTTGCGCAACGTCGTCAGACTGGCTTCAAAGAATCTAGAAGCTCGAAGCTAGAATCTAACCGGTCCCCAGCTTCTCCCTCTTTCCTCTGACCTGCCACGTCGCGGCCATCACGCCAAGCGTGTACACGACAAACAGCAACCCGCTTTGGAGCGTGAACACGTTTGCCATGATACTCGGCGAGGGTCCGCGCAGGATGACGGCGACGAGGAGCTCGAGCATCGTCCCAAGGGTAATAAAGGTGAACGCGACGATGAGGCCGTCGGACCAGCGCGCGCTGCGGCGGTGCAATACCCAGAGCGCAAGGAGATAGGAGGCGGCAAACTGAATCGTATAACCGACCGCGTCGGGAACCCATTCCGGCAACGGACGCAGGTCGGTATACAGCAAGGCGATCACGCCTGCGTAAACGATCGCGACGCGCAATGGCGTGGCGGCGACGGATCGCAAGATCACACGGGTTGTCGTTTTCATAGGCTGGTTCTGCTAAAGAGTCGTTGAAGAATACCAAAGACGTACACGCCGATAAGCAGGGCGCATGCGGCGGTTCCGAGGACATGCCGAAGATAGTCGCGGTGGCGGAAAAACGCCTTATACCCGAGCGCGGCGATGACGACGCCGTTGATGCCGATAAAGACGGAGCCGATGAAACCGATTATTGCAAGGAAATCGCGTGAAAGCACGGCAAGCAACGCGAGCGGCGTAAGCAGGGCCGCCGCGAGTGCGACATACGGTTTCCATTTATGATCATACTCAAACGTGACGCGCAAATCCTGCGCGGTCGTGATATATGACGTCGCCACCGCAAGAAAACCGAGCAACGGCACGATCCACGCGGCGTGCGAAGGCAGTACCGACACCATGTCGGCCGCATTCCGAATCGGATCCCCATGCGCGGCGAGAAACAATGCAACGCCAAAGCCCCAGGAAACAAGCGCGGAGAGCAAGGTGCCGGCGATGAGGGCAAGATACGTATCGCGCCGCCTCCTCGTCGTCATTTCGACGACTTCGCCGACCACGCTCATGCCGGACAAAGAAAAGAGGAAGACGCCGAACGGTAAATGCCAATCATGCCATGAAGCGGTCGCGACCTGTCGCATGTCTATGAGCGGCAAGGCGAGGAGTAAGACGCCGCCGATCACCAAGAGCAGCGCGGCCGTAGCGTAGGACTCTACCCGCGCCACCATCTTCAACCCAAACATCACCGTGAGCGCCCCGCCGGCCCAAAACGCGATTTGCCATAACGCAATCGGAAGCTGCACTCCGAGCCCGCTCGCCATCACGGCCAAAAACTCTCCGCCAAGAATGATGTAGGCAAAGTTCGCGGCCAAAATGCCGAGCGGATACGTGAGCGACGTGACTTCATACGCGAACTCCCCCAAGCCCCTTCTCGCGAGACCGGCCAACCGCTCGCGCTCTCCCGTCGCCAGCAGCTGCTCGGCCATGATGAGATGCGTAGCGGTCACGACCAGCGCGAGAAAAAAGAACAGCACGGTGCCCGGGATAAAGCCGACGCGGGCGAAAGCGGCCGGCAAGCCAAAAATACCGGCGCCGATGATGGTGCCGACCATGACGAGAAAGGCTCGCAAGAAAGAACGTCCCCGAATGGACATGATGGGTACATGTTAGCATAGCAGGAAACATGAACTAGGAAGCAGGCCCCTAGATCCCTGTTTCCTGTCTCCTGTTTCATGCTACGTTGACGTTTCATGTTTCACGCTTCAAGCTGCACGCTGTATGGCCATCCTTGAGCGTCTGACTCCCCAGAATATCGAAGCGGAACAGTCGTTTCTTGGCTCTTTGTTGCTGGACAAAGACGCCATCATCAAAGTCGCCGATCTCCTTTCCACGGAAGACTTTTATCTGGATAAACATCGTCGCATTTTTATGGCGATGGTGGATCTCTACCGCCGCAACGAACCGATCGACTTACTTTCGCTCGGCAACCGGCTGCAGGAAAAAGAAGAACTCGAACCGATCGGCGGACGGGCCGAGTTGATCGGCCTCACGAACGCCGTCCCGACGGCGAGCCACGTCGTCCACTACGGGGAGATCGTCCAGAAAAAAGCGACGCTTCGACGGCTGCTGCAGGCGGCCTCCGACATCACGGCGCTCGGATACGAACAAGCCGAGGACGTGGAAGCGTTGCTCGACCAGGCCGAGTCGAAGCTGTTCAGCGTCTCGCAAAAATTCCTCAAGCGCTCGTTCACGCCGATCCGCGACGTTCTTTCCGACGCGTTCGAACGCATCGACGAACTGCATCGCGAAAAAGGCAAGCTTCGCGGCATCGCGACCGGATACGCGGATCTCGATAATCTGCTCGGCGGCCTGCAGAAAAGCGATTTGGTCGTGCTCGCCGCACGCCCTTCCTGCGGAAAGACCTCCCTCGCGCTCGATATCGCGAGGCAAGCGGCGACAAAGCTCAAAATCCCGGTCGGGATCTTCTCGCTTGAAATGTCGAAAGAACAGCTCGTCGATCGCATGATTTGCTCGGAGGCAGGCGTGGATTTGTGGCGCATGCGTACGGGCAAGTTAAACGAGAGCGGCGACGGAAGCGAATTCGAGCGCATCGGCCACGCGATCGGCGCGCTCTCGGACGCGCCCATCTACATCGACGACTCGGCAAACGCGAACATCATGGAAATTCGGACCAAGGCGCGGCGCCTGCAAATGGAACACGGCCTCGGCATGATCGTCGTGGACTATTTGCAGCTCATGGAGAGCCGTTCCAAAGGCAACGACTCGAATCGCGTGCAGGAAGTGGCGGAGATCACGCGCGGGTTGAAGTCGATCGCGCGCGAATTGAACGTCCCGGTGCTCGCGCTTTCCCAGCTCTCCCGCTCGGTGGAATTGCAAAAACCCGCCATCCCTCGGCTCGCCCACCTGCGCGAATCGGGTTCGATCGAACAAGACGCCGACGTCGTGCTCTTCATCTATCGCAAGGCCGCGGACAGAAACTATCGTCAGGAAGACTTATCGCCGGAGGAGAAAAATCTGGCCGAGATCCACATCGCCAAACATCGTAACGGTCCGACCGGCATGATCAAACTCTTCTTCGACGAACCGCGCGCAAGCTTCAAAAATCTCCAAAAACACAATATGATGCCCGGCTCGCCCGTTCCCCCGCCTCCTCTTTTCTCGCCGCCGATCTCCTCTCCTCCTCTCGGAGGAGGAGCCGGAGGTGGTGTGCCCGCTCCCGGCTCGCTCGGTCCCGGCGGCGGCTTGCCCTCCGGCGTCGCGAATCCGGCCGCGGGATCAAGCATACCGTTTTGATGATCCGTCCGTTTCAAGCTACTCTCTACTCACT
>ERZ1292625.3019-Hain-H41-01um-R1-3019-length-14345-cov-14_pt1 | contig 14345 bp, 26 predicted proteins | sample MGYA00564400_ERZ1292625 | MGnify/ENA primary metagenome ERZ1292625 (study PRJEB36523, sample SAMEA6512639) | groundwater metagenome | collected 2019-01-08 | study: AquaDiva: Metagenomics assemblies of 32 groundwater samples | reverse complement strand
AAAAAACACTTATTTAAGTTAACAATCACCACCTTTCAACGTAGTAAACGTTTTAACTACCTTTATTTAGTAGATTTAAGTTAGAGTTTTATGTGTCAGAGTCGGATTTAGACGAGTTTTGTTTTCTAGACTCAAGGTGTCCCAGAAATTTTTCTAAACTAGTAAAAACAGGTTTCTCGTTTAGAGGTGTAAAGAGGAAATTGTTATGTTCCTCTTGTAATTTCTTTAATTCATCGTATCCAATATTTTCAACGGTAAATAGAGCAAGTGTTTGAATTTGCCTATTTACCGGTGCAACAACAAAGGTGTCATTTTTTAGATGATCGAGTTCTTGTTCGATTATTTTGTATTGTTCTAGTAACTCATCATATGAAAGCAAATCACTCATCTAGTCATCATCGTCAGCAATACAAAGGATACCTTCACTAGAATCTTCAGTAAGTTCGATGTTATCTAAGAATTCACTAATTTCTTGCAATGAATTCACATACTCTGCTGTTGACCAACTATCGTCACAATCCTCAAGTAAATTAACAGCATCCGAAATCAGTTCCTGTGCTTTTGCAATCTTTTCTAAGTCATTCATGTTTTAGTAAGTTCCTTTACCTAATGCTTCTCTTACTCGTGTCAAAGTCTTATAACACCAACTCTCAATATCTGAAGGCTGGTTGTTGTGATAATCGTCTATTAAATATCCTTCAGCATACTCAAGAGCATCTTTTAATTTATCGAGTGACTCTTTCATTTGTTTATTTTGTTCTTCAAGCTCCTCGTAAGTTATGATTCTACTCATAATTTTTTAACTAAAGTCTCCATATCACTTAATTCTTGTCTATAGTCTACTTTCTGCTCATACTCTAAGTCACAATAGTTTTCCATTAGATCAGTTAAATAAACATATCTAGCAAAGAATCTTTTGATTAACCTTATAGTAAATTGACTCTCTTCTAGCTGTTGTACTAACTCTTCGTATGTAAGTAATTCACTCACTCACTTAACTTAATACTCTTAACAGTATTGTCGAAAAATTCTTTATCTTTCATATGTTCTCGACAAAAGGTAAAAAACTCTTTAACTTCTGGTGTTTGGAAATCTTCTTTAGCTAAGAACTCGTGAAAATTCTCAACAACTTCTTTTAGTTCTTTTTGTGTAAAACCTTTATTTTCAACAAGTTTAGTTACAACTACAGCAAATTGTGGAACAAGAGGTAAGTATTTTCCAGAATGTAAAATGTACTCTGCTAGCAGTTTCTTAAGACTCTTCTTCATTCTTTCTCCTACTAAAAAGGTGTTATCAGTCTTTTACAACCAATAACACCTTCGTTAATTAAATACTAGACACTAAGTTCTTGATACTTCTTGAGCAATTCTTCTTCTGGGAGATTTTCGAGTGCTGCTGCTTGTTTCTTTGCAATGATTTCTCCAATTTTCTCTCTTTCTTCCTTGCGAACAGCAGATTCTTTTGCTTTTTCTCTTTCTGCTTTCTTGGTTTGAAGAACATGAAGAACAACGTTGAATTGAAGTTGAAGTTTGGTATTAGCGGTCGATACCTCTTGAAGAAAATCATCCTCACCAACTTCTTTGACTTTCCGATTCAAATCTTTAGCAACATCATTAAGTTGAATCAAGGTCAAGTCCCACAAGTCTTCGGTAGTAAGTTTACCACCTTTAGGTCCATCAAAACGAAGCTTCAAACGAGTTGCTTTTTCAAACATATTATCCATTTTCTTTTCTCCTAAAATTCAATTTTCAATGTACGAGTAAAATTACCTTCGACTTTAGCAATAACACTATTTCGTTGAGTAGAACTGAATCCAACACCTGACAATTGTTCATCAGAATCTTCGACTCTCATTTTACTACCCAACGCTTCGAATATTTTTCTGTGTTCGTTAAGACTACCTCTCAAAAATTCGTTAAAAAATCCACGAGGTTTATTTTCATTCTTACATCCTTCCAAGAAGAAGAAGTAATGAAGATTACCATTACCTTGTTGATCATCCCAATGATTGGGACTAAACATGACAGTGGAAACTCGTGTAAAATTATTTGTTTTTACACTCCAAACCTCACGTGAGGAGCGTGACGTTGTATCAAGTGATTCAAGAAACTCAATACCAGTTTTACGTGAGAACTTAACTTTAGCAACTACGACTTGATCTTGATTTTTCAAGTCTTTATTGTACGAAAAAGAATAGATTTCTCCTCCATATTCAATTTCAGCAGTGAAACCACTTGTACCACCTCGATGATGATAGTTGTGAACAATGAAAGTATAAACACCCTCACGCATCTTCTTTAAGTTAGTCCAGGTGATATTTTCTACTGCTACCTCAGTAGTAGGACGTTGAATGTCAACGTCCAATTTACCAGAGGTCAATGAATTCGTCTTACTCATAAAGGAAATCTTATTACCACTTGGTTCGATACAATGAGCATCGTAATCGTTAGAATTATCTTTGTTATCATTCCACTGAATAGAAAATCTCAATACACCATCAATATCACCACCTGCGTTTTTAACACGTTGTTTCATGCTATCAGTAATATCACCATTATAGCTCCAGGAATAATTATTATCCCATTTCAACATACATGGAGCATCCTTATTGACTGGTGCAATAAGACTCATGAAGTTTCCTTCGTGACTAGAATCTAACATCAATTCGAGATTGGTAGTTGTTGGTAGAATCTTAGACAAGAAGTCCTTGATGTTCATCGTATCTACTTTATCGAGATTCTTAGTGCTAACTGGAACACTATCTCTTAACTCGTCGAATATCGATGTTGTCATCTTTTTACGAGCATCGCGATTTACATAGAGAACGTTATTGACAGTAATATCTTCAAGTACAGCAAATCTACGCGGTAGAGAAGGTTTCAAACCTAATTCTTCGATTTTTTTCTCAAAAGCATCAATCGTCTTTTTTGTGTAGACTGGATTTGGTCTGTGAAAATTATTTGGATCCATAACTTTCTTGAAGCGTCCTACTACTTGATCTAATTCCATATCCTCAGATAGATCAACAAGTAAAGTACCAATTGCTGTATTTCGAATTTTGACAACTGGATTATCTAAAGAGTTAACCCAACACCAATTTTCTTTGTCTTTTTCTTCTAACTTATCGTATTGTTGTTTATACGAAAGAAACTTTTCTATTGATCCACGGTATTCTTGTCCACGATACAGAGCATCTTGATCGATCAATTCAAGTGCTGTTTCTCCAGCACTAACTGTCAATTCTTTCATTGACCGTTCAAAGACATTCTTAGGATCACGAAAAGTAGCTTGTTTAGCTTCGATAGATTGTTCTTTTGTTGCTACGAAAGATTTCGGTACTTCGCAATACAGGTGATGCCAAGTAGTAGATTTTCCGCTATCAATAGATACACTATGATCAGTTCCAAGTTTTGCTTGATCCGCAACAAAGATATTTCGAATAGGAGCAAACTTAACAAGTTCCGAGAGTTGCTTTGCTACTACGTTAAACGGATGTTCAAGGTTTTCAATATCCCAAACAGAAACTAATTCGTTATTTTGAATAGCAACGACATTTCCAAAGCGTTTAATAAAAGACTTACATGAGTTACAATCATATTCACGTCTTTCTTTGTAAATTTCATTAGTACCAGTCGGAAATGCTTCTTGATACATTTCATAGATTATATTTTTATCAACATCGGTAATGTATAGAATTCGATTATTCTTTGTCATCAAGTTTGCTTGTTGTTGTACTTGATCTTTGAATTTTTTGAAGGAACTCATAAAATAACTCCTAAATGTGAGATTAACTTCTAACTACTTAAATATTATACAAACTTCAACTATTTTCTAAATATTTCGTTTACTTTCTTACGTTTTAGTCATCATCCTCAACTGTTTCCTGGTCACACTTACAATTTTCGGGTGTCTCCTCGCACTCCTCACAAAGTGTTAATTCGTGTTCAAATATTCCTCTTATTTCCTCTACAGTTCTAAAGTCCTTCTCATCGAGTTTTTCGTAGGAGGAATGACACCATTCAAAACTTATACAAGGTAAATCGTCTATATTTCCCTTGCTACTATCTACCAAATAAGATCCCATACCACCCTCAGAATGCCAATAGTAGAAAATATGAGTATTGTTTTTGAAACTATCAAATTCTTGTTGTAAGTTGTCATAAGCTACTTTTAGCTCGTCATAAGTTACTAATTCACTCACAAATCGTTTTCCATTTCAAATAAATCTTTTTCACTCGGTGTACAATTACTTATTTCTGCTCTCCACTCCTGCAAAGCCTGAGTAGAAGCATTTTCTCGATACTTATTTCTAGCTTTAAGTAGGAGCCAGTGTTGTACTCCTATCAATTCATCTACCTCACTAGAAGTACAACCTTGTCCTGGAATTTCAAGACAAAATCCAAAATTCTCTTCATCTAGCTGTAAATCATACAATTCCTCTTTTGTAAGTAGGATTTTCCAACGTTCTAGCTCTACAAGATAACTTTCTAAATACTCGTCCTCATCAAACTCTTCTTTTGATTCTCTCTCTTTAAAAGTCATTAAATCTTCAGCACTTTGTATTAAGCTAGTGACAGCATCTTGCAAGTTTTGAGAGTACTCTGAGTCACTAGGTTCTTCATCTGTAAAGACTTCATATAGTTCTTGAATCAACTTCTCATATTCTTTACACTTTGAACAATCACTCATCTTTAAGTGCTTCTCTTATTTCTTGTTCAATTTCTTGCTTCCTCTTACGAGTAAGTCTTAGATAGTCAGCTTCTTCCATACAATCTATATCCTTATTTTCTAGTTTTTCTAGCAGATCGATGAGCTCAAAGTATGTTCTTAATACTGATTTCCATCCACTTAATTCCTCTTGTACACAAAGTAAATTACTCATTTTCTGTTAGTAGTTCTGTCATCAACTTACCATTCTAATATTAGGATATTTTTGTAATTCTTTGTCTAGGATGAGTTCAAGCATTACTTGTATACGTCGACTGTCAACATTGGTTTTACCTAAAAAAGGTAACCGATTTGTTACAGTTTGGTTATCTCTTTCCATAATATGCTGGTAGTAATAAGTACCATCCATAATTAGAAAAAAATAAGAGTACTTAACTTCTTGAAATTGACTTAAGTACTCGAAATAATACCTTAAAAATCGTCTAAAACGAAAGCAAGTTTTGATTAAAGAATCACTTTTCCAATCATTCCAACTACGTACTTTCTCCATTTAAGTAACTCTCAAATTCCTCCGTACTATTGAAAATATTAGAAAACGTATCCATAGTTGAAAAACCTATAAATAAGAAATTTCTCAGTGGTTGATCTTTAGTATCATCTTCGTTTCTAGATTGTTGTAACTTGTAGACTTTTTTGTAGTCATCCTTTACTATAATTATTTCTTCCGGATTTTCTAACCAACAACAAAAAGTTCTATTTTCATAGTCATCTATTATTTGTTGAAGTCTTTTGTTTTCTTCTTCTAATTCCTCGTAAGAGAGTAAGCTACTCATACTAGAACCAGAACTTCTCGTCACCCGTTGTTCTTAGAAACTGATTTACTAAAATACTATTATCTTGTGTCCAACCACCTTGACTTTCAAATTCACGATTAGACACATAAAATTGACACTCTTCATGTATACAAAGAGCTAATAAAAAATACGTACCATTGTTTCCGTAATTATACATATCCTCTACTACTTCACCCTTTTCAGTAAAATCAAGGGTTAAAAGACCTTCGTTATTGTGTAAGATTGATACATAGGTTTCAGTACTAATACTTTCTGGAAAATGCTTTCTATCAAAGAACTCCTTTAACGAGGATAATTCAACACAACCTTGTTGTTGATCTAACAACTGACCACGTGCAAATCTCTCAATACACCAATAAATATTCATTTTTTTACTTCTACACAAGGTTGTAATTTAGCTAACTCATTATGTACTATCCATACGTGAAACGAGTAATTCATCCAACCACCTACTGCAATTAGGATGAGAGTAATACTAGCTATTACAAATAATGTTCCTTTGTTCATCTTTTATTTTTCTCCATAATTGTGTATTGGTATAGAGCAGCGTATTTAATACCAAAACCTCCTAATCTGTAAAGATCAAGATCATTTCTTACAAGAAAGTTTTCACGAGTAAAAAATTCAAGTCCTTCATTTACATCTAGCTTGATACTTTCAAGATCAAAAGCAATCTTTGGACGTAACTTGTAAAAGTGATCTCGCATTTTTACACAAACATTCCCAAGACTTACAAAAATCCTATCTTGTTCTATATTACACTCCCAAAGAGAATAACACAAAACCATATAAAATTCGTCCATTGCTGCTTGATCTTTTTGTTTCTGACTTTTCCAACTCATATCTTATTCTTTCTATCTAACTTTTTAATTAATTGTCTCTTAAACTCTTTGGATTGTCTAAGCAATCCTTTTCTCCAAATTAAATATTCAACAAACTTATCCACTTATAAATCTTACTCCTCTAATTTAAAAAACTCAAAAACTCTTTTCACGAAACCACTACATCTATCAATGACTTTTTGATTCTTAGAATTTAACTTGTACTCAATAAACTTTATTTTGTCGCTCCAACCGGTATCGTTAAAGTACACAACAACCTTAATTGAAACTCCTGATCTTTTTAAGCAATCTAAACAAGCATCAAATAGCTTGTCGTCATTTCGTTCACCAGCAGCTCTAGTAATAGCACCAAGGAACGTCGAGCTACTTTTGCTCTTTTCCTCTATTACATACTTCCCAATTAACTCAATAGTTTCCCTTGGAAAAACAGCATAAGCTTTAAGAAATTTGTTGAGATCTTCTTTAACAGCTTGACCTTTATTCTGTAAATATGCACTATATCTTTCACTATCAGCTTTGATTCCTTTGGTAAAGAAAACCTCTAGATATTCTCTTAAAATTTGTTGTTGTTCTGCTAATGACAGTAAGTCACTCATTGTTTTTCACCAATGTAATATTTGTTTCTCTTTCGATTATCGGGATCACATTTAACTTCAAGATAGTTAAGATCTTTTAAAGTCTTTAGAACAAAGTGAAGATTTTGATAGTGAATTTTGGTAATACTTGCAACCTCGTGCATTGTTATTCCCGGTTGACTCTTAATCAATTCAAGAATCTCTATTGTACGATTCCTGCCTCCTTTTTCTGGTATTTTTTCAAGCATCTCTCCTTCGTAATCTTTTGCAAATAAGTACTTTCTACCACCAAGAGCTATTTGAACTTTTATTTGATTGGTTTTTTCTTCTAGTTCTTGAATGATTGCCATTACTCGTACTTCAGTACGTTGAGTATGTACTGCTAAGTCTTTGATTACACATCCGGGATGTTCTTTGATATACTGTAAAACTTTATTCTTAGTTTCACCATGCTTTATTCCTTTAGGTCTTCCCAAAATTCGATCCTCCATAAGATTTTAGTGTTAATAGTATATATTAAATTAACTTTAAAAAAATTAAAGAGGATCTATTAAGGGTTCCTTAATTATTCAATCATGTTGACTTCCTTTAGTCAACTTCTATCTTATCCTTATGTTCATCGTAATACTCTTTTATTTCTTTTGGACTTGGAATTTGCTTACTAAAACCAACGTTTTGATCCCAATACTCTAAAGCAGCTCCAACCCAATCGTCGTCCGAACCAAAGATTCTTTGATACCTTTCTTCCATCTTCTCAAAACTTTCAATCTCATCGTGAAGTTGTCCAATTTGACTCTCAAAGTAAGTTGTCATTCTTCTAATCCTTCTAAATCATCAATAAATTCAAGTAACTCCATTCTTGTCTCTTCACCAATAACACTCTCATGCTCACCAACATTAACACAGAGTCTGAGTTTCTTAAACATCTCCTCATCTGTAAATTTTCTTGGATTAGTCTTTCTTTGTTCTTTTAACTTCTTAATACGACTAGTTTTACTCATATTTCACCAATCTTACAATAATCTTTTAACTCTCTCAAGAGTACACATACATCTCCTAAGTATTTTTGAATTCGGTCTCTCTCATTACATCTATTAAGAAATCCTGTAAGAGAATGAGCATTTTGTAGTTTACGTATACTCTCTTCTGTAATACTACTTACTCGTTCTTGTAAGTCCTTGTATAAGTCATCTTGCTCTTCTCTACTAACTAATTCACTCATATTTTTTAGTAATCATTGTAGTGAACTTCTCTAAGAACAATACGATGATTCTCATTACAATGATTACATCTCCAACTCATATCAGCTGAAGCATCCGGGAACGATCCATATCTACCGTTATTACTTACTGGTAATACGTTAACCAAAACGTCATTAAACGTAATAGTAGATGTTTTCTGAGTTACCGGACATTGATAGGATAACTTAATACGATGATCATGTTTATTAAGATCAACAGTCACTGTTCATACCTCGAACACCCAAGGTTGTTCACCTTCAATCTTACTACTCACATTGATCAAGTCACAGTAACCTTCACGTTTTACAACCTTATGACGATGAGTATGTCCACATAATTGAAGAATCACATTATCGTAAGTATGTAGAGGTTTTTTAGACTTGGAATCATCCCACCCCATAAAAGCATTCACATGATCATAACGAGCACTCTCACCATAGATAATGAGCTCAGTAGATGGTACTGTATGTGAAATTATTACCTTCTTCAACTCCTTACCAAGCATTCGTAATCCAGAGTGAAAATGATTTTGTGACCAAGTAAACATCTCATTAACTGTAGTTCTAAGTCTCTTTATGTGAAATTCATTGGTTTTGGTGTATAATTCTTCGAAACTCTGTGCATACTTCTCCTCTTTGAATATTGAAGGCTTCCACAAAGACAAATCCGGAAAACAATAGTTACCAGCAAAAGCATACTCACCAATGATCTTTGGATACTCATCCAACAAGTGAATTCCAAAAGATTCTATTAATTCGCTGAAAACTTCAGTGTATTGCCAAATTTCAGACTTACCAAAAGTCCATTCAATATCATTGTTTCCTGCTACCCATAAATGATGTTTACCAGGAATTTGTGAAAATATTTCTAATCCTTTTTCTAAGGATACCTCAGTCTTAGGTTCTACAATATCACCACAATGTAAGATTACATCAAACTCCGACTCACTTGCTAAAGTAAAAGCACGTTGGAAGACTCGATCACCAAGACCATTCCATCTCGTTTTTCCCAAATGTGTATCACTTATTACTAAAATTTTCAAACTCACCTCCATATGGGACTATTGATTTTATCATTCATCTATCATATAATATAAGTATGATAAGAGAACAAACTTATAGACTCTATCCAAATAAAACTCAATGTAAGAAGTTAGATGAGTTATTGGAAGTACATAGGATCCTATATAACTCAGCTCTTGAACAACGTATTGAAGAATGGAATAGTTATCGTAGATCAGTCAGTTATTATGACCAATCTAAAGAGCTTACAAAGCTCCGTAATACTTGTCAAGAATATAAAAATATTAATGTTAGCTCTCTAGAGTATACTCTACTACGTTTAAATAAAGCTTTTAATGATTTTTATCGTCGTATCAAAAATAAAGAAACTTCTGGTTTTCCTCGCTTTAAGTCTAGAGATCGTTTTCATTCTATTAATTTTGAACATAATACTGGTATTTGGATTCAATCTACTCAAAGAACTAAGGTTCCCAACATGAAAGTAGTTCTTAGTAGTATTGGAAATATTAGATATCGTGGAAATAAACAATATCAAAATCTAACTCCTAAATTTTGTACTATTCTTAAAAAAAATAGTAAATGGTACTTAACTTGTGCTTATCAAATAGATAGAAATCAAAGACTATCTGGAAGTGATGCGATTGGTATTGATTGGGGTGTTAAAACACTTGCAACTACAGTTACTAATACTAATGAAGTACACCAATATGAAAATCCTAAACTTCTACAAAAACAATTACCACTCATTAAAAAACTACAACGTTCTATTTCACGTAAAAAGAAAAATAGTAATAATCAAAAACGTGAAAAACGGAAACTCTCTAATAAGCACACTAAGATAGCAAAACAACGTAAAGCATTCTTACACAAAATTACAAGTAATATTGTATCTAGAGCTGCTTTGCTTGCAGTTGAAAAACTCGATATTAAGTCAATGACTAGAAGTGATATTTACGGTGCAAAAACATCATTAAATCGAAGTATACTTGACACTTCACCCTACGAACTTCATCAAATGTTAAAATACAAAGCGGAAGAAGCTGGTATTTGGTACATTGAAGTCGATACGAAGAAGCATAAACCAACTCAAACATGTAGTGAGTGCTTTAATGTAGAGAAAAAATGTCTCGATCAACGTATTCACAGTTGTAAGAAGTGTGGTTATACAATTGATCGAGACATCAATGCTAGTCAGACAATATTAAAAGTAGCATTAAAACAAAACAGTTGGAAACCAGCTGTGTGTGGAAATAGTAGCTCCTGTACTATTAATGAAACACTGAGCACTACGTAGTAATACGTTTGCAGTTTTCAGCGTGCTTTACCTAAGTGAGTATCGGAAAATACCAATACTCTCATGACTATTCCTTTACTTTCTTACTATAAACTTCTTATTAACAATTGTGTTAAACCAAAACCAATTGCAAAGTAAATTAAAAACCTAATTAGAGGTGAAAACGTAAATGAGAGCTCAAAGACCTTATTCTCATTTTTCATCTTAGTCTAGAAGACTTTTAGTTTCTTTGGTAGACTTCGTAAGAGTCTTAGTCTTCATCACGCTAGGATCAAGCAGCGATTTAGTACCTTCTCCGACAGCTACTGTAGGTGTCATTGGACCACCTTCAATAAGTGAGGTTGCATTCAGTACAGTGCTAATGTTAATGTCACCAAACTCTGTACCTTTCTGACGCTTTGTAAGATCACGTGTAAATTCTTCATATTGTCCAGAAACTTTAGCAACAATACCAAGAATAACGTCTACACAACGTCTAGCATCGTCAAGCATTGCTATATGCTGTTTTCCAATTGTCTCTTCCCAAAATTTAAGAGTTCTACTAGAATAATTACCAACATCCGCTAGAATCAAGTAAGTACCCATTTTTACTTTTAGTTGGGTAAAAAGATCTTTGGTAGTAGGAACTTGTCCAGAAATCCCAAGTACCTCGTAACCTTTTGGTGTTTCATAAGCTAACTCATCAGTAATCGTGAAGAAATAAACACTCTGTGCACTACTTGTATCTAAATTTCTCAGTACATACAATGCTGGAAGCTCAGCTGATTCACAATCGTTAGGACCTCCTTGCATTCTACCAAAAGCTTGAAGATAATTTTCAAGCTCTGGACCACTTCCCAACGGTGCTACTTCAACCTTATCATTGCAACAAGGTGTATCACCAAATACTGTAAATAGTATTTCAAGTTCCTCACCAACGTATCCTTGTGCTTCCTTGTACAACATAGCGCAACGATCAAGAATTTCTTCTCTCCATTGCCCCATGCTCCCAGTCATATCAATACTGAGAATAAGTACATTCTTCTTTGTTGTCTTTTGTTTCCGTCTAGGATCAAAATCTACATATTTACTAGACCTACTAGTATCACGAGATTTAGTTTCAAAAGGACGTGTAAAAGGAGTTTCTTTAGTCTCACTTTTTCTTGTCTCTACTTTAGGTGCAGTATAGGAGGAAGAACTGTAAGCGCTATGTGCTCGTGTAAAACCTCCACCATCGTAACTCGAATCGTGATGATCGCTTCCATCCCAACCATAATGACCGGACATCGTGTATTTTCCTACCTTTTTCATTAATTAACTTTAAGAAGCTTTGAATAGCTTATGAATGCTATTATATACTACTGTTTTCATATTTCACTCTAAAAAACATAAAAAGTTCTTTGCTGAGACAGTATAATTTATGCATGATACGTACTATAACATATAAATTGTATCCTAACTCTACTCAACAAAAGAGGCTACTAGAGGTCTTAGAGTTAAATAGAGTTTTGTATAACGTTGGTCTAGATCATAGGATACAAAATTATAGACATCAGTACAAACAACATATCAGTTACTTTACTCAATGTAAAGAACTCACTGAATTAAGAGCAAGTTTTCCAGAATTTAAAGCTTTGAATGCTACTTGCTCTAATAACACCCTCCTTCGACTTGATCGTGCTTTTAAAGATTTTTACGCTAGACTTAAGAATAAACAAAAAACTGGTTTTCCACGTTTTAAGTCTAGAAATCGCTTTCATTCTTGGGTCTATGAGTATCCAGAGAATGGTTGTAAGTTTCTTTCTAATAGAAAGATTAAATTGCAAGAAGTTGGTGCGATCTCCTTCCGTGGTGATTTAGCATATTTTGATTGTAAAGTAAAAACTGTAACAATCCTCCTTAAAAACAATAAGTGGTATGCTTTAGTTGTCTATGACATACCACAAGAGAAGTCTAAACGTGAAGCTGGGAATCAAGCATTTGGTTTAGACTGGGGTGTTAGCACGTTTGCTACTCTTTGTTCAGATCAAGACGAGATAGTTGAGTATGAGAATCCTCGCTTTCTACAAAAAGCACAAAAACAAATTAAATATCATCAACGCTCAGTCTCTCGTAAGAAACTAGGTAGTAAAAACAGAAAACATGCAGTACGTAAGCTAGCAAATAAACATGCAAAAGTTGCTAGACAACGGAAAGCTTACTGTCATAAAGTTTCCTCGGAGATAGTTTCAAGGTCTGCACTAATAGCAGTTGAAAAGCTCGACGTTAAGCCAATGACTAAAAAAGGAACTTATAAGGGTAAACGAACACTAAATCGCAATGTCTTAGATACTACTCCTGGACAATTTCACGAGATGTTAAAATACAAAGCGGAAGAAGCTGGTATTTTTTACATCGAGATAGACACACGTAAGTATAAGCCAACACAAACTTGCAGCGAGTGTTTCGCACAAGAAAAGAAAACCTTGTCTGAACGTACTCACAACTGTAAAAAGTGTGGGTATATAAACGGACGAGATATTAATGCTTCTCGCACTATCCTACGTGTTGCTATGCTAGACTATCTAGAACAAGCAGAAAAAGACAGACTTGTTGCTCTATTGCAACAAAATAGCTTAAAACGAGCTATGTGTGGAAACGTTAGCCTGGGTAACGTTAATGAAGCACTAAGTAATTGTTAATAGCAATTACCGTTTTTCAACCGTAGTGTCCAAATTCTTCATTTTCCACCTTTATTTAGTAGTTTACCTTAAAAAGCTTCTCGATACTATTATATTCTACTTATTTCATAATTAACTACTTCTTCATATTAAGTTTTTTGTATATTCTCTTCATCTCTTAATTGTTGGATACCTCTCATATAATCTGAAAGCTCCGGTATCCAAAGAAATCGTTGTCCTAGTTTCCAATAAAGTAACTCATCTTTATTATCCTCAACAAGTTCCTCAAACAACATTGTCATTGTAGTTCCGATACTTTCAGGTTCTTCGTCTGGATTATTTTTAAAATACTCTCTATATTCTTGCTCTAATCTATTAACTCTCTCGAGTTTAAGCTGTAAAGTTCTAAATATCTCCATAAAAAATACACGTGTAGTATTCTTCATCTATACTTAAATTCCTCTCTAGTGGTATGTCTTTTAAAGATATCGTAACGTACTTTTCTAAGTTCTGATCTAAGCTTATCTGTACTCTGTGGTCTTTGTGTTGGATCATGTCGAATCCAAGGTTCGAAGAAACTTTGTAGTTTCGGATGAAAATCTTTTGCAAATTCTCCCTTCACTGGATCTCCACCACTTAAACAACAAACTATTTTACCTACACTATAAATGTCTCCTGCTGGTATTGGAGGTAATCCATTACCAAACTCTGGTGGTAAGTATCCTGGTGTCCCTCCTTTAGCTTTAGAAAATTCTACAGGCTTAAAGGAAGCCATACCGAAATCAATAACAGTAGCACTATGTTCTTTAATATCGACAATTACATTCTGAGGTTTTAAGTCGCAATGTACGATACTGTGTTTTCCGTGCAGATAGGAAAGAGCATTGAGAATTCGATCAATTATCCAACAAATATGTTCGTCATCGATCGGTTTCTTTGCGATTAATTTACCTTCTTTATTTGCTTGAAGTTTAATGATGCTATCTAGTGTCTTTCCTTCGATATAGGATAATACTAAAACTTGTCCAATGTCACCACCTTCTTCGAGATAATCTAAGAACACAGGGAGCGAAGGATAACGTAGTTTTGCAAGCATCTCTGCTTCTTGTTTAAAAAGCTTCTGAAAGACTGGATCTCCTGTCTTTTCTTGCTTGATACACACTTTAATATTTTCAATTAAATGATGATGTCCAAGAAAAGTACGACCAAA
>ERZ1292625.3016-Hain-H41-01um-R1-3016-length-14355-cov-5_pt1 | contig 14355 bp, 16 predicted proteins | sample MGYA00564400_ERZ1292625 | MGnify/ENA primary metagenome ERZ1292625 (study PRJEB36523, sample SAMEA6512639) | groundwater metagenome | collected 2019-01-08 | study: AquaDiva: Metagenomics assemblies of 32 groundwater samples | reverse complement strand
GCCGCGCTTCGCGCGACCGGAATGCTCGAAGCCTTTGAGGAGGTTTTTCAGAAGCTTCCTCGAATCGTTTCGCGATGCAAGAAAGAACTCGCAAAAACCGAGAACGAGAGTACGACCGCGAATTAAGAGGCAGGAGCTTCTTGCGCAGAAAAGGGAAAAAGCCAAAGGAAGCTGATATAATATGGATACATGAACTTTGCCTTTGTGTACGTCGTCAATAGATTCTTTTTCCGTCTTTCGGATTTTTTTCATCACTGGTATATTGACGGGTCGCGGACCATCGCACATGGATTTGTTTCTTTCCTGGAGCGGGTGGATCAGGTCATAGCGCTTCGCATTACCTTTCTTCATTTTTTTCAGCCGCTATACAAAGACTTCACGTTTATCGGTAGAGTTCTTGGTGTTGTGTTCCGATCAATCCGGCTCATTATTGGCATCGCAGTGTATGCGGGAATATGCGCTTTTTTCCTAGGCTTCTATTTGGCCTGGATTTTTTTACCGCTCTTTTTCCTGATATCCTCATACGCCGCATTTAAGAAAGGCTATGTATAGAGAAACGATAACCGGAGAGCAGGTTCGTTCCCTCGAGCCATACTTCGACGATCCGCGACTTGGCATGACGGCGCCCGGGCGACTACTGGTCCGGATGATCGGAGGGGTCGGGTACGCGGCGATTGTGGCCGCAACGCTAACGGCGCTTATTTCAGATGTTTCTTGGCTTCGTTTTTTGGGGATGTTTCTTTCACTCGTCGTGCTTGACCGGATTGTTCATGCAGGAAAAGGAGACATTCCACTCTCTGAGCTTCCCGAAAAGGGAAGGGTGAATCTTTTGCATCACACCACCCCGGCGGCGCTTCGCATTATCGAACGAGCAAGCGAGAGAAGTAAAATCAAAAAAACCGATTTTTATATCGAAGTTGCGCGGGAGCTTGTTCGGCTGCGGCAAATTCGCGAGGGCCTTGTTCGTCTCGATGTCCGCCCGGAGGAGTTCGAGGGCAAAATCAAAGAATTTTTAAAGAAAGAAAAGGCAGACGATACTGAAGAGACTAACAAGCTCATCTTTCGCATGATGCAACGATCGTTCGCTGGAGCTTTGGGACACCAGGATAAATACATTGACCCATCCGATCTTTTTTCGGCGCTTGCAGATGCTCCCGGATATACGGAGCGACTTTTCTCCACGTTTGATATCGAGGCGGGAGACCTTGAGCGCGCGTTGCTTTTTACGCTCGAACACAGATCTTCGTGGCTGAGAAGGATACCCCGCTCTCTCGGAGGCTTCGTGTTTGAGTCGGATAGGCAACCGAGACATCGTGTTATGAATAGGGCTTGGACGGCGCGCCCAACCCCCACGCTTGATCGATACGGGGCAGACTTCACCGATGCGGCTCGATCCTCAAAAATTGGATTTTTAATAGGACACGAAGAAGAATACAACCGTTTAATAGAAGCGCTTTCGCGCCCGTCAAAACCAAACGCACTTTTGATCGGGGATGCGGGGATTGGAAAAGAAACGATTATTTCTCATTTCGCATTCGCTCTCGTAAAAGACAAAGTGCCAAAAGCGCTTTTCGATAGGCGTTTGGTCGCGCTTGACGTCGCGCGCCTCATCGCGGGAGCCGGTCCCGAAGAACTACAAGCGCGCCTCGCCGTCATTGTTGATGAAATTGTCGCGGCAGGAAATATTATTCTTTATATTCCGGACCTTCATAATCTCGCGAAGACCTCAGGCGCCGCATATCTTTCAGCCGCGGACGCTCTTATGCCAATCATTTTAAGCGACCTTTTTCCGATCATTGGGACCACATATCCGCGGGAGTTTAAAGAATACATAGAAAGCAGAAGTGATTTTCGCGGCGCGTTCGAGACCATTCAAGTGCAGGAGATATCGGAAAGCGAGGCTCAGACCGTCCTCGTATACGACAGCCTCATTCTTGAGAGGAAAACGGGAAAAGTCATAACGCTAGGGGCGATAAAGGGATCGGTGAGGCTTGCAAAAAAGTATTTTCGTTCAAAGTTCCTTCCCTCAAGCGCCGAAGACCTCTTAAAGAGCGCGCTTGCCTACGCCGAGCAGCATGATGAAAAAACCATAACGCCGGCGACAATTATTAAGGTTGCGGAGGAAAAAGTGAACATCCCGATTCACGAGGCAGACGGAAAAGAAGCCGAACGGTTGCTCAACATGGAGAGTCTTATCCACGAACGCCTTATCGACCAGGAAGAGGCGGTAAAGGCCGTTTCAGACTCCCTGAGGGAATATCGGAGCGGACTTTCACGTCCCGGCGGGCCAATCGCAAGCTTCCTCTTTGTTGGACCGACCGGCGTCGGAAAGACAGAACTTGCGAAAACTCTCGCCACCATCGAGTTCGGGTCGAAAGAATCAATGGCGCGCTTCGACATGACCGAATATCAAGACAAACAGAGTTTTTACCGATTTATTGGAGCTCCGGATGGATCAACGCGCGGAGCTCTGACCGATGCGGTGAAAGAAAAACCCTACTGCATTGTGCTGCTCGATGAATTTGAGAAAGCCTACCCGGACATTCTTGACCTTTTCCTCCAGGTTTTAGACGACGGAAGACTTACCAATAATCTTGGAGAAACAGTCGATTTTACCCACACGGTCATTATCGCAACATCAAACGCACATTCGGACATCATCAACTCCGCGCTTCGGGAAGGGCAACAGATGTCGGAAATCGCTGAATATTTAAGACGAAAGCTTACGGACGTGTTCAAGCCGGAACTTCTGAATCGATTTTCTCGAGTCGTGGTTTTTAAGAGCCTTAGCATGGCGGACATGAAAAAAGTTGCAGCACTTCAGCTTCGAGAAGTGGCTGAAACGGCCTCGGGCCGCGGCATCACGCTTACATTTGACGAGGAAGTAATAAGCGAACTTGCGAAACTTGGATACGATCCGGCGTTCGGTGCCCGACCATTACGGAGGGTGATAGACGAGAAAATAAGAAGCGCTCTCGCATCAAGCATTCTTGAGAAAAAATCTCCGCGAGGAACGGCGTTTCGTGTATCGATAAAAGACGGGGCATTCGTATTTTCTCTGGTATAGCGAATTTGTCCATGCAACATACATCGAACGGAGACATCGCGCGTATCTTGCGGGGAGTCGCCGAATATCTCACGATGGAGAGCGCGAACCCGTTTCGCATTCGCGCTTACGGGCGCGCCGCAGAGGCCATAGAGTCCCTCGAAGAGGATATTTTTTTAATCTATAAAAACGGAGGAGAGAAGGCGCTGGAGGCCGTCCCCGGGGTAGGGATGGCGATAAGAGATCACGTCATAGAAATTTTCCGCACCGTAAAGCTCGGTTAATATGAGAGGCTTAAAAATAAGACGCCGGTGCGCCTCGACGAGCTTACGAAGATTGAAGGACTTGGGCCAAAGTCTGTCAAAAAATTATACGAAAAACTGGGCGTGCGAAATATAAAAGACCTTGAGCGCGCGGTTCGGAAGGGCTTGGTTCAGGAAATTCCTGGATTTGGCGAAAAAACAGAAAAGAGAATATTGCGCTCGCTTGAGTTTTCGAAAAAAACGAGCGGAAGGATTCTTCTCGACAAGGCATCGGCGATTGCGCAATCGATAAAAAAAAGAATAGGAGGAATCGAGGGTGTTTCTCTCTGTGAGGTTGCAGGGTCCTTCAGGCGGAGAAAGGAAACCATCGGGGATCTCGACCTTCTCGTTGTTGCAAAGAATCCCGCGCGAATCATGGATTCTTTTGTGCGCATGGAGGGAGTAGGACGGGTTTTGGCGCACGGGAAGACAAAATCTTCGATAACGCTCAAAAGCGGCCTTGATGTGGATCTGCGCATTGTTCCGAAAGAGTCTTGCGGAGCAGCGCTTAATTATTTCACGGGTTCAAAAGAGCACAATATTGCGTTGCGCGAGATTGCGATCAAAAAGGGATTAAAGCTCAACGAGTACGGACTTTTCAAAGGAGAAAAAGTAATTGCCGGGAAAAATGAAGAAAAGCTCTACGAGGCGTTGGGGCTTGAATATGTTCCGCCAGAACTTCGCGAAAACACAGGAGAGATCGAAGCCAGCATGCGAAGGAAGGGCAGCAGGCTCCCGAAGCTTATCGGATACGACACCTTAAAAGGCGACCTTCAGGTGCAGACCGAGTGGAGCGACGGAGTTGCCTCAATCGAAGAAATGGCGCGCGAAGCGCTCCGGAGGGGGCTCTCGTATATTGCGATAACCGATCACACCAAACGACTCACCATTGCAAATGGCCTCAATGAAAAGCGCCTTACCCTTCAAGCGAAAGAGATTGACCGCGCAAATATTGCCCTGAAGGGAAAAATAACAATCTTAAAAGGGACCGAGTGCGACATCTTAAAAGACGGCTCACTTGATCTTTCGGACAAGGTGCTCGCAAAGCTTGATGTTGTTGGCGCATCGGTGCATTCATATTTTAATCTCGAACGAAAGGCGCAAACGGAGCGCATTATAAAAGCCATGGAGAATCCGAATGTAGACATTATTTTTCACCCAACCGGACGCCTTATCGGAAGGCGTGATGCTTACGCGATAGATATTGACGCGATTATTAAGGCGGCGAAGCGGACCGGAACCATTCTCGAAATAGACGCCTTTCCCGACAGGCTTGATCTATGCGATGAATATATAAAGAAGTGCGTTGTCTCCGGCGTAAAGCTTGCGATAGACTCCGACGCGCATGCTCCAGAGCACTTCTCTGTTTTGGAATTCGGCTTGGCGCAGGCGCGCCGAGGTTGGGCGACAAAGGGAGACGTCATAAACACGAGAAATCTCTTTGACCTCAAGAAGCTCTTAAAATAACTTTGTCGTAAAAATCAGTCTTGCTGTGCTTTTTTCGGCATCCACCATGCGCGTGGTATGATGGACTAGTGACGCAACCGACACACAAGGAACATCGGGAAGAAAAGGGCGCTTCGCAGGCGCGCCCGCAACTTCGCATAAAAAAACAAGTGGTTGCCGGTTTCGTGGTGTTCCGACGAACACAGGAGGGGATAAAGTTCCTGCTTCTCTATAAGCGAGGAAACTATTGGAACTTTCCAAAGGGGCATTTTGAAACAGGCGAGAACAGTTTGGCGACCGCGCTTCGCGAAACCGAAGAGGAGACGGGAATCAAAAGAAGCGAACTCAGAATCATTCCCGAGTTTCGCGCCTACGAGCAGTTTTCGTTCAGGAGCGGGAATCAGAAGATTCACGACACTGTTATTTTGTATCTTGCGGAGACGAGGAGGGCCGATGTGCGTATCGCCCCCCGAGAGCATAGCGGATTTGCCTGGTTTTTGCACCAAGACGCGCTAAAAGCGCTCGGAAGCAAGTACGTCGGAACGAAGCGAGTTTTAAAACAAGCAAATGATTTCCTTCGCAGAAAAAGTGTTGAGCGTCGTGCGGCGCATCCCCCGAGGAAAGACGCTCACGTATAAAGAAGTGGCGCGCATGGCCGGGAGTCCTCGTGCCTACCGCGCGGTGGGGAATATTTTAAATCGTCACGGCGGGGTGGATCGTGGTATTCCTTGCCACCGGGTTACAAAGTCAGACGGCACGGTGGGCGGCTACGCTCACGGGATAAAGAAAAAGGCAGAACTTCTTCGAAGAGAGGGAGCCGTCTAAAGAAAAGCGAGGGTTGACACAAAGCGCATAGCCGTGTTATAATTTATCCTAGCAGGCTGGAAACTGAGGCCTAATGAAAGGCCCAGGTCACCCAGCCAAAGGAGCAGAAATGAGAAGCAAGGGAGCGTTTTTGATTCTCCTGGCTGTCGCGATTCTCGGCGCCGCGTGCGCCGAGAAGCCGCGCTCCGCAGACTTCGTGACGGCGAGGGTGCTGGCTATGGACCAGGGCTACGCCCTGGAAAACACGTGGATCGAGACCATGTACAAAGGTGGTCGGTGGGTTGTTGTGGTTTCAGGGGTCGCGGTAAATGTGGCTAGAATTGACGGCCGCGATATCTATTGGGCCCGCACGAATACCTGCCTTGCTCCGGTGCCGGTTCGGCGCGAGACCTTCAAGTGCAATCCCAGCCGACTCGCTCGTATGCCGTAGTGGTAGTGCATCACCCCCCGACGAAATCGGGGGCGTAGCATTTTAAAAGCGCCGCGAAAAGAAAAACAGCGACCTACTTGGTCGCCGCTTCAACTACTTTTTTAAATACCGCCGGTTCGTTTGCCGCGAGATCCGCAAGGATTTTGCGGTCAAGCGCGATTTTTTTCTTTTTGAGTATTCCGATGAACTTGCTATACGTAGTTCCCTCGGCGCGCAGTGCGGCGTTCATGCGAACATTCCAGAGCGCGCGGAAGGTGCGCTTCTTTTCCTTTCGTCCTCGGAACTCTCTTGAGAGCGCGTGGAGCAGCGCTTCTTTCGCGGCTCGTTCTTTTGACTTACGACCCCAACGGAACCCCTTTGTTCGTTTTAAAAGTTTTTCACGTTTCTTATGAGCAATCGTTCCTCGTTTTACCCTTGGCATGAGAGCTGTTAGTAATTAATAACTTTTTTGTATGTATGGTTCAGTCCGAGCGTTTTGCGTTTTCCGCGGACGTTTCGGCTCGATTTTCTGGTTCGAAAATGGTTCACGCCCATTGGTCGGCGGACAATCTTTCCATTTTTCGTAACTTTAATCCTTTTTGACTGGCTCTTTCGCATGGCAAAATGTAATCCCTATGATAGCCCAAGCCGGGCGTTTGTGCAAGAGGACGCGCCGCCGTCCGCCACCTCGTTGTTTTCGAGTACCGACTGTTCGCATGCTCCTGCGGCATGCGCCAGTCTGCGCTCTCGGCTTCGAATATCCTGCGGATGCCAAGCACTCGAAGCCTCCGAGAGCTACTCCAGAAACAACGAGGTGGTGTACGTCTGTCTTCCCGTGCGCCTACGAAAAGGCCTGCCGCGCGCCCCAAGGGAGGGTAAGACTTGGCCAAGCGGCCCTGGAGCGCACTCCCGTGGGTGTGCGGCAGGCAATATTGTCTCAGAACGGAAAGACGGAAAGGGCGGTGCCTGCTTACGAAGGCTTCTTGGTCGAGAGGATCTGCGTTGTAAATCCGCTGCCTCCGAAGGCGGGCTGGCTTAACACGCGATATTCTACGGTAATGAGTTTCATGAAATCCCTTAGTTTCTGCGCCGCCCATTCCTTGTTCCGTTTCTCGCGCCCCCGAAGGCGCAAAAAAATCTCAACCGGATGTCCCTCCTCCAAAAATTTCTCGAGCTGACGCACTTTTACCGAAAGGTCATTTTGAGCCGCCTTCGCGCTTATCTGTACGCGCTTCGAACCGGTAGCTTTTTGAAGTTGGCGCTCTTTTTTTGCAGCCTTCTCTTGTTCGTAGCGGAATTTGTCGAAGCTCATGATGCGGGTAACCGGAGGCTTTGCATTCGGGGAGATTTCGATAAGATCAAGCCCTTTTTCGCGCGCAAGAGAAAGCGCCTCATCGCGCGTAAGGACTCCGAGGTTTCCTCCTTCGGGGTCGATCACGCGCACTTCAGGCGCCGTAATAGCAGTATTTATTTTTGCGAGATGGTGAAGAATGTGAGTAGGATATGTGTTACAGGTACAGTATAAAACAGAGACTGGTTTTTAGCAAAAAAAAGAGGACGAGCGGAGGATAAAAACCCGGTGTCTCAATAAAGAAGCGAGAGAGAGGATTGGTCCCCTTCGGCTTGGTTCGTTTGGTAGGCGCGCATTAGAAAAGTGTTATGTTCTACTGTTTGACGATCGTCAAACAGTAGAATCCGAGAGATTAAGGTTGACACGGGGGCTGGGACGTGATAGAATGCCAAACGGCATTGCAGTCCGCGAATGGTAATCGGGAGCCTTCGTGGGCTGAAAAACAAATCCCGAGAGGAGCAAGTCATGACCTGGATCCTCGCCGTAGCCCTCTTGATCGTTTCCATTTCCGGGGTCATCGCCTCCCGGAAAAACCGGAGGGCGCTCAATCAACTCTACGCCGAGATCGCGGCGGCGCGCACCCGCCTGTTCGGCCTCAAAGAGGCCAAGGCGGTCGGACAGTACCTGGAAAACGCTGGCGACGACGCGGCGGCGGCCGTCCGCGGAGTAGTGCTCGGCGTCCTGGGATACGTGAACAACGTACCCTCCGAGCTCGCCGAGCTCAGGGCGCAGACGGAGAAGATTTGCACCTCCGAGGCCGCCAAAATCGACGGCCTGAAGGCCAAGGTGCGTCAGTTCGAGTCCGCGATCGAGGACGCTTACACGCGTTCGGCGGATGCCGAAAACGAGCTCTTCGACACCGAGCTCGTCGCCGAGCCCTTCCTCGACGAGGAGAGTGTCGGCGACTGACGTCCTTCCAGCACTTTGTAGTCATGTAGTCATCGACGCCCGGCAATCCAGCCGGGCTCGTTTTTTATATACAAAAACAGACAGGCGCGCTTTGGCAATAATGTATAATCATTTATTAGCAGGTGAATCGGTCGACACCTCGAAATGAAAAACAAAGAAACAATATGCTTTCCAAATTAAAGAATCCAGACTTAGGACTTTTTCTCGTACGCCTCGCGCTTGCGCTTGTTTTTATCGCGCATGGCTTTGGGAAGTTCGCAGACATCGCGGGAACAACTGCATTTTTTGGAAAAATTGGCCTTGCGCCGTTTTTCGTCTACCTTGTTGCCGCGGTTGAATTTGTTGGAGGCCTCGCGATGCTTCTGGGGCTTTTTACGGCTGTCGCCGGAGTTGCGCTTGCACTCGTCATGCTTTTCGCGATCATTCTCGTGAAGGGAGGAAAAGGGTTTTTCGGATTTGAACTCGATCTAACTCTTCTTCTTGCGGCTTTGGGTGTTGCAATGGCTGGACCTGGCAAATATGCGGTAAAGTGGTTTCAAAAACCACCCGCACAGGTATAAGCTCCTTACCAAAAACTGCCCTCGACCTTCGTCGGGGCGGTTTTTTTATTGACTGATTTTTGCAGGCGACGTAGGATAATCGGAGAAGCTTGACTGGAAGAGCGAGGGGACTGGTGCCACCGAACGAAGGCCCAAAACGCGTAGAGACAATCGAAGAATTCGCTCAAGCGATTGATTTGCTTCCCGACGGAGCGGTTGAATGCTTCAGCGTTCCGGCAAACGACGATTTTTCCGATATGCGGAAGGTTTCCGAAAAACTTCTTCTTGTCCTGGGAGCAGATTGGAGAATTTCCCTCCGGAAAATTGGCGTGGACAAGAACGATACTCAAAGATTTTTTATCCTCGTAAGCACCTAAAACCCAAACCCAGAAAGGAAAGGAGACAGAGATGTCAGAAGAAATTAAATGGATCGGTGGCCTCGACGAACTTGAGACGGAGATCGCCAAGATGAAGATTGGCGATGAGAGGGAGTTCATGTTTGATGGAGCGATCGGGCAGGCAGAGGCATCCGAACGCGCATTCAGAATCAATCTTTTAAGAAAAGAGGGTCGCGCATGGATTCAGGTCGGGGCGTGGGGGCTGATGCCGGACCCCACGACGAAAATTAAGGTTCGTGTTCGAATTTCTCACTAGAATAGCCGCAAAACGCGGCTTTTTTCTTTTTAAGAGGGGAATCGTCTCTTTCGGGTGTCGTCGCAGCAAGGGTAAGGTCTGGCCTAGCGGCCTTGGAGCGCCCGAGCGGAGACGATACCCGAAAAAGACCGCATTCCGGGGAGATTTATTGTTATGCACAGCGCCACAACAAATCTCGACCATCGAGGTGTATAATGCTTATATGTACAAAAAAGCTGATTTTTCCGCATCTCGACCATCGAGATTATTGATTTTAAAGGATTTATGACCGAAAGCGGGGAAAAGTACATAAGCCTTAAAGAAGCCGCAAGATTGTCGGGTTATTCGCCGGACTATGTCGGACAGCTTATCAGAAAAGGAAAGCTCCCCGGAAAACAAATATATTCGAATATTGCCTGGGTGACGACCGAAGAGGCCATTAAAAAATACATGGAAGGATCGCTTCCCGAAAACGGAGGCGAAGCGGGAGCTCCCTGGCTAGAGCGAAAGGCGGCAATTCTTGAGAAAAAAAAGCTTTTTCGGCGGGTAACGATTTTACTAAGAGTAATTCTTAGTGCCATGATTTTTTTCGCGATAGTTCTTTTCTATGTATTTACCGCAAGCGTTGAACAGCGCCTTGAACAGCGCGCACTTCGACAGGCAGAGGTAGGCCAAGAAAAAATGAAATGAAAAACGAGCATGAGGAAAAGAAGTGTTTCATGCGCGATATTGTTTTTTATCCCGCGAGCACAGCCCGGCCGAAAAAAGAAAGAAAAGCCGGCGATCTATTTTCGAGATGCGTTGCGATCATGGCAATGTGCTCGATTATCTTTTTTCCGCTGGCTCCGGTTCGCGGAGAAGAGGCTTCCCCTGATGCGAGTGTCGATGTTTCCGAGGTCATCCAGCCCACAGGCGAAATAAACGAGACAGCAGAGGACGGCGAAAAAATTTTATCAGAACTTCCTTCGGAGCAAGTAGAACAGATCGAACTTGTTCCGGACGAGAACCCCTTTTCTGAAGAGCAGTCCGTCGAGAGCTCTTCTGGCGCAGAAAACGCAGTGCCCGAGCCAAAAGCAGAAGAAGTGCTTGTCGAAAACAACGGGGAGACACAGAGCGTCGTCTCTTCCGAAGAAACGTCAAGCGAACCCGATCCCCTGATAAACACCGAAGAGAGCGGAGGATCGACGGGGAGTCTCTCAGCAACATCATCATCGTCAGAAGAACCGGCTGTGCCGCGTGAAGAAGAAAACAGGAGCTCAGCACCGGAGGACGAGAACGAGCCGATCCTTGAAGCTCAAGACGCAAGTACTCCATACGAGGACTTAACTACCGAAGAACTTTCCGCCAAGCTCAAAGACCAAGAAGCGCGATACCAGGAAGAGCTTGAGCGGAAAAATCGTGTCATCGAAGAGCTTACAGAAAACGCAACCCAAAGGCCGCGGAGGGAAGCGGAAAAAGAGCTTCAGGCGAGATGTGTCGCGCTTGCGCACGGATACTTTTGTCTTGACGGAGATGGCGCTGCTTCATCCGGAGAAGTGCTTGCGAGCCCGTCAGATAACGGATTTTTACGCGCCGAGCGTGTTTCCGGTAACTATGAAATATATCTGACGGGAGCGTCTGGAGAAGAGCGTATTACTGAAAATGACTACGACGATATTTTTCCGGAACGTGATCGAGGCGGAGCAATGATCGTCTGGCAGGGAAACCCCGGAGGTACGTGGCAGATTTTTGTAAAAAATGGGCTTGATCCGGTGGAGCAGCTTACCAACACGAACGACTCGAATATGAACCCGCGCGTTTCGAGCGATTTCGTGGTCTGGCAGGGATGGCGCGACGGGAATTGGGAAATATTTTTAGCGGAGAAAAAAAACAATATAGAAGATGGCGCGACGAGCACTGTTTCAAAAGAGTCGTGGAGCGTTGAGCGGTTAACCACGAATATCACAAATGACATGTTTCCCAGCATCGCACGAGGACTGGTAACGTGGCAGTCATGGAATGGTTCGGGGTGGGAGATTCTTGTGTACGATATTAAAAATAAAAAAATCGAAAAACTTGAGGGTTCCGGAGTTGCAGAAAGTCCTCGCTTCGCGCTCATTGCCGAGGAGCGAAATACGGACGGAACGTTTCGAACGGTTGGATATGACCTTGCTTCAGGAAGGAAGCTAGAGCTTCACCTTGATCGTTTGCCGATTACGATACCAGTCGATCCTCCCGCCCCACCGCTTCACGAACAGGATGGAGTTTTTCCTGCGCCTTCCGGCGGACATACAGAGAAGAAGGTTGAGGGAGGCGAAGATGGAGCTACACCAGAATGACAAGCGCGATTCGATTTTTTGAGAAAAGAAGACAGCGCATCGAGGCGACGCTTGCGATTCTGCTTGCTGCCCTTTCTGCATATACGCTTCTTGTCGGTAACCAATCATTGCACGAACTTATCCCTATTCCTCCGAAAGAAGCGAAGGCCGCGCAGGTGACGATTGATACGACCGTTTCGATTACCATCGGAAAGCACATGCTTTCCGGAAAGCAGACGGTGTGCACGTCGGACACCGCATGTTATGCATTCTATATTGATGCGACCCCGAACGCGGAAGATATTGCCTTCGTTTCTTCGACAAACGGCGGAGCTTCCTGGGGGACGCCACATATAGTCGCCGCAGGAACGTGGCTCGGTGTCGTTATTTGGTACGATCGCTGGACTCCGGGAGATACGACCGGAAACACGGTACACATGGTTACGTTCGAGTCCACGCTCGACCGGCTTTATTACACAAGCTTCGATACGGTAACAGAGGCGACCACAAGCGTAGTCGATGCCTCCGGAGCGGCCGAAGGGGCGCTTGCGGCAGGAAACGACCTTGCAATCACCAAGGCAACAAACGGTTATCTTTACCTTGGGACGGTCGACGCGACTGCCCCTACCGCCGGAGCGAACTTTATCGAAAAATGCCCGGCAAATTGCACGGCAACGACAAGCTGGGTGGCCGCAGGAACAAACCCGTGGACGAATGCGGGGGACAACCTCGACGGGAATTTCGATCTTGTGATGATGCCGCTTCCTGCGGGAGATATTATGCTCGTTGCCCGCGATGTGGCGCTTGAGGACATCGAATATCAGATTTACACGAGCTCCACGAACACTTGGAATGCGAGCTTCACGGACCTCGACACCGGCGCGCAGGACATTACTACGTTTCCCTTTACTATCTCGGGCATTGCGGACACATTCAACAACGATCTTTATCTTGCGTATGTGGCGAGCACGAGCGTTACGAACAGAAGCGAGCTTCGCGCATGGCGATATTCGTCCTCCACGTGGGCACAGCTTGCGAGTCCCTGGCCCGAGGCAACGGATGCTGTTTCCCTCATTAACGACGTATCGATTGGGATGGATTATTCCTCGGGCGATCTTTACGTCGCCTACGTGAGAGACCCCACGAACGATGCGACGAACAACGGCAACGTTTACTACTCAAAGTCGACCGACGGAGGGACAACGTGGACCATCGACACGCTTCTTTCGAACGGCACCGTGGGAGACCTGCGCGGCATTTCAATAAATAACATCTCGAATGAACGTATCTTCGGGGTTTGGTTTAACCCGACACCGGACGACATTTTCGGAAACACGGCTCAAGACCTTACCCCGCCGACGTTTTCACAGTCCGCATATCGTTGGTTTGAAAACACAAACGCCACTTCCGTTGGCGTGGCGCTTGCCGCACAAGACACAGCCACTACGCTTACCACCTCAAGCCAAGTATTTCGACTGCGACTCTCAGTGGATGCAGCAAACAACGGCGGGCGAAGATACTGGGTGAATGCGAAATTGCAATACGCCACCTCAACGGGCGCATGCGATGTCGGATATTCCGGCGAGACATATATAGACGTGGCAACTTCGTCTGGGCCGATTATTCTTTTCGACAACGCGCTTCCGCTCGATGGGGCAACCTCGACCGCGACTTCGAGCGATCCCGTTCACGGGGGACATCCTGCAACCGCACAGACCTACGAAGAGGCAAACCCGTTTACGAATTCAATTTCTCGTGTCGCAAGCGGCACGGACGGCATTTGGGATTTCGCTCTCAAAGACAACAACGCGCCGACAGTAACAACGTATTGTTTTAGAATCGTTGACGCGAGCGGATCGCTCTTGGGAGCACCGAGCGTTATCCCACAGGTTACAACCTTTGCGGTTCCGACCTACACACAAAATTACTATCGATGGTACGTGGACAACGGCACGACAACACCTTCTGATCCTTGGCCTTCGGGCGCCGTAGATATTGGGGAAAACGCTCCGATCACATATGCACAAGATCCCCCTGCCTCAGGCGAGCATTTGCGCTTGCGCATGACAAGTCAGATTGGGACAGAAGTGCTTGCAACGACAACGCAAGATTTCAAATTGCAATTCGGTACGCCATCCGCAACCTGCGGAGACGTCTCTTCATGGAACGATCTTGGCGCGCTGGGGAGCGGGGTGATTTGGCGTGGGTGGAATAGCGCCCCGGCCGACGGCACAGTACTCGCTTCGAGCTCTCCGCAGGCGGGCGAGCTTTTGCTTTCAGTCTCGGATAGAGGAGGGACGTATGAAGAGCAAAACGGCACCGGACAAAATCCCTATCGAGTGAATATCGGGGAAGACGTGGAATACGATTGGTCCATTGAAGACAACGGAGCAACCGCATCGACGACGTATTGTTTCCGCATGACAAAAGAGAACGGAGCTGAGTTCGGGTCTTATAGTTTTTATCCAACGCTTTCTACGTCAGGATACCGACCGAAGACTCAAAACTGGAGGTGGTACGATGACGAAGCAAGCGAAACTCCAACCACCTTTCTAGCCGCCGAAAATACTGCACCGACGAACATTGCGAATCAAAACT
>ERZ1292625.3014-Hain-H41-01um-R1-3014-length-14360-cov-5_pt1 | contig 14360 bp, 19 predicted proteins | sample MGYA00564400_ERZ1292625 | MGnify/ENA primary metagenome ERZ1292625 (study PRJEB36523, sample SAMEA6512639) | groundwater metagenome | collected 2019-01-08 | study: AquaDiva: Metagenomics assemblies of 32 groundwater samples | reverse complement strand
CCCAATTATAACACCGCTCGCCATGGGTCGACAATACCTACGGCCGAGCGGTGTGTCTAAAAACTTTGTTCTAAAATCAATGCCGTTGTGTCCTTTACAACCATAAGCCCTGTACCACGCAGGGTTTACTCCGAACCGCTGTGTAATTATTGTTTTGGCAAGTGGTGCGTAGAGAACACTAGGCATAAATTAGGCTTCGGGTTCAACGAGGACTTCGGCTGTTTCGACTGCCTCGACTTCGGATTTTTTGACTTCTTCCGTTTTTTCCTCGACCACTTCATCGTGTTTTTCGTCTCCTAGAGCCTTGTCGGCCGCACTGCCAATGGGCGCAGTGCGATTGGCGAATTGAGCATGATATTCAGGCTCGGCCGCTTCAACCCAACCGTCATCAAAATAGACTTCTTTCTTTGCGCTTAGCTCCTCTTCGGTCTCTGCATAGATTTGGCAGATGGTATACAAATCGGAATTAAGAACGGGCTGTTTTAGATATGTGTAAAACATAGAAATATAATTAGGAATAATTGATAAAGAGGCTAGTCGTCCAAGTGAACGCCTAGCAGTGAGTAATAAAAGGTTCGCCGAGAATGAACTCGCAAAACACGCTGAACGCGAGAATCACGAGTACGACTGGGATGAGCCACATCCACGTTGCCATTTCGCCCCTCATACCTGCCCCATGCGGCGCAGGTACTCCCTGTATTGGAAGAACGAAGCGAACGAGACGTAGGAGTGATGGCGGAAGTGCAACCACTCCAAGTAGGCTCGCTGGCACTTGTTCGAGCAGAACCCTGGCACTTCGTAGGCGCGGGTCTTGTCCTGTACCCTGAGCCTGACTTCAGCTTGTCCGCGCTTGACGAGGCGACAGACTATCGAGAGCCAGGATGGGCTGATGTTCACTTCCACAGGATCTTCGTTTTGAAAATAGATTTTCACTATTTGGTTTACCTTTCAAGGTGCAAAAATACTATACCACGATTATCGCTTGAACCAAAGAGAAACTGTCGTGATAATCAAGGCTCCGCCGACAGTCATAATCAACCATTTCAACCAATCTATGTTTGTCGAATTTTCAATCGTTTTTTCTGTATTGGTATCGAGTTGTATTTGAACAGCGTCCAATGAACACTCCAAAGACGCGAGCGAATTTCTAACATGAAAAAGATGGTTATCTCTTATTTCTCGAATTTCCCGCACTAACTCATCTATCTCCATATTTTTATTAAGGCGATTCGGAAACCTGCTCCGCTATCAGTTTTTCTTTTTCCGTGCGTCTGATATACGGCAAACTTCGATACGACGCGCAAGAGATCACCCAAGACATCAACCACGAGACAGTGAGGGATTGAAGTGTTACCAGCCAGTTGCCTTGATTAAATTCTCCTGTCTGAAGTTTGCGTATGATAATCAAGAATAACGATAATCCGCCCGCTACAAACTTGACTTGGTTTGGTTGCGTTGGGTCAACCCACGATAACCATTTCCATTGTGACCGTTTGGCTATCTCGGTCAAAACTGTGGTGGCAAGACCAACAATCATTGGGTCTTGCATAAATTGTTCTTCGCTAAAAAATTGCATAGAATTTCAATTTAGGAATTAGGTTACAGTTGCGACTGTGTTAATCAGGAAGGCTTTAACCATGGCGTTATCGTCCGCGCCCTCTTTGTAGCTTGCTCTGAAAACTAGATTCTGCACCGCCAAATCGCCTTTGGAAATATCCGTGTCGGCCGATTCTAAAATTGCCTTGTGGATGTCGAAATAGAGGCGCGGCGTTGAAGTCGTTCCAAGTAATTGGTCGGCATTGTTCAGATCAATCCTCAAGGCGTATGCCGTACCAGCTAAAAGTGCGGTGTCATAAGTGTCCGCGGCGCGCACATAAGAAATTTCGGCCTTAACGGAAAATCCTTTGTTGTTAATATCGCTTGGGTCGGTACTTCCAAGGCTTCTATCCTCCTCCACTTCCGATTCAGTCGTTAATTTCAATGAGCGCACATTGATGGCATTGGCGGCGGTCAAAGTGGCTTGGGTCGCGGCGGTCTTGAACGTGCAGTGTTGTGGCAAAAAGACATATTCAGTCGTAGGAGTGGCGGCGAGATAGCGACCGACCAAGGTTGCCGTGTGTACCCCCGATTGAGAACCCGAAGTGACGATTTTGTTTGTCCCAGCGATTGCGTCCGCTTGCGTTGGACAAAGATTAAAAGTGTTCACGTCCACATAATAAACATAATAGGTTGTCCCCGCGACAAGCCCGGTCGGTAAAGCACCCGTAGTTGAAAGTACGACCGCGTCTCCACTCGCCAAAGTGTGCGCCGTGAGAGTGAATACGCCCGGAGTAGCAAGAGTGACTGTAAAAGTTCCCAAGGTGTTCGTCCCGGCTTTTGAGCGAAAATTGGCCGTGAACATGGCTAGCTTGTCTGGTTCAACTGATAATTCGAGACTAGAAATCATGGCCAAGGCATAATCATATCCGCCATTCAGGTCTTTTTTATGAAAACAAAGAGATTGATGTTGAACGGCTTCTTGAACCGTTATCGTGTGCGTATAGGCTGAATCGGAGACGCTCGAGCTTGAAGAAGTCCCGAATAGCGAGAGCAAGAAAAGTCCGATTGACTTATCGCGCAAGGGCGCGGTGATTGAACCCTCGCCAAATTTTCCCACGACCTTGACATCTCGATTATCCTCCAAAATTCCTGTTCGTGATTCGTCCAAGGCGGTCATCACTTTTTGATTAAATTCAAGCTCGCCCCAGCGCAATTCGTAGGCGGGAGCTTTTTTTGTTCCGCGCGTTGCCTCTTTTACTACTCCGACCTGTACTAGGTCGCCCGTCATCTTACTCATAGGTGTTTGTTAAATTGTTAATTTTTTCTTGATAAATTGCTTGGGCTTCTTCTAGGCTCTTGGCTCGGATAAGCATGGAAGGATTTTTGCCCTCGCCTGTAAAACAAAAACTCTCTACTTTCACTGGCGCGGCGGGCGAAGTCATCATCTTATGGGAATGTTTTTTTTGCATGAAATCATTATATCACGATATCACGCCATGGCCTTGATTACTCGACATCTCAAAAGAATGATATCGCGTCTATGCAGAATTCCGTTCCAAGTGATTGCGCTGGCGTTATTCGGGATGGGCATTAAACGCGCGTCCACTGTCCCCGTAAGCGAGGCATCATTGAGAAAGGCGGTTAGCACTGCGTCCACGACTGAATCCATGGCAATTTCAACTGTTGCGTAGTCATCATCCGTGAGAGGTTTGTATAGATTTATCGCAAATGTATAGTTTTGAATATCTTCTCGATTGGTTAGATATTCGGGGTCGGTATTCATACGGACAATTTCTGCCGCGGGATAGGCTGAAATTTCAACCTTTTGCGGATTCTGTTCGCCATTCAAAACTGAACCAAGCGTGCCTGCGGTTACGAGGCCGTCCAATTTTGTCTTAATTTTTGCTCTGACGCTTGTCCATGACATAATGTTTTACATAAAACTATTTAGCCTTCTTGGCAATATCCTTGACCATTAAATCCGCGGCGCGCTTGAAATGGCTATCTATTTTTCTCTTGGCCTTGTCTAAAATTCTCGGCATGAATTTGTTGGGCTTTGTTCGGCGAGTGCCTTCGTGTACAAAGATTGCATACTTCGCGGTTGGTGCAATTTTACCAAAGAGCTTTCCAATCACTATTCCAAGCCCAAACGAGTGTGTAAGAAAACCCGTCCTCCACGGCACTACGCCCTTTGTGGCGTTTCTTTGAAGTTCCGCGATTGACACTTCAATGCCCTGCTGGAGCCTCTTTTCAGCGATTTTAGGGTATTGAGCCAACGCGCGCTCCAATTTATCAAGTCCCGGGCTTTCAATGCTGTAGGAGGGCATAGTAGGATTAAGCGAATAAAGGCGGATTGAGACCGCGAATCAGCTCCACGTCATCTTTGCTCAATCCATCCCGCCAAGACACGCTCGCTTCCGCGCCTGCCTCATTGATTTTGCCTTCCGATTCTCGCTGTTTCCATTTTGAAATTACCATACGCTCGCATAAATCCGAGACATCAAAAGGTAAAGTGTGCTTGGTGACATCCGTATCATTGGCAAAATCAATGAGGTACCCCGCGACATAAGTGAATCGTAGGTTATTTTGTCCCGCGGGAACCTTGGAATAAATCCTCACGCGGCGCGGCTCTTTGTCGTTTATCAATTCATATTCGGTCGCGTCAAAGGCTGTCCAGTTGGGCGTTTCAGGGTCGCCCGCGCGATAGTACGCCGAAGTCAAAGTGGTCACGGGAAAATGCCGTAAAAGCACCATGGTTTTTTGCCCATCTTCTCCGCTGTAGACTTCGCTTGTATAGGTTGCTGATTTGAACCTTCGGTCGCCCGCCATGCTTTCAATGGTATCCGTTGCCGCGGCAACCATTCTTTCCAAGACAGTGTCCCAAGTGGTCGTAGCATCAGCAATACCCATCCGTGCTTTTACGCGGCTGATAGTAGTGAGACCCCATGCAATTAGAGACATAATAGTCAATGGATTCTCCCCAACTCGGCGCGAGTCGCCTAAAAAATTAGGGAGAAAGCCATTAACGACTAAACGCTAACGGTGTTGGCTTGTGCGGGGGACAACGGGGCTGACGCGCGAGCCAAGATGGCAAACGCGGCGCACGGCAATGATTCGTTGGAACCAGTGGTGGTCAAACGAACAAACATGTACCGCTCGCGCGAGCCTGCTCCTAGTCCCGAAATTTGGATTTTCGCGACTTGGTTGTCTGCGGTGATTGTAGCCACCGCACCACTTACTGCGGCATGACCTGACGAGCTAGAGTTGGAAGCGTTCTCGTAAACTTGGAACGAATAAGTTTCATCAATGAAAGTTCCATTGCCCGCCAAGATAGCAAAACACACGTTGTCAAAACCCAAAGTGTCAACAACAGTTTCTCCCGAGGTAGAGGTGTTATTCTCCGTATGAACCGCGGGGACAAGGCTCTGAATAATGCTGATTTCTTCTCCAATAGTACGCATAGAGATTGAGTTATTTCTTAAATATCGATTTCCGAACCATCAAGCGGAGCGTCTATTTTGGACGCGTCCGCTTGTGATTCGTCTTTTTTTTCTTTTGTTTTTTTCACGAATTCAAGATACTTCTCGCCGATATTAAACGCGTCGGCTTTAGTCATCTCAAGAATCGTTCCGCGTTCGACTCGCTCGCCAAACCAAGATATGGGGTTCAATACGCGATATTTTGATTTTTTAGGCATAATAGGCGATTCGCGCCGAATTAAACGCTGTTAAGACTAACCAGTCATGGCGACTAGGAGGCGGCAGTCTTAATGTTTACAAATGCCTCAGGCAAAGTTACTGCGACTGCATGACGCTCTTTGATAACAAGTCCGGTCTGGTCGGCCAAGGCGATTTCCTTGGAACCAAATGTGCCTGACTTGTACTGCTCCATGGTCATACCACCGCGGCGACCCACGGCGAGTGCCGAGAAATTTCCAAAAATACCGAAGATAGTTGAGACTGCGGTTGCCGATAAGGCGGGCATGTTGCGGTTGGTGTAAACATTATGTCCCAAGATATTGCCGACCGGAGCGGGACCCGCGCCAGACATTGGGTCATCCTTAAGCAACCAAGCCATGTTGTTCATACCGCCAACGCCCAAAAGGTATTGACCAGCGTCATCCTTTTGCACGCGCAGGCTCGCCCAGACTGTTCGTGAAAATACGAAACAGGCATCTCCGAGCAAGGATTCCTCCAAGTTACCAATAGCCGTTGAAGAATCTTCAATGACATTGTATTCAGCGAAGGTATCTTTGCCCGTGGCCAAAGTCACGGCGGTGACATCTGAATCGTACACGATGCCCGTAAACGGGTTGCCGGTACCAACCAAACCCATTTTGTCGATTTTGTTCGCCACGGCTTCACCAGCCAAAGCCAACAACCAGTTGGCTAAATCCTCGGGCGCGTCTTCCAATAAATCCGTTCCCAAGGTAAAGGCCAACTGCCACTTGTGAATAATCAGTCTGGCGTTCTTAAAAGTAGCCGCGGTTAAATCTCCAGCCGCGTTCACTCCCAGATAATCGCCTTCCAAAATGGAACCTGTGTAGGCCGGGATTTCCAACTGGTCGGAACCCATTGTCCACGGTGTTGCTTTCGATAATACCAAACCAACCGAGCGCGCAATACGCTGGATGGATTTTGCTACTTCAACGGGCAATAAATAACCGCCGCGAGAATCAATCTCCGTAACCATTTCCTCGCCTGACTTGGTTACGAGCTTGCCCATAGCCAAAGCTTTGACCGCTTGGGCGAATTCTTTCTTTTGCTGTGAATCGAGGCCAGTTCGGTCATAGCCGAAAACTAGACGCTCGGTGCGTAAGTCCTCCACGATTTTACGCGCGGAAGATACGACTTCTGCGTTGATTTGTTTTTTCAAACCAACCTCAATAAGGTCATCAACGGACTTTTTGACTTCTCCAGTGATGACTTCCAATTCTTCTTTCGATAACATAATTATTGTTTTAAGTTTTTAAGTTTTGCGTTCGCTAACGCTTCGGACATAATCGTTGTGATTGCCTTGGCCACCTTTCGCAGTTCGACAAACTTTTCGTAGCTGTCGTCCTGTTTAGACGGGCAGGGCTTTCGACCTTTGGGATTCGGAAGTTCTTTTTCTTCCTCGCCATCTTCGGACGACCCCCCGGGCTCTGTGGCCTTGAGGAGCTCATCCAAAGCGGCGATACTGGACGCCATTGCGTCCTTTGCTGTTGTAATTATATCACGATTCTTCTGTGAGAGAACACGGCCAGACTTAATCTCAACCTTTTTTTCTTCTTCGACCGCCGGGACTTCTTCGGGTTTTTTTTCAGGCTCATCCTCTTTTTTCTTTCCCATACAAATCAATTCGCCGTCTTCATCTAAAACCATCTCGCCCTCCGCGCCGTCCTCTAACGTGCAAAAGTCGCCGACTTCGGCCTTAGCCGCCTCGGCTGGCATCTTCTCGCCGATAAATTCTTCCACGGCCTTAACTTCATCCGCGGAAATATCTTTGACCGATAATACGTGCGCGTTTGGATTAGCCGGAACGGCCACAAAAGAAACTTCCATCAATTCATTTTTGATATTTTCTTCTTCGGGTCCACTGCGTGAAAATCCAACCGAGACTGTATCGAGAAAACCTTGCTCAACCATTTCTTTTGTCTCGCGCGCAACTAGCGTAATATCATGAAAAACAGGCTCGAAAGTTAGCGCGCGCAAGTCCGCGTCAAGCTGAACATTCTCCGCCTTGCCGACAATCGATTTCACGGAATAATCATGGTCGATAAGTAGGCGCGGCGACCTCAAGAAGTTAGTCAAATCCCACGATTCAAAAGGTATTGATTCTCCTGAGCGGTCGATTGTCTCATCACTCGCAATGATACGAAGTTTGCCATCCGCTCCTTTTTGGCAAAGGGCTTTGAGTTGGATTTTTTGCTTAATTTTCATAGAGTTTTTGTACAATTTTAGCTTTTAATTCTTCGGGTGATGAGACGGAACCGAGATTAAGTCCGCCTACTTTCTTTGCCTCAAAATCCAAAATGGCGATAACCGTCTCATATTCCGTAATTTCAAGCGGTGTATTCGATTCTATTTTTTGCGCCAAAAAGGTTGAGAGTTCCCTGTATTGAACCTTGGAAATATCTTTGCACGAATCCGCGTTGCAAATTTTAAGCCCGGTCTGTCCAAATGATAGCCCTAGCGAAACTAGACCGACTGCAATAAAATTACCAATTTTTTTGTTCATACTACCAACTGCACATTCATGTTATTAGGAATAAATTTTTAATTGCAAGTACACGAACCCCCCGCGTCCGGTGCGCTCGAACAATAACCGAGTGTCTTTCCGTCCGCTTTCCAGCACATTGCTTTTCCCGCGCTCCCGCCAGTACCAATCACGGCCGTTCCTGATGCATAAAAGTTAGACCAAGATTTTGCGGGTGAGCCTATATCTACATTATTTGTCTGGCTTGGGAGAAGGGTCATGTCCGAAATTAACTCGGTAGCATCAGCGTCTATAACAAGAAGTTCATCACCATCAATAGAGAATCCAATCTTTGTGGTTCCTCTCATATACATACCAGTGTCACTGTTCAAATCGAACGAATATGACGGAGCGCCCGTGCTACCCGACGAAGCATAAATATTTGTGAGATATGATGTGCCAGAAGAATAAATATTTTTCCAAGCTGTTCCATATGCACCGAGGTCATAAAGATTATTAGCCGCTGGACTAACGGGTCCGGATGAAGTTACCGCCCCGACAGAAAGATTCCCAAAGCCGCCATTTGTCGAACCATTGGTAACTTTAAGCGTACCGGTCGTTGATTCAATGAGCGATAATGATTGGGCGGCGGAACCATAAGTAGCGCCCGTGAAAAGGTATTCTCGATTAGTAAATGATTGATCTCCAAAACCAATATAACTTGAAGCGATTGATCTGGTTGTTGACGCTCCTGTTAGAGAGGCGGCGCCAAATGTGGCGAGGCCCCCGAGATAAATATCTGCAACATGCAGACGATTCCATCGTGCGGTTTCACTGCCAATATTCAAGAAATTAGCTGTAGCAGGCGATAGTGCATTACCCGCAGCTCCCAGGCTTCCGCCGATCGTCAAAGTACCGGAAGCATAAATATTTTTCCAAGCCAACTCACTCGCGCCCAAGTCATAATTGTTTGTGATGGTCGGATAAATACCGCCCGTGGATGAAACGCCCGCCAGGAATGAAGTGCTGGAGACATATAGATTCTTCCAAGACGAAGTAACCGCGCCTAGGTCGTACGTGTTATTCAAACTGGGCATGATTATGCCTCCGGATTCAATACCTGATACATACGAAGTGCCTGAAGTATAAATATTTTTCCAAGCCAATCCGAATGCGCCGATGTCGTATGTGTTATTCGCAAGCGGGATCAGGTCGCTATTCACATTCGTTACCGCAAAATAGGTTGCTGTTGCGTTGGTTGCTGTGAAGTTGGTTGCTTGTGAGTTGGTGACGAATAGATTGGTTGAGGTGGTGTGAGTACCAGTGGCCTGCACCCAGGTCAATCTTTGAAAAGACGAATCAGCCAAGGTGCTGGTGGCAACGACTACTGGCGCGGTTATCGTGCCATTAACCGATAAATTTCCTGCTACCGCCCCGCCTATCACCAAAGACGTTCCATCTATTAGATCCGAATAAACTCCCGCCACCCTATCAGCCGAAGTACCAATCGTGTCCGTAGTTACAATCGGGTGAATCCCGCCTGTAATCTTTTTCCAAAGGCTCGGCGTTGAAATACCGCCGCCCATCTGCGCGTTGACAATGCCGATAAGACAAAACGCAAAGCCCGCGCCTGCGAGTAGCCCTAAAATGATTTTTCGGAGTTTGTTGCTCATATTTTATTGCCAAATTTCAAGTTCTAAAACCAAGCCCGAATTCGCGCTTTGAAAATACAAGGTCAACCCCGTGAGCCAAGCACCCTCCAAATACTTGGTGCTTCCCGCGGGTAGAGTTACGTAGGTCGTTGCGCTCGCGCTTGCTGTGAAACAAAATTTAACGCTATTCCCGCCGCTTCGTTCTTTGAAAAGAATCTTTTTTGTGTTAGCTGGAATGGTGTAGGAATACTCGGTGCCGCCTGTGGTCATGGCGACGTTGGCGATTGTTGGATAACTATACATATTGGTTTTATTATATCATAAAAAATTATTCAGGGATTTCAATGTCCTCCGGGCGAATCATGCACCGACAATTCGGATGTAGGCTCCCGGCCTCAATATCAGCATAGGAAATTACAATATCGCCGATTGAATCGCCCTTGTCTGCAAACGTCTCATCAATTCCAACGACTTCCCCGTCCAGGACACTACACGAATCGCACACCCTTTCATCTTCGGCTGTGTACCATTTTTTGCTCTTAACCACGCCTGATTGTTTCCATGCCTCTTGCGTGGCAAAATTCGCGGTTCTAAACGCCTCGGTGCGTGCCACTTGTTCCGCGCGCGTAGTCTCCGCCCATACTCCCACTTCTTGCACGCGTTCGGCCAAAGCCGCGATTCCCTCGCCCTCGGCCAATCCCTCGCCAAGTTTCTGTTTTAGCACGGCCAAAGTTTCGTCCGTATAACTGCGCGCCATGAGCTTGATAGATTTTTCAAGTGCCTTGAGTATACGTTTATCCGTATCATCAAAGGCGGCTCCGACAAGTGCGGCCGCGGCCATGCCTTCCTTGAAAAGAATATCGAGATAAATTGGCTTCATGCCATCAACTATGATTGCAATTTCGTCATCACGACTAAGAATCGTTTCAATATCCACGCCTTTTAGCTCTTGTCGTACTGCCGCCTCGGCGCGCGCCGCCATATCTTTGGCGTACTCGGCCATAAAATCTTTCATGCGTTTTTCTTCGGGCGTTGTCCTATCAACAAAGGCTTTCCAATTTTCAGCCCAATCGATTGTGGAAAGCTCTTTGATTCTCTTTTTGTTTACGCTCACCAAACCGCGCAACACACCCTCCTCTATTGCCCCCTTGGCTTGTTTTATATCCTGTCGAGCTTTAGAGGTACTCGAAAGCCTTTTGATGCGTTTAGAGCGCGCCACAGGGGCTTGGCTAGTCGGCCGCGGCTGGCCACCCTTAATTGGGCTACCAATCGGCTGTTGGATAACTGAACCCATAACCATATCGCCATTTTTGATAGGGTCGAGGCCTTCGCGCGCGCGGACTTCGTTAATTGTCATATAGGGATTCCCTCCAAGCGCGGCCGAATACATAGCCAAATTTTGTTCGGTGTTTTGTGGCACGGGGTCGTCAAACTCAATCACCAAATCATCTCCAAAACGCGATAAAAGGAATTCATTGATACATTCCTCGAAGCGTCTTAACTTCGGCCGAATAGTGTATTTCGCATAAACATACTCCTGCGTCTCCGCCGTGGCGCGGTTAATTGATTCACCAAGTCCCATGCCGAGAACAATGGGCGGGACACCAAACGCCGCCAGAATCTCATCTCGATTCTTTGCACGCGACTCAACGAAGTCCAAATCTTTTTGCGCGTAGCCGCGCTCGGCCAATTTAACACCCTTTGGCAAGGCAACTGTCTTGTGCGCGCGCTCCACGCCGCCGTGTCTATCCTCAAACGATTCGCGTAGGAGCCTGATTGCCTCTGGTGAAGATTCTTCGGTTTCGAGAATTACGCCGGGGATAGCCGAGTTCTGAAAAAACCTCCGATTCCATTCACGCATCCAATTATCCGTGTCCACCGAACTCATGCTCGCCTCGGTCGGACCCATCCCACGATACAGGTCATTGGGATTCGTGCGTCTAAAATGTAAAATCTCGTAGGGCTTGAATGTTTTCTTTGAAGCCCCGCTCATAAATTCATAGCCCACGATTCCGTCAGGTTGTCCTGGAATGAAGCCAATCTTGACTGTCATGTGGGCAGGATTGAGCGGATAAATTGCGGTCGGCATACTCTTTTCATCCGTTACTCCATCAAACAACCAGTAGGCGTTGCCAGTTAAATCCTCATGCTGGCTCCACATCTGAACCAAATCCGATCCTGTCATCCACGAGTTAGGTCGGTGCATTAAATCGAGGAAAGGACTATTATCAACCTCCGTCCAATCATCAGGCGACTTGCCTGTTTTTTTGTACAATTTCCAGTCCTCGCTGATAACTGATTCCGAAATTCGAGAGATACAAGCAAAGACCCAATTCACGGCTTCTTGCATGAGTTTCGCTTGCGTAGGTTTATTGCCAGAAAAAAAACTGCCCAGGCTGTAAATAGGCGAGAGATGTAGTCCTTCCGCGCTTTTGCGAACAATATAACGAATTTTCGATACCAATTTTGAAATTAAGCTCATACCTTTTTTGTCTTTCATATCATACCATATTTAGAGCCAAACAACCTTTTTTTCTCCGATAGACGACCGAAGAAGCCCCAAGATTAAATAAGCAAACGCGTCAACAAGGTCATCATGTTCCTCGGTGCCAAAGTGAGTTAATTGAATAATCAAATCGTCCGCCACTTCATCATCAGGAAATTCGATTGTGCCGTCTCGTACATAGGACGCAACCGCCTCAAGGCGCGCACGCTTATCCTTAATCGGCACCAAAGGGTCAACCGATAGCCATTTTCTTTTCATATCCTCCACGGCCGCGGCTTGATAGCCCACTTGCTCGACAAAGAAACGAAGTCCGGGCTTGGCCATTGAAAGGGCTATGCACGCGTCAACAGTTTCCGGCATTGAAAGGTGGGCATTAGTTATCCTTTTACCAATATAGATTTTTGGCTTGCCATCAAGTAGTCCCGCGATTCCCGGTACAATAGCAGTATAATCCGCATGTTCTTTTTTTGAAATTGCCAAGTCAACCCCCGCGCCAAAGCCCGTTGGAATAAATTGCCGCGGAATAACCTTGAATCGTTTTATCCAATCGTCATGGATTACCTGCCCTTCTTCGGGTACGATTTTTAAGCGACATTCGCGCAACCATGTTTTTTCGCCCAATCGTCTCCGCTCAATCTCAAGCGATTCAGCTGTTGGATATTTCCCCGGCCACATTGAAGTGCCGTCCGCTTGGATAATTGGATATCTTCGCGCAACACCTTGAATCTTGTCGGCCAAAATCTCATTTTCAATCCTGCACATTAACCCGTCCGAGTGTAACAAGTTTCCGAGTAAAATATAGCGCGTCTTTTTATCACCCAACTGCATGACATCCGACTTGAACCAGCGATAAAGTTTGTCGCGCTGTTCTTTTTGGCGCACATCCTCAATATCCTCAATATCATCACAAACAATATAATCGGGGCGCGTCTCAAGATGGCGGATACCGCGCACGTTTTGCCCGTTGGTATGGCAAGAAATACGGGATTTCAATCGCGGGATAACGATAGTCGTCTTTTGCCATTCGTCCCTATCGCCGCCTGGTTCAGGCTTGAAATTTCCCCAATCGTGAATCAGTAACTCATTCTGTTCAAGCTCCGCGCGGATATTATACAAATATCTGTTCGTCTGTTTATCCGTATCAGCAAAAAGCATGGCGTACTTACTGCGTTGAGTAGTAATCTGCCAAATGGTTGAGATAAGAGAACAAAGGGTGCTTTTCGTGCAACCTCGAAAACCAATCAATTCAAAAAACTTAATTGAGTCGTCTTCAAGGTCGGCATAAATCTCACGTTGAAAGTTCGCTGTCTCGCATTGAATATACGCGGCAAAATAAATATGTGCAAACCAATAAAGTGAGACCCGCGCCAACTCCTTACGAAATAACTTGTCCCGCGATATCCTCTTGGCTAGGCTTGCGGGGTTTGCTAGGTCGGCCGCTATTTTCGGGGAGGGCATATTTTACAGCCTGTTTTATTAAATCTTTGGTTTCTTCGGGCATATCAACAACAATGGGTTTCTCAAACTCTTGGACGACCTTCAAAGCGAATTCATCCCGATACTTACGTTCCAAAAGCCAAGCACCCCATCTTGGGTCTTTCCACATGCCTTTTTTTAGACTGGTCAAAGCATCTCGCTTGACCTGAAATTCTGCGAGTTCAATAGCTTGTTTGAATTCTTTCCTTTTTCTCAACCAATCATAAAAAGTGGAAGATGGGACGACTCCAATAAAACATTCGTCGCGCGATAACCCCAAACGCGAATTATAACAAATTTTATCAACCAATTTTTTCGAATAAATCATATTGCGGATAGTTTAGTTTTTTGATGCATGGTTTGATGGCAATCACGACAAAGAGTTATTCCGTTACTTATATCAAATCGTAACGTTGGATATTCAGCGAAAAATTTAATATGATGTGGATGAAGAACGCCACCACGCTTTTTACATACTTGACATGTCCAGTCATCTCTTTTGAAGATAGTCTCACGCCACATTTTGAATTCAACACCATGACGCTCTATTTTATTTCGTTCTGTTCTACCGCCCCTCCAATTATTTCCTAAATTTCCCTTTTGTTTTTTACTCGCTAGCAGACGCACCTCAGGTCTACGCATAACGTTCTGTTCTCCGCGATTATAGAAAATCCTTTTGCCTTTGTTCCACGGAATACAGCCTGTCCGCAAAGGCGGTTTATGACCTTCTATCTTCCATTTATTAGCTACAAAAACCTTAGTTTCTTCCTTGTGGGAGTGCCCATAAAAACCGCATTGTGCCCCTCTGCGTTTGGCGTAATTCTCGTTCCGGCATTTTAATGAACAGAATTTCTTCGTAGGCGCTAACGAAACGTAGGTTTTAATATCCCCGCCACATTCAAGGCATTTCAGAATAATCCCGCGTCTTCTCTCATTCCAATTCTCATCTTTTAGCTTCATTCCTTAATAATACTATTTCTGCTCAAAAAATCAAGCTCTCAATTTCAAGC
>ERZ1292625.3012-Hain-H41-01um-R1-3012-length-14361-cov-10_pt1 | contig 14361 bp, 17 predicted proteins | sample MGYA00564400_ERZ1292625 | MGnify/ENA primary metagenome ERZ1292625 (study PRJEB36523, sample SAMEA6512639) | groundwater metagenome | collected 2019-01-08 | study: AquaDiva: Metagenomics assemblies of 32 groundwater samples | reverse complement strand
AATTTGAGATTATTCCAACAGGAATGCGCTGCCTTGCCTGCGGAGTTCATCCACCAGTGAAGGTGCCGTAAATGAACGCAGCAGACCAGCGATCGGTGCGAAAGGCCAAGCAACGGGAGCGGCAGGAGCGCGACCAAGAACTCAAGGATCTCCGTGATGTGCTCTCGACGAGGCAGGGCAGGAGGTTCATCTGGAGGACCCTCACGCTGGCAGGCGTCTTTCGCCTGTCGTTTGTCCCAGGGGAGCCGGAGGAGACCGCGTTCAATGAGGGCCGTCGAAGCCTGGGCCTCTCGCTGATGGCGGACGTGCACGAGATCGACGCAGCGCAATACATTCAAATGGCGAACGAAGCCAATGGCGAGACGTTAGCACGCGCGGACGAACTGGAACCCGTGAATACAGAATCTCTAACCGAGGAGCATTACAATGCCTGACCCCACTCCCACTCCTACTCCTACACCGGAAGCCACGCCTGTGCCAGCCCCTACGGCGACGCCCAGCTCTGCACCGGTTCCGACTCCTGCGCCGACACCGGCACCGGAAAGCGCCGCTCCTGCACCGGCACCCACGCCGCCCGCAGAGGTGGCGTATGCGCTGACCCTTCCAGCGAACAGCCTTCTCGACCCGACTGCTGTGGAACGAGCGACCACCTTTGCCAAAGGTTCAACGCTCGCCCCCGACACAGCCCAAAAGGTCGTCGAGTTTGCGAATGCGGAAGTGGCGGCGGTCATGCAACAGCAGAAGACCGAGTACGAAGGGAAGGTCAAAACGTGGGAGGCGGACGTGAAGGCGGACCCCGAACTTGGGGGCGCGAATCATACCAGGACCCTCCTTCGGTCGAAAACCGTGATGGAACGATTCATCACCGCTCGACCGGACGTGGGCAAGCAGTTACAGGAGTCACTGAACAAGACGGGGTTTGGCAACTACAAGCCTCTCGTCGCGTTGTTCGATTTTTACGGGTCGCTCATGGAGTCCGATCAGGTCAGCCAACCCAAGGGGGCTGACATGGATATCCAAGGGAAGGCCGACCGCATGTTCCCCACATCGGCGGGGAAATAACCTAAGAGGATAGAGGAGATCGTCTCATGACAACAGTAAACGCAACGGTGATGAGTTTGGCGGATTGGGCGAAGAAGCAGGGGCCTGACGGGGGCATTATGGAGACGGTGGAGATGCTCTCCCAGATCAACGATGTCACGGTGGACATGCCGTTCCGTGAGGGCAACTTGCCCACTGGACACCAGTACAACGTGCGGACGGGGCTGCCGACGGTCTACTGGCGCATCATCAATCAAGGTGTGCCGAACAGCAAGTCTCGCACGGCTCAGGCGACTGACGCCTGTGGGATGCTGGAAGCGCGGAGTCAGGTGGACCAAGCGCTGGCGGAACTGGGCGGAAACATCTCGAAGCTGCGGCTCGATGAATCGCGGCCATTCTTCGAAGCGATGGCGCAAGAGATGGCTGGCACGATGATCTATGGCAATCAGGCCTTGGCTCCTGAAGAGTTTACGGGGTTGGCTCCTCGGTATTCCGCTATTGCAGGGGCTACGAACGCCTCGCATGTCATTTCCGGGGGTGGGTCGGGGTCCGACAACTCCTCGATCTGGCTGCTGGGCATGGGCGAGATGGGGCTCCACGGCAGTTTCCCGAAAGGAAGTTCTGCCGGTGTGAAGCACGAAGACATGGGCTTGCAGGACGCCTTCGACGCCTCGAATAATCGGTTTCGTGCCTGGATGGATCACTGGGTCTGGAAGAGTGGGATCGTGTTGCCGGACTGGAGGACCTGTGTGCGGATCTGCAACATCGATATTTCCAACCTCGTCGCCAAAGCATCTGCGGCGGATCTGCCTGAGCTGATGATCAAGACGACCCATCGCATTCCCCGGAGTGCGAAGTCGCTCAAATATTACTGGTACATGAACCGGACCTGTCTCGAAATGCTGGACATCCAGCTGCGTGACAACGTGAGCGGGGGCGGACAGCTCACCTACGAGACGGTGGACGGGTTGCCGGTCACCTCGTTCCGTGGAATTCCCGTGAGGATCTGCGATCAGTTATTGGAGACGGAAGCCACGGTCAGCTAGTTGCTGATCGCGTCACGAGAAAAGGAGTACACGCATGGGTGAGAGAGTCGAAAATAAACGTAGTGGGGCCCGATTCGATGGGCCGGTTTCCTCAAAAGTGGGGATCGGATATGCCGTTGGCGATGGAGCGGCTGTCACACAGATTACGAGCCGCGCAACGGGTGTGACGATCAACGCCTTGTCTGGGGCCATCACCACGGACAGCACGTCGTTGGCGGCGGAAGCGTCAGCCGTGTTTGTTGTGACGAACAATAAGGTTGCGATCGGAGATGTACCGGTCGTGTCTATTCGGTCTGGCATGGTGGCACTCAATACGCGAGTCACGGTGACCGCGGTGGCGGCTGGCTCATTCTCCATTACGGTGGTGAATGGGAACGTGGCCGCTGGGACCGCTGAGACTGGGGCCATCATCATCAACTTTGCGGTGATCAAGGGATCATCGACGTAACGAACGGGTCATGCAACCACAAGGAGAACGAGTATGATTATCGATGCACAAACACGGTTCAGCGACAGTCAGGCTGTCACGGCTGATGCGGTGGGGACCAACGTGATCGACCTCGGGGACGATCTGTCACTCGGCAACGGGGAGCCGATGGCGGTCCTGTTTACCGTGGAAGTCGCCGCTGACCAGACCACGGGCGATGAGGACTATACCTTCGATGTGGAATACGCATCGAACGCCGCACAGACCACAGGACGGCAGCTCATTGGGCGGCGGGTGTTTGAGTCGGGCACACCGACCGCACCGGCCCAGGACGCCGATCTGTTGGTGCCGGGATTCCAATTCGCCATCGTCCTACCTCCGACCGTGCTCAGTGAGAGCGAACGGTACTTGGGGATTCGGTACGATGTGGCCGGGACCACGCCGACGATCACCTGTTCGGCGGTCTTGGTGCCGTTGTCGTTCATCGGATCGGCGCCGCTGTATCCGAAGGGATATGTCATCTCATAATTAAGGCGGGTACGGGGGCGGGACGGCTCGCCCCCGTGTTCAGCGATTAACCAGGAGGACGGACGATGGCAGAGGACAAAAAACCATTTTGGGTCGAAGCGATCCTCTATAACAGCGCAATTGAGAAGGGGGACAACGTGGGGTACTTCAATCATCGGCGTATCAAGGTGGGGCAGCGGTTCCAGGTGACGGACACGCAATTCTCGAAGAAGTGGATGCGACGGGTCAGCGCCAAAGATGCCAGGATGGCGACGGAAGAATCAGATGACATGCAGGCCGATGAGAGCCGAGCCGGTAAGCGGACGATCGACAGCGTCATTTAGGAGAACTGATCATGGCACGATTACGCGGAGTCTTGAGTCTGCTGGCCTTGCTGTTCTGGGTGGGAACGTCCCATGCCGAGACGATGAGTTCAGTCCAAATCCTCACCTCTGCCACAGCCACGGGGTCTGGGGAGAAGCATTCTCCACGGTGTATCAATCGCACGTTCCAGGGGATGGGGACCACGAGTGCTGGCGCTGGAGCGGCCACGATTCTCATTGAAGCGAGCGACAAGGCCTCGCCAGTGGAATCCACGAACGTTGATTGGATCACGCTAGGGACTATTACGCTGACGCTTGGGACAACCCAGACCAATGACGGCTTTGTGAGTTATGCCTCCTGGCGCTGGATACGGGCGCGGGTGTCCGCGATTAGCGGAACCGATGGCACGGTCAACGTCTATCTAGGCTGCACGTAAGGGAGGGCGAGATGGCAATGCGACTGATTCTACTCTTCATTGTGGCCGTGCTTCACGGGAATGTGGGCCTCGCCTTCGCAGCCGCTTCTGTCACGGGTGCGGCCAATCCGAACGGGAATGGCCTTCCTGCAGGCGGCACCGTCAATGATTGCGTCCTGAACACGGCACCTGGGACGGGTACGTGGCAGGCCTGTCCAGGGGCGGCTGGCGGAGATTCCGTGTCGGTCAATGGCCTGGCAACGGTCAATCCAGACTTCGCCACAACGGGCAGTGATGTTACGCATACCAATACGGCGAACGTGATCACGACCACCATTAAAAGCGGTATTACGATCACCTCGCCCACACTGGTGACTCCAGCCTTGGGCACTCCTGCAAGTGGCACGCTGACAAATGCAACTGGGCTTCCCTTCACAGGACTGACGGGTTCGGCCACCGACGCGCAGATTCCCAATAACATTACGATTGATCTAGCAACCACCGCCACCACGGCCAACGCTGGCGATTCTGCGACGAGCTTCTTCTCGACGGGCACGATCGAAGACGCGCGGCTGCCAAGTTCGATGGCCGCAAAGTCCATCACGGGCAGTCTGAACATTCCCAATTCCATCACGCTCCCCGCCACCTGTACGGTCGGCGATCAGTACATGGACACCGATGCGGCCACGGGGCAGCGCCACTATCTCTGCGAAGCGACGAATAGCTGGGTCAAACAAGGCGATGGCGGTGGCGGGTCTGGCACCGTCACCGTCGTCGGGGCAGGGGCCTTGACCAGTACCGCACTGGTCACCGGTGGCGGTACGACGACCCTGCAAACGCCGGCCGCGACCGCGACGATGGACGCGAGTGGAAACATCTCCACGCCTGGGGCGGTTTCATCGGGCGTGGGCGGGAGCGCATCAGGTGCGCTACAGCTGACACAAGGCACGGCCCCCTCGTTGGGCACCACGGCGGTGTCGCTTTATGCGCCGACTTCGGTAACGAGCTACGGGATTGTGCTGCCTGCGGCCTCCGCAACAGGGTTCATGCTGGGAACGGACGCCACCAACATCAATACGATCAGTTATGTCGGCTCTACTGGGACCGGCAATGTTGTGCGGGCCACCTCACCGACACTGGTGACACCTCTGCTAGGCACGCCGACCTCAGCGACGCTGACGAATGCTACGGGTCTTCCCTTGACCACCGGCGTGACCGGCACCTTGCCACTGGCGAATGGCGGCACCAATGCCACGGCGTGGACGGCGAGTCGCTGCGTCCAAACGAATGCGGGCGGCACCGCGTTAGAATCAGCGGCAGCCGCGTGCGGATCTGGTGGTGCAGGTGGGACGGCCGGTTCTCCATTGTTTGTGCAAACCGCCTCAGCCACCGCTGTCACTGCCGCGTCTGAGACGACGATCTTGAGCACAGGTGCGGGGTCACTCACCATCCCGACAAATTGGTTCACCGCGAACGGCACCGTCATGGATGTGCGGTTCAGCGGCAAATACTCGACGGGTGCGGTGCCTGGCACCCTCCAACTCAAGATGAAATTCGGCGCGACGGTGGTGGCCCAGACGGCTGCGTTTACCCCGATCATCTCGGTGACGGACGGCGTGTATAGCGGGTTTATCCGGCTCGTGGCGCGGACGGTTGGCGCGACCGGCACCATCTTTGTTGCGGACGGACTCCTAACCACGGGTTCTACGATTACTCCAGGCGAGACGATCTTCAGCAATCCCACGTTGGGCACCGCCGTTACAGTTGATACGACGGCGACGCAGGTGGTCGATCTGACCGCGACGTGGGGCACGGGGGCCACGAATTCGATCACGGGGTACACCTTTGAATTGGTCGGGCCTGGCTCGGCAGTCTCCAGCGTTTTCGGGATGACCGGCGCGGTGGCAAACCTGTCAGGAGATGTCGTGACCTCTGGTTCCTCCGTCACCACCATTCAGGCTAATGCCGTCGCGCTCGCGACCGACACCACGGGCAATTATGTGGCAACGATTGCGGATGGGCAGGGGATCACCTCCTCTGGCGGTGGTGCAGAAAATGCGACCGTTACGATTGGCGTGGATTCAACAAAACAAAGTTTCATTACGTCAGGGGCCTTGACGTGCGGCGCGAGCACCAACGGCAAGATGCAGGTGCATACGACACCGCTCCAGTACTGCGACAACGCCGCGACACCGGCCTTGCAATATGCGGCCTATGGGACTTCGGCTGGGACCGCCGTCACCAACGCGAATCTGACCGGCCCGATTACCTCAACGGGCAACGCGACCGCCGTCGCTGCACAAACCGGCACAGGCTCTACGTTTGTAATGCAGGCCAGTCCGACGTTGACGACACCGGAGATCGGAGTCGCGACCGCCACCACGCCAGCAGCCAACGACAATGATACCTCGGTCGCCACAACCTCCTACGTGCAGACCGAACTGACGGCGTATGCCAGCGATACCGTCACGCTCACCGCCAAGACTCTCGACGCAGAAGGTACGGGAAATATCCTGTCGATCCCAATTAAGCGCTGGTATCCCGCCGCAGGCTGTAACAACGCAACGGCAGGGTCTATTTGGGATCTTCCCACAGCGACGCCCGCGGTTGCGGTCTGCGTGACGGGCACGAACATTCAAAAAGGGGCCTTGCAGTATGCGGATACGACCGGAGGATTTAGCGCTCAACTCACGGACGCACTGCCAGTCGATTGGACGACGACCGGAGGGTTTGATGTCAATCTCTACTGGACCACACCTGCGACTACGGGCAACGGGAAATGGACGGTGCAGTTAATCTGTACCGCGGTCGCGGCGTCTGCGGCGGACGATCCGGCGTTTCCGACTACTGGGAACGGATTTGTCACCATCACGACGGCTGCGCCAGGCACTACCCTCTTTGTGCAAACGAGTGCCGCGCTAGCCAACACCCCTCCGACGAGTTGCGCCACGGCGACGAAAAGCCTCGCCCATTGGCGCGTATTCCGTGACGGGAACGACGCGGCGGACACGTTGGCGAATGCCACGAACTTCATCGGGATGGAAGTGACGTACCGGAGGGCGATGTAATGCTCCGCATTGGCGTCTGGCTTCTTAGTGCGCTATGCACGCTGATCGTGCCACAGCCAGGATGGGCGGCGATTGCCTTTGATGCGTTCACGGGAGGCACGTCCGGGGTATCCCCCAAAACCGTTGCGCATACGGTGACAACAACCGGTGCGAACACGGGAGTTTACGCACTAGTTTTTGATGATGCGGCCAATACGGTGACCGGGTGCACCTACAATGGCACGGCCATGACGTTGCGGGCGAATCATAGCGCGTCGGCGTCGTCGATCTACGAATGGATCGGCACGTCCACCTCAGGCGCAAAAAACGTGGTGTGTTCGGCCACGTCTGGCACGTTGTACCTCTCGATTATTTCATTCACTGGGGTGAGTGCCTTCGATGCGTCGAATAATGGATTTAATTTCGGTACTACCCCGCTGAATATCCCGATCACGACGGTAGCTGCCGACTGCTTTGCCGTGGCGATGCTGTACGACAGTGGACAATCGAGCACTCCCACAGCAGGAGCCGGTACCACGAAAGCCGGAGCCAATGGAGATTATAGCGGTATCGCGACGTTCTACTCGACCGCTAGCCTTGGAGCCGCTGGCGCGAAGAATCTTGTCGCCAACGTGGCGACGGCTGGAAATAATAATTATGTGATTGTCTCCTTTTCTCCGTCAGGTGGGGGAGGGGGCGCGGAAACATTCGGGTTTCGCAAGAGGTTGCAGCAATGATGTTCTGGCTTCGATGTCTAATAATCGTGCTGATGCCAAGTATGGGGCACGCAGCAACCTATACGGCAGCAGCCTGCACTGGAACAGCCGATCATACGAAGGTGCAAACCGCTGTAGACAGCGCTACAGATGGGGATACCGTCCAGATTCAAGCGGGGAACTGCACGTTCACGGCACCAGTTGCTTGGGCAAATAAGGCTATTGTTGTGCAAGGGGCAGGGATAAGCTCCACGACGATTACCGCATCAAGCGGGGCATTTTCTATTACCCCAACCACTACCGTTGGATGGCGCATTACGGCTATGACTATCAGTTCTGCAACGAGTGGCGCAGTGATTGATATTTACGCGTTTAACGTGACGGCTCCGCTCGCGAGTCGCTTTCGAATTGATCATTTAACGATGGCCATGACTAGCGCCGGGTCACCGCGTGGCGTTAATGTCCAAGGAATGGTCTATGGCTTGATCGACCATGTCACGGTCACGTCTGTAATCGGCACGGCTCCGCACATGGTTGAGGTCAACGCACAAAGCATTACGGACAATTACGCTGGTGGTGGGTTGGCGGGTGCCACATCGATGGCGTTGGCGCTGGATTTAGGCGGGGATACCGCGGTGTATGTCGAGGATAGTACATACTCACAGCCATTCGGAGGATACGGAGCAATTAACAACATCACCTACGGCGGACGAATGGTGATGCGACACAATACGTACACGGGTCCGGTACATTTGCAAACCCACGCCACGCGCGGGCAAGAACGTGGAGGGATGAAATCTGAGTACTACAATAATGTGCATGACGGGCTCAACGACACGGTCTACCCAGGCCCAGCAAATATCATTGCAGGTACCGGGGTCATGTTTAACAACACCATTAAGAACGCAGACAGTGGCGCGACGTTTACGCGATTCATTTCGATGCTCTTGTATTTTCAGCGATGTCCTGACGGAGCATGCGTGGTCAATAGCGCGCCTACGACGCTGTGCTCATCTTCGTCAGGATATGACGGCGGGGTGGAGGCGAACGGATGGCCCTGTCTTGATCAACCTGGGCACATCGGAGGGACGCCTGGCAGTCAATCGTCTGTGCCGGTGTATTTGTGGAACAACGGAGTGGAAGACGGCTGCTCTACGGGAGGCGCGTGTTCCGCTGATCGTGGGATCGGGATCAATTGCGGCGGCAGTATGGCCAATTATATCAAAACGACCGTACATAGCAATGGTGCAAAAGATTACTGTGTGGGCACGACGACGATGCCAGGGTCCTGCGGAACTCATACCAATACCTATACGCCCTACACCTATCCTCATCCGTTGCAGGGCGTGACGAGCAAGTCGCGTATCGGGGGAGGCAGTCGATTTATGGGCGGCTCGAAACTCTTGCACGAACCTGAATGGCAACTGGAATAATGGTTCGAGAATTGACCACATGCCGATGACCACGCTACAACAACTGCTCATGCGCCAGGAAGGCACTGGTCCCACGAAAGATGGGCGATTCTTTCCGTATCTCGATGGTGTGGGGAAGTGGACGATCGGCTGGGGACGCAATTTAAGTGACAACGGTATCTCCAAAGAAGAAGCCTGCATGTTTTTGTCCAGCGACATCGCGGATGCGATTGACGACGTTCGGCATTGTTTCTCGTGCTATGACACCCTCAGCGAGACGAGAAGGATGGTATTGGTCAGCCTAGCCTTTAACCTGGGCCGTGAACGGCTCTCGAAGTTCGTACGATTCATCGGAGCTGTACATCGTGGGGCATGGGATGAAGCGGCGGATGAACTTCTCGACAGCAAGGCTGCAAAGCAGGATGCGCCTGCTCGATATCGGGAGCTCGCGAGCATGATGCGTACAGATGTGAGCGTGTGGACATGAGAAAGACTCCTCCTCCACGCAAGACGGGTGAGCTCTATCGCTGCCCCTGGTGCGGTAGCGGGTACACCCATGAGCAGTCGTTTACTCATGTGCAATACCACTGCCCGAAGAAGCCGAAAGGACCAGGAAAACCATGAGCGACCCGCAACACTTAGACGCGGGCGATTGGCTTGCCGTGGCGGCCACTAGCCTTGTAACTGGCGTAGGAGGAGCTATGGCATGGTTTACCGGCACCAAGAAAAAGATCGAATCGCGCATGTTGAATTATGAGCAGACGCAAGCCACGCACACGACGGATTTGGCCGTGATTCGTATCACGCAAGATCATCTGTCGGAGCGGATGGATGAGGTGCGAGAGTTGGGATTGTCTGCACATGGGAAATTGGACGAAGTGCTGCAAGAAATTCGACGACGATAACCAGGGAGGACCGTATGGATATGCTGAATGGCGTGATTGACTTCATCCAATCTCCTGTTGGAGCAGGGATCTTCATGGCGCTGTTCGCCATGAGCGAAGCCTTAGCGTCCATTCCTTCAGTCAAGGCTAATGGCGTGTTTCAATTGCTGTCGGGAGTCCTTGCAAAACTCGTGCGTAAGCCGACCGTCTAATGGACCTCATTGCGGCCTGGACAGCGACGGTGGAAGCCTTCAGCAAGGTCTTCGCCTGGAAGACGGGTGGCCGCACCAAGGATGAGAACTCGCTCCGGGCACAGATTGAGGAGGCGGAACATAACTACCATGACGCGATTGACCACGGCGATGTTGGCAGGACTAATAGCAGCTACCTGCTTCTTGGAAAGTTGCGCGACGAAGCCATTGCCAAGCAGCCCTGACGGACGCGCCTGCTTCGTGGCGGTGCTGGACTCGGAGACCGCCATGCTGCTGCGAGCCCAGTCGCATACCATGAACGTCCGTGGAGGCGATTGGGTGATGACGGCGGACTGCCTGAGGCAGATCGGGGTGGATATGGCCAACGAAACCTATAGGATGACGAGGTAAGCCATGGCACTGACAGACGTGGTCATTTTCAATATGGCCCTTGGACATTTGGGACAGACGAAGTTCATTGCCGACTTCAGCGAGCGTTCCCTCGCGGCTGCTCTCGGGAATCAATACTACGCGCAGGCGAGAAACTTTTCCTTGGAGGACTTCCCGTGGCCGTTTGCCAATAAATACGCCGCGCTCGGCCTGGTTGAAGAAGATCCCAACGATGACTGGCGCTACAGTTATCGCTACCCCGCTGACTGTATGGCCGTGCGCCGCATCGTCACCTCTCTGGGTCGTCTCGAATCGACGCCGCCTCCGTTTGAAATCGGCGGCGACGACAACGGCCGATTGCTCTACACCAATCAAGAAAATGCGGTGATTCGCTACACGCGCTTGGTGGAGGACGCCAATCTGTACCCCGCGGTCTTTGGCGAAGCCGTGTCGTGGTGGCTCGCCGGTCTGATCGCGCCAGGACTCGCAAAGGATCGCAAGCAGGCGCAATCAGCGTACCAGATGTATGGCCTCATCAAGGGTCAAGCTGAAGCGCAACAACTGAACGAACAGCAGCAAACGACCGAGCTCGACAGTGAATTTATCCGGGCGAGGGTGTAGTTGAGCAATTCATTGATTCAACGGTCCTTTGCAGCCGGAGAAGTCTCACCCGCGCTCTTGGCTCGCGACGATCAGACGAAGGTGCAAACAGGTCTCGCAGTCTGCCGGAACTTCATCGTGCGCCGACATGGTGGCATTGCGAACCGTCCCGGCCTGAAATACATCACGGCGCAGCGAGACTCATCGGCACAAGGACGCTTGTGGAAGTTCGTTTTTAACGCCGAACAGACCTATCTCCTCCTCTTCGAGCACCAAACGCTCAGATTTATCAAGCTAGGAGCGCTCCTCACGGTGTCTGGTGTGGTCGCCTATAGCGGAGCCACGGCCTACGTGCCGGGCAATCTCGCCAGTTCAGCAGGCGTGAACTACTATTGCCTGGCGAATACCACAGGCAACGCGCCGCCCAACGCGACCTATTGGTACGCGATGCCGGGTGGCAACATCTACGAAATTCCCACGCCGTATACCGCCGCCCATCTTTCGACGTTGCGGTTCTCGCAGTCGGGGGACGTGATCACGATCACACGGCACGGCTATGATGTGCGAGAACTGTCCCGTTCAGGTGACACCAGCTGGGTGCTCGCGACGATTACGACGGTGCCCTCGATCTCCGCGCCAGGGTCCCTCACGGTCTCCGGGGCGGCGGGCACCGTGGCAGTGTGGGTGGCCACCGCGATCAAAAGTGTGACGTTGGAGGAGTCCGTCGCGTCGCCGACGGCGGGGGCGTCCACCGTGCCCACATCGGCTGCCACGAGAACCTTGACGATCGGTGCGGTCGCTGGGGCCCAGGAATACAACATCTATCGCAGCGATGGCAACGGCATCTATGGGTTCGTGGGGTCCGCAGGGAGTACCACGTTCATCGATACTGGGATTCTGCCTGACTATAATCTGACCCCGCCCATCTCCACGTCTCCCTTTTCAGGGGCGAACGATAAGCCCGCCGTGTCGGGGTACTACGGCCAACGCCGGGTCTACGGCAATACGGTGACCGATCCAGAGAATATCTTCGGATCACGGGTGGGCAGTTTCAAGAACCATACGATCTCCTCGCCATCGCAAGATGATGACGCGGTCGAATTTACCCTGGCCGGTCGTCAAGTGAACGAAATCAGGGCCATCGTAGAAATTGGCGAGTTGGTGATTCTCACGAGTGGCGCGGAATGGATTCGGGAGGGAGGCGCGACGGACCCGATGACGCCCAGCTCACCCAATCTCAAGGTGCAGACCTACAACGGCTCGGCGGATCTTGAGCCGATTGTGATCGGCGACAATCTCCTCTATGTGCAAGCCCGTGGGTCAGTCGTGCGAGACTTCCGCTTCGATCAAGCGGTGGGAGGGTATACCGGGCGTGACCTCTCGGTGTTTTCGCACCATCTCTTTGCGGGCTATACCATTGCCCGGTGGGACTATGCGCAGATCCCGGACTCGATTGCCTACGCGGCGCGATCGGACGGCACCCTGCTGGGACTGACCTACCTCCGCGAACACGAGATATGGGGCTGGCATCGGCACGATACTGACGGGGCGTTTGAGGATGTCTGCGTGATCCCTGAGGGGCAAGAGGATGTCTCCTATCTCCTCGTGAATCGCACGATCAACGGGGCCACGGTGCGCTCTGTCGAGCAGCAGGCTTCGCGGCATGTGTCTGACATCGCGGTTGACGCGACATTTATGGACGCCTACCTGACGTATGATGGACGACATACCGGGGCCACGACGATGACGCTGACCACGGAGACGGTGTGGGTGGTTGATACGGATCTGACGTTGACGGCGAGTGCCGCGACGTTCACGGCGGGCGACATTGGCAACGCGATAGTCCTGTCGATTGTGACGAAGACCTATACACCGGAGAACGGCGCGGTCTCCACGACTGAGACGTTGACCTGTACGATTGCCGGGTATACGAGCACGACGGTCGTTACGGTGAATGCCAGTAAGGATGTGCCGGTGTCGTTCCAAGGGGTCGCCATCACCGTGTGGGGGAGGGCCGTCGATCAGGTTGCAGGATTGGGGCATCTCGAAGGGAAAACCGTCTCGATCTTGGCGGATGGACACGTGATCACTAACGGCATCGATGCGCCATTGATCACGATTTCGGGCGGGCAACTCTCGACCGCTTTCGAACGCCCCTACGTCATCATTCATGTGGGATTGCCCTACTGCTCAGACGCCCAACTCTTGGACCGTGAAGTGCTGGGAGGCGAAACGCTGCGAGATAAACAAAAATCTGTCAATCAAGTCACGGTCCTCGTCGAAAGTTCTCGCGGGGTGTGGGCGGGAGAGCCCAACGCCAATGGCCAGATCTCCGCCGATGATCTCTATGAGCATCCACAGCGAGATGTGGGGGACGAATACGGCATGATTGAGGGCGTGACGGGTAAGATCGATGTGTCGATCCGCTCAAGTTGGAACACGGGCGGGCGTGTCCATTTTCGACAGCGAGACCCGTTACCGCTGACCATTCTCGCCGTCATTCCCAACGTGGAACTGGGGGGCTAAGTCTATGGGAGCAACGGCAGCGGTCGGTGTGACAGCGATGGGGACGGCAACCTCTGCCTATGGCAAAATCATGGCAGGGAACGAGGCGAAGAAGCTGGGAGATCGTAACGCTCGGATTGCGGACTGGCAAGCGTCCGATGCCCTAGAGAGGGGCCGGATAGATGAGGGCCGTCAGCGACGACAGATAGAGCGCGTCATTGGGGCTCAGCGTGCCGGGTTTGGCATGCAAGGCGTGGATGTCAATCGAGGCTCGGCGCTGGATGTGCAGGCCGATTCGGCCTATCTCGGCGAACTCGACGCCATCACGATTCGGAACAACGCCGCGAAAGAAGCCTGGGGGTATCAGGTGCAATCGTCTAACCTCACCGCGCAAGGGCGCAATGCCCAGCGAGAGGGTACGTTCGGGGCATTCAATACCATCTTGGGGTCAACAAGTAGTCTCTTGCTGGCCAAGTACGGCGGTGGCTCTGGTGCGCCACGGTCCCGCTCAACAGTCGGCGCTCCCTCATCTCCCACATCCGACGGGTAAGGGAACTAGACCGATGCCAAAAGTCCCACAATTAGAGCAGCAAATCGCTCCACGGGCACTCCCTGGAGTGCGTGAAGGTCCGGCTGGATCGGCGGAATCCTACGGGGCAGGAGTCGGGGATACGCTCTCACGGGTTGGCGTGGCGCTGTACGAGCAGGAAAGCATCAACGCTGACAGGACAGCGGTGTTTGCGGGAGATCGGCAACTGGCCGATTTACAGACATCGCTCGATCAGAAATTGCAGCAAGCCAGAGGCAAGAACGTCTTAGGGCTAGATGATGCGCTCAAGAAAGAGTGGGCCGATGG
>ERZ1292625.3011-Hain-H41-01um-R1-3011-length-14362-cov-24_pt1 | contig 14362 bp, 11 predicted proteins | sample MGYA00564400_ERZ1292625 | MGnify/ENA primary metagenome ERZ1292625 (study PRJEB36523, sample SAMEA6512639) | groundwater metagenome | collected 2019-01-08 | study: AquaDiva: Metagenomics assemblies of 32 groundwater samples | reverse complement strand
GAATCGTAATGCCATCCCAGTACAGGTCTGCTTTCACCGCATAGGTGAATTTTCCTTCTTCAAGATCGAGACCCTCATAGCTTTTAACATTTTTTCCAGAAAGGATGAGGTCCTTGTATCGCATTTTCCCGCAGCCAATGTCGAGGACCTGTCCGTGCAAAACGCTGACGTTATCTTTTACGAATTTCAGAATAGAAGCATCATTGAAGTAGCTTTGTAGGGTTCCTGAATTGAGATTTGGTTTCATATTTTTTCTATTTTATAATCAAGCCTGCTCATAATTTTTCCAGGATGATTTCTCCAGAACAGTTCAGATCGGGGATTATTCGTGTCTACAATCTCAAAACCAAGCCCTTTTTGTTCAGCATATTTACCTACATTCGGCGTACAAAGCATTATATCGAACGAATACTTTCCTATATTAAAAAGGAAGGAAGGTATTTTGATTGTTGCTGAATAGTTTCCTTCGTCATAGTCCTTCGCTTCGCCGCTACTATCTGCATCGGTCGAGTAGAGGAGAAGATCTCGATCGGGAGAGTAGAAAAGGATTGCTAAGACGGCTTTCTGGACCTTGGTTGAGCAGGTAAATTCGACTTTCATACAAAAATTCTCACCAACAGATAATTCCGATTTATGTGTGCCGTCGTTGTCTATAATTCCGAGCCTATTTATTGAGGCTGGAGTGACTTGTGGAGTAAATTCATATAAAGATTTTTGATCCGCCTGCGCCAAAGAAAGATAGTGTTCAATAACATCTTCGGTATTTCCGACCATGACCACCTTGCCTTTATCAAGAAGAATAGACCTTTTACATAGATTTCTTATGGCTGTCATATTATGGCTTATGAAAAGAATCGTCCTACCGTCACTCTTGGACGTCTCTTCCATCTTACCCATGCATTTTTTCTGGAACTCAGCGTCTCCGACAGCAAGCACTTCGTCGACAAGAAGGATATCAGGTTCAAGATGTGCTGCCACAGAGAAAGCCAGCCGTACATACATTCCGCTAGAATAATATTTCACCGGAGTGTCAAGGAATTTCTCAATCCCAGCAAATTCGACAATTGCATCAAACTTTTTAGGTATCTCCTTACGGCTCATACCTAGGATAGCGCTATTCAAAAAAATATTTTCACGTCCTGTTAGTTCAGGATGGAAACCAGTTCCAACCTCAAGTAGACTGCTTATTTTTCCCTTGATAGTTATTTCACCCTCTGTTGGCGGGGTGATTTGGGAAAGAATTTTCAGCAAGGTCGATTTCCCTGCGCCGTTAGATCCAATGATTCCTACGACTTCGCCCCTATCGATGCTGAAATTCACACCCCGAAGGGCCCAAAATTCTTCTTTCAAATTACTCTTCGTGACATCACCTATTTTCTTTTGAAGAAACTTAAGAGGGCTTTTTATAATATTAGCGAAGACATCACGCAGAGCTAAATAATTTCCGCTTCGATGGCTGATTGCATATTTTTTTCCAAGGTTTTTAACTTCGATGATTGAATTCATAAATTATTTTTTTTCAGCAAACACGAAGTAGCCGAAATTCCAAAACTCCTTCGAACCTATGTCAATTTTTTTGTACTTGAGAAGAAGATTTAGCATTATAGGTAAGAGAATTTTTCTATAGAGTAAAGAGTGAATTTTAAAATAAGTCTTTTTAAGGAAACCAAGCCCAGCCTTGTTGTAATTCGAATATTCATTAACCACCCATGGTAACCTCCTTAATTCCTGTGCGACGTATTCATAGTAGTCACCATTCGGGTGCAAATCTAATATTTCAAGATTATTGATTTTAGAATGTTCAAGGTAGTAGTATTTATTGAATCCGGTTGCGAAATGATACGGGGTCATATGGCTTACGCTTGAAAAAGGACTTGTAATTATGAGTTTGCCGCCTTTTTTAAGCAACCTAGAGAGCTCTTTGATAGCTTTCGCTGGATCCGGTATATGCTCGAGCACCTCTATGCACATTATCGCATCAAAGCTTGCGTCTGGACGAGGAATATTAACTATATCGCTTACTATATCAAGCTTAGTTTGATCCCAAGTATCCGTATGGAGACCAACCCCGTCGCCAGTTCCGTCATATTGCCCAAAGTCTTGTGATGTGTATTCAAGATGCGAACAATATTTCTTATACTTCAGTTCTCCTGCGCCCGCATCAAGTATTTTTAATCCAGCAGGTATTTTTTTGAGTGTTGCTTCAAGCCACTCCTCTCTGTTTTCTTTATTTCTTTTTCCTATTGTATTCATTGTGATGATTATATAATATCTGCAAAATACCTCTCGACCTTTTTAAATACATATGTTCCCACTACAAGAAGGACGAGGCATGCTATGAAAGAGATCCCAATGAGCTGCCAGTTGATCGGTGCTGTTCCAAGAAGAGCAGCTCGAGCATTCTGAATGACTCCCATCATAGGATTGAGCGCAAGGAATTTCGAATATGCTCCAGCGATGCTTGCAGGATAAATAACTGGAGTTACGAAGATGAGCATTTGGATAAAGAATGGCAGGGCGTAGCGAACATCGCGATATTTTACATTGATTGCCGCAAGGAAAAGCCCTCCACCAGTTGCTGCCATGAAAGTGATGATGAGAAGAATTGGAAGTATAAGTAATCCTGAAAGTTGAGGAACATACCCGTAATAGATCATGAGGCCTACAAGTACAACTGAAGCGATGAGGAAGTCGACAAATTTCGTGATGACTGATGCGATGGGAAGAATAAGTCGAGGGAAATAAACCTTTGTAATGATGGCCTGGTTTGTAACAAGGGATGAGCTTGTTTCAGAAAGTGCATTCGAAAAGAATTGCCAGAAGAGAAGTCCAACATAGACGAAAATAGGATAGGGGACATTGTCAGAGGGAATTTTTGCGAGTCCTCCGAAGAAAACAGAGAAGACGACCATGGTAAGTAGTGGCTGGAAGATTGCCCAACCCGCACCTATATATGTCTGCTTGTAACGAACCTTAAAATCCCTCCATGTGAAGAAATAGAGAAGCTCGCGGTATTTCCAAAGTTCCGTAATGTCCCTCAAAGAGAATATTTTCTTCGGTCGGATGGTGAGAGTAGAGGTGGTTTCGCTCGTCATGTTTTTAAAATATTACCACTTATTGATCCTATTAACTACCTTACCCTTGATTCCAAGATACGATTTTACCGCATCCTTTTCGAGCTTTGGGGAAACAAGTCTTAGGATTTCTTTTCCAAGAATGCGATATTGTCCGCCGACTTTGTTTGCTCGAATAAGCCCTTTCTTTAAAAGGCGCTTGATGGTGCTGTCGCTGATGCGCAAAACTGCTTTTGTTTCGCTCGTCGTGTAGACTCCAAGAGGTTTTATTTCTTCAACCATAGATATGCTTACTTTATCAAAAGTGTCAGAAAGTGTCAATTAGGTCTTATGTTCATCCGACGTAGATATGATATGATTCTCCCATATCATTAAGAATATAATTATTACATTATGAGTTCACCAATAAATTCCGCATTGAAGAATTGCATCATGATCGGCTTGGCGCTTGTCGCATTCCTGCCGATATATGTCGCGAATCCGCTTTTCTTTCCATTCATTACCGGCAAGGCTTTTGCTTTCCGCATTATTGTTGAAATCGTCTTTGCGCTGTGGCTCATTCTCATTCTTCGGGAAAAGGGAACTGCTGATGCGGGCACAGACAAAAGCGTCGCTCCTCGGATTAATTCACTTACCGTAGCTGTAACTATTTTTACAGTTATAACTCTTATCGCCGATCTTTTTGGTCTAAATATCTTAAGAAGCATCTGGTCAAACTTCGAGAGAATGGAAGGATGGATGACAGTCATTCATCTCTGGGGCTACTTCATTGTTCTTTCAAGCGTTTTTGGCGCAATCATAACAGGACATGAAGGACGAAAGAATTGGCACCGATTCATCAATATCGTTCTCGTCGCTTCGCTCATCACTGCTTTCCATGGACTCTTCCAGTTTTTTGGCTGGGCAGAAGTACATCAGGGTGCTGTGAGAATCGACGCATCACTAGGAAACTCTGCGTACATGGCAGTGTACATGCTCATCAGTGCATTTCTCGCTGGGTATATGGCATGCACGGCTTACGTTCACAAACTTACGCTTAAAGGAACAAATACGATATTCATCTGGATATATTCAGTCGTGGCAGCTTTCTTTTCTTTCATCATGTTTCAAACTGCAACGCGAGGAACGATCCTTGGTTGGATCGCAGCGATTCTAGTAGCGTGTGCCCTCTATGCAATTTTTGGAAAAAAAGAAAAAGGACAATCAGACCGTTCTCGAGCCATTGCTGGTGGAGTCATCGGACTCGTTCTCCTTCTCGGAATTCTCTTTTATTTCAATAGGGATGCTCAATGGATCAAGAAGAATGCGGTTCTTGGACGTCTTGCAACTATTTCTCTTTCTGATACCAAGACGCAAGCTCGAGGCTTTGTTTGGCCTATGGCCATCAAGGGAGTTTTTGGAAGTGTAAAAACATCGATTATCGGAATTGGTCAGGAGAATTTTAATTATATTTTCAATGCTAATTACGACCCGAAAATGTACGCACATGAACAGTGGTTCGATCGTGCGCACAGTGTCTTTCTTGATTGGCTTGTTGCAGGAGGTCTGCTTGGATTGATCGCATATCTTGCTCTCTATATTCTTGCGCTTACGTATATATGGAAAGGAGATATAAGTATCGGACAAAAGTCTCTACTTACAGGGCTTCTCGTCGGATACGGAATTCACAACATCTTCGTTTTCGACAATCAGACGAGCTACGTCATGTTCTTTACTTTCCTTGCATTTGTTCATTCATTCAGACAGGGGAAGATTCCGAAATTGCTTCACGATACGCAGAAGCCGATTTCTGTGAATTACTTCACGGTCCGCAATTATGTTCTTATTCCTATCATTGTGCTTCTCTGCGGATGCGCGCTTTATTTCATCAATGCTCGGCCGATACAGGCAAATTTGGGTCTCATCGATTCGCTTCGATCATGTGCGGCACTTCAGACTGTTTCAACGGAGCCTTTCAAAAGAGCGCTTGCTCTTGATCAGACAGTCGCAAATCAGGAAATTCGAGAACAGCTTTACACGTGTGCAGCAAATGTGATCCAGAGTTCAGCGCCAACTGAAAAGAAAAATGATTTCTACACGTTTGCTACTGAACAGACCAAGAAGCAGATAGAAGCAACGCCGAACGACGCCCGTCTGTTCATTATCTCCGGAAGCTTTTATGATTCTGTTCAGGATTGGAATTCTGCACGACCACTTATCGAAAGAGCCCTTGTGCTTTCACCGAACAAGCAGACTATCATGTTTGAACTAGCCCTCAATTACATCAATTCAAATAAGCCAAAGGAAGCTATAGCACTTATGGAAAAGGCTTATCTTTCTGCTCCTGATAATGAGACAGCGAGGATAGGTTATGCGGTGATGCTCATAGCAGACAATCAGGATAAGAAGGCTCGGGAGCTTTTCGCAAACAATCCTGAGGTCTTCACCGATCAGCGAGTCATAAATGCATACGTGACATCAAAGAATTACACTCGAGCAATCGAGATCTACAAGGCGCTTATAAAGAATTCTCCGAACGAACAGGAACTCTACTCTGGCCTCGCTTCGGTCTATATCATGAGCAAGCAGGATTATCTCGCAATACAAACCTTGAAGATCGCTTCAGAGAAATTCCCGATCCTTAAGACCCAGATTGACGCTTTGATCAAGCAGATACAGGAAGGGAAGCTTCCGGCGATGCAGTAAGTTTTGCTTGCACACGTTTTTGACCAGGTGTATACTATAGGGGTGTGAGTACTATAAAGCTTCGGCTTAGAGTTAGTACTTCAAAAATAAAATGTCTACATAAGGTCCTGCCTCGGCAGGATTTTGTGTTTCTACTTAACCAAAGGTAATGTAATCGTGAAAGTTGAGCCTTGTCCTAGTCCGGCAGAGGAGACATCGATCTTTCCTTTGTGTCTTTTCATGATTGACTGTGCAAGATAGAGCCCAACACCAAAACCTTCTGTATCCATTTCCTGAGCATTCTGTGCCCGGAAGAATTTCGAGAATATTTTTGGTATGTCTGCTGGATCAACGCCGATGCCGTGATCGATCACTTTTATAATCGCCTTGCGGTGGCTTTTTGATACTTCGATATCGACATTCCTTCCTGTCGGAGTGTAATGGATACTATTTTCAAGAAGGGTTTGGATGACGAACTCGAGCCGGGTTCGATCTGCTTTTGCAAAAATATTCGCGTCAGAGCATTGGATGCCGAAGAAAAGATTTTTCTCGTGAAAATCGTTTTTGAGGCTGTCGAGAACCTTGTTCGTCATGTCGCAGACATTTATTTTTTCTAGGTTGTAGGCCGCGAGCGAGGTATGTGCAGAGTCTGTCAGCTCTATAAGCGTTCCAGTGAGGCTGATGAGATTCTGATTCGATTGATTGAGGTTCTTGAGATTTTCGATTTTAAAAGGATCCTGTTCCTTCTCGAGGATTGTTTCAGCTACCCATTTCATCTGCGTGAGCGGAGTGCGGAACTTATGAGCAATAATCGTGACGAATTCGTACTTGAGCCTTTCGTAGGTCCTGAATTTTCTCCAGATCATTCTCGTGATAAAAAGCAGAATGAAGAGAAGCAATGCCGTAAAGAGCACGACGCTGAAGAGATTGGCGAAGACGCTATAGCTGTCATTGATGACTATTTCGAAATTCATGGAATTGCAAAGCCTAATTGTAGCATAGGCCTGCAGGGTGCACCTGTGCGTATCTTTCATTGTCTGGGGTGGACTTTTTGCTATAATACCTGTAGGTTGTTCTAAGTGATGGCGACCGGCTGTACTCACATATTAATTTAGACATTATATTTGGAGCTAACACCCGTTCGCCAACATTCAGCGCAACCATGACAATTCAGGAAAAAATACTGCTCAATCAATATACGACATTCAGGATCGGGGGACCCGCCCGATTTTTTTGTGTTGCGCAAAATGAAGATGACCTCATAGAAGCAATTGGTTTTTCCAAGAAGAAAAAGGTGCCATTTTTCATACTTGGCGGGGGATCAAATATTCTTGTTTCTGATGTCGGCTTTCCAGGTATTGTCATCAAGATGGAAATGAAAGGCGTTACTTATGCAGAAGAGGGAAATGATGTCCGAGTCACTGCGGCTGCGGGTGAGAATTGGGACTCATTGGTCCAAGCGACTGTTGATCGTGGGCTTTACGGATTTGAGAACCTCTCTCTTATTCCTGGAACTGTGGGTGCTGCTCCGGTGCAGAATATTGGCGCTTATGGGAGTGAGATCAAGGATTCGCTTGAATCAGTTTATGTTCTCGATGTCCTCAAGGATGAATACAAGACGCTCAAGAATTCAGAGTGCAAGTTTGCATACCGAACTAGTATTTTTAAGGAAGAGCCAGGGCGGTATGTTGTTATTTCGATGACATGCGTTTTGAAAAAGAAGGCCGGTCTGAATATTGGCTACAAGGATGTGCAAGAATATTTTTCATTCAAGAAGCTCAAAGATCCGACATTGAAACAGGTTCGTGATGCAGTCGTAGAAATTAGAACTAGAAAGCTTCCTGATGTCCGCGAATATGGGACAGCCGGATCGTTTTTCAAGAATGTTATTGTTTCTCAAGCAAAGGCGCAAGAATTACTCGCGAAGTATCCGGAGATGATCGTGCATGCTGTGAATGACAAGAAGGTAAAGATTCCTCTCGCGTGGCTGCTTGATCATGCCTGCGGATTTCGCGGAGTGAAGAAAGGGAATGTGGGCACGTACAAGAATCAGGCACTTGTCCTCGTGAATTTCGGAAACGCAACTGCACAAGAAATAACTGACCTCGCACAGAAGATGGTTGATACTGTTTACGAAAAAACCGGCATAGAAATTTTTCCTGAAGTTGAACTCGTACAATAGTTGTCCACAGTTTTTTTCAAAAAAGTATTGTAAATAATTCTGCATGCGTCATACTATATGCAAGTACGCAATTTCTGAAGGTCGAAAATTGTTTGCTTCGTTAGAACTCTAAAAGATTTTTTGTGGGAATTGATTTTTCCCATCACTCAAATGAAAAAGAAAGCTCGAAAGACAACGAAGAAGACGGCATCAAAGAAGAAGGCAAAGAAATCAAAGAAGTCACGAAGATAGACTCAAGGGAAGCAGCCAGGCAGAAATGCCGGCTGTTTTTCTATACCCCAATATGATATAGTGGCCTGTACTTATGGCATTCAAATTACAGCATATTTTCGGAGATCCGAACAAGAAACTGCTCAAGAAATACCAGCCTATCGTAGGTCAGGTCAATGCTTTCGAGCCTGCTATTTCAGCGCTTTCTGATGACCAGCTAAAGGCAAAGACGCCTGGATTCAAGGCTCGTTTGGAAAAAGGAGAGACGCTTGAGCAAATCCTGCCTGAGGCTTTTGCTGTTGTCCGCGAGGCATCGAAGCGCGTGCTCAAGCAGCGACATTTCGATGTGCAGCTTATCGGAGGGGCTATCCTCAATAGCGGAAGCATTTCTGAAATGCGAACAGGAGAAGGAAAGACGCTTGTCGCGACACTGCCAGCGTATCTCAATGGACTTACCGGAAAAGGAGTGCATGTCGTTACCGTCAATGATTATCTTTCTCGACGAGATGCGGTCTGGATGGGTCAAATTTATAATTTCCTTGGACTCTCGACTGGAGTCATCAATCACGAGTCTTCTTTTATCTATGATCCTTCTCATACAGAGCTTGATAAGGAACGAGATGATCTCGGATCTTTCAAAGTTGTGCATGAATTCCTCCGACCGGTTTCTCGACACGAAGCATATGCTGCCGACATCACCTACGGAACAAACAATGAATTCGGATTCGATTATCTCCGAGATAATCTTGAATACGAATCATCAAAATTACGACAAAGAGAATTTAATTACGCAGTCGTGGATGAGATTGACTCTATCTTGATCGATGAGGCTCGAACACCTCTGATTATTTCTGCCCCGACGACTGATTCTGAAAATCTCTACGGAATTTTCGCACAGATGGCCAAGGACTTTGTAAAGGACGAGGATTATACGGTTGATGAAAAGCAAAGAAGCATCGCTCTGACTCCGCAGGGAATCGGGAAAGCAGAGAAGAAGCTTGGCGTAGAAAATATCTATACCGAAAAAGGAATCAAATATGTTCATCATCTTGAGACTGCAGTGAAGGCAAAGGCGCTCTTCAATTTGAATACAGAATACGTCATCAAGGAAAATTCTATCGTGATTGTCGATACATTTACAGGACGGCTTCAGCCAGGCCGACGATGGTCAGATGGACTTCATCAGGCTATCGAGGCTAAGGAAGGTGTTTCTGTGCAAAAGGAATCACGAACATTTGCTTCTATTACCTTCCAGAACTATTTCCGACTCTACAAGAAGCTTTCTGGTATGACTGGTACAGCTTCGACTTCAAGTGAGGAATTCTACAAAGTGTACGGTCTCGAAGTCGTAACTGTTCCTACAAACAAGGATGCGCAGCGAATTGATAATAATGACCTTATTTTCCAGACGGAAATAGGGAAGTTCAAGGCTATCGCCCGAAAGGTAAAGGAACTCAACAAGACTGGTCAACCGGTACTCATCGGTACTGTTTCCATTGAAAAGAATGAAGTTCTTTCAGAGTTCTTGAAAGCTGAGGGCGTCCAGCATGAGATTTTGAATGCTAAGAATCATGAACGAGAAGGAGAAATCGTCGCACAAGCAGGAAAGAAAAGTGCGGTGACTATCGCGACAAATATGGCAGGACGAGGAGTGGACATCCGGCTTGGAGGAAATCCTGGATCATCTGATCTCTATGAACAGGTGAAGTCTATCGGCGGACTTTTCGTTCTTGGAACAGAGCGACACGAGGCACGACGTATCGATAACCAGCTTCGAGGACGATCTGGACGACAGGGAGATCCTGGAGCGACACAGTTCTTCGTTTCTCTCGAGGATTCCCTTATGCGAATCTTTGCTTCTGATACTATCAAGAAACTGATGGGCAAACTTGGTGTTGCTGAAGATGAAGCTATCGAAAACAGCATTATTACACGATCTCTCGAGAATGCACAGACGAAGATTGAAGGATTCAATTTTGATTCACGAAAGCATGTTCTTGAGTACGATGATATTTTGAACCATCAGAGAAAGACGGTCTATGAGCGACGACGAAAGATCTTGCTTGGAACACCTGATCAGGTTGAGGAAAAGATCCTTGAAGTTGTTGCTGATAATGCAGACATGAAGAAGATCATGGATGACAAGATCGCGCAGATCGGTAGAGAACGATTCCTGACTGTCGCTCGACAGCTCATGCTTCAGACCATCGATATGTACTGGGTTGAGCATCTTGAGATCATGGATTATACGCGATCAAGCGTGAACCTCCGTGCATACGGACAGCGTGATCCTCTTGTTGAATACAAGAAAGAAGGACTTCGACTCTTCAAAGAAATGCAGGCGGCTATTAATGGAAAGATACTTGATCTTCTTCCTCATATAGCAGCAGGGGTTGTGAATCAGGAGACAGTAGAGCTCAAGGAAGTTCATGAACAAGCTCAAACGATTGGATCCGGAGATGGGGACAAGGCGAATGCGCAAGCTAGTGCGCCAAAGAAGGCGGAGGTTGGAAGAAATGATCCATGTCCGTGCGGGTCAGGGAAGAAATATAAGAAGTGTCATGGGGTGTAGGGTATTTGGATAATAAATTTACTTCCAACTTCTTCGCTGCTTTCTATATTAATTTCACCACCAATTTCTTGTAATATTTTTTGAACAGTTGTAAGTCCTATTCCAGTGCCTTGCTCTGGACTTTTTGTTGTAAAGAAAGGGTCAAAAATCCTTCTAGTTGTTTCTGTGTTCATTCCAATACCATTATCTTCAAAAGTAATTTGACAGAATTTGTCTTTTTTATGGATATTTATATTAACGATTTTTTTATCTTTTGTTGTAACAGAGCATGCATCAATTGCATTTGATAAGATATTTAAAAAAATTTGGTTTAATTTTATTGGGTCTCCATACCACCGATACCCATATACTCCAGTAAAGATAATTTCAACATTATTCTCTCTAATTTTAAATTTTAAAGTATCAATACAACTTGAGATTTCCTCTTGAATAATACAAGTCCGTTTAGGTAGACTATTTTTCATTGAATACCGAATTCTTTCCATGTTATCATTTATCCTTTTTGACGCTTCGATTACCTTATCGAGAGATATCTGTGTTTGCTTTATTTCTTCTGGTGGCATGCCCTTTATTCTCTCCATATGCAGTACCATCCCAGTTAATGGGGATAGTAAATCATGGAATAGACCCTGAGATAGTCTTCCAAATTCGGCCACACGTTCCAACTCGTTCATTCTTGCTAATTGAGTCTCTTTCAATTCTTTTGTTCTGGATGTAACTTTTATTTCGAGAAGATCTTTTTCTTCCTTTAATTCCTTTTCAGACGATCTCGCTCTTTTAAGCGATTTCTCTATTTCTTTATTGGAAAGCCAAGATAGTGTCGCGACTAGTATAAGAAATAAAGAGTATGTAATCAAATCAGTGTTATTAATAGTATCCATTCTCCATGACAAGATTTCTGGATTATTATATTCATGTACTCCTAATATTATGAATGTAATGATACTCACCATGGTTACTCTCACTCCAAATTTAGAGTCAATAAGGATTGAGGACATAAAAATAACAAAAATAAATAAAATTATTGTTGCAGGCAGACTTGCACCCCATTGGTACCCGCAATAGAGTGCTCCTGCCCAATATGAAATAATTAGAATATAAGAAGCAATTTTTACATAACCATTTTTTGAGAGGACAAATAGGGAAAAGTAAATTAATAAAATTCCCGTAAAGGCTATGAAGCCCACACCATTGTAGTTATTGCCTTTTAGTATCGAATTAAGAAGAATTATAAAGTCGCAAATTGCGAGTATTGGGATTGTGACACAAAGAATGATGTTAAGTATGTATTCGTGCCTACCAATGTCCTCATCTTTCGATTTGGGTTTATATATTTTCTTTATATCATATTTCATTTGCATTACATTTTCATATATTCGTTTGTTGACTAGTAATTATTCGACCTTTATTTTTAAATTCTAGCAAAAGTATATGAGATTGCGCTAAATAAAAAATAAAATTGTAATGAATTTTTCATTAGGCATTAATTATATAACCGCGTCCAGGAATATTTTTAATAATCCCGTCATTTTTATCATCTCGAATTTCATCTCTTATCTTTTTTCTCAAATTAAGAATGTGCGCTTCAACTGTGTTTGAGAGAGGATCGCTATCAGCATTCCAAACATGTTCCATGATCGTGCTTCGCGATACGATTGTATTTTTATTTCTAATTAAATATTCTAATAAGTTATATTCCTTTCGTGTAAGATTTATCGGTACCGAATTTCTATGTACAGATTGCTTCCTTGCGTCAATAACAATATCTTTGGCGGTAAAAATGGAACTTTCAATTTTTAAAGGCCTTCTTTTGATGGCATATATTCTTGCTTTCAATTCATCAAATGAAAATGGTTTGGTAATATAATCATCTGCCCCCATATCAAGAGCATTTATCTTTCGTTTAATATCTGAATAAATTGTTAGAAATATTATAGGTGTCGATATATCTGAAGACCTTATTTCTTGGCATACTGTTATTCCATTTTTCAGTGGTAATGAATAGTCAATTATGATTAAGTCGTAAGGATTTGTTCTTGCCATAAATGACCCTTCAGATCCGTCATATGCAATATCAACAGTGAAAGATTCCGATTTTAAACTTGTTTTTAAAAAGTCTAGAACATCTGGATCATCCTCGATTAATAAAATTTTCATGCAAACATTATATATTATGTCAAAAATAAACTTGATTTTTCTCTGTGTAAAACTACCTTAATTTCTTCATCAAAACTTCATCCCCTCTATGGTATAATCACCCCACAACGCCACCCCCATGCACTCCCTCCTCGCCCCTATCATCTCTCACATCGAATCCATCATCGAGCACGGGGGATACATAGCCCTTTTTCTTGTCACTATCCTTGAAGGTGTTCCAGCAATAGGCCAATTTGTCCCAGGGCACACTATCGTCATTCTTTCCGGCTTCTTGGCGAAGCTTGGAGTTCTCAATATCTACATCATTGTTCCACTCATCGTTCTTGGTGCTTTGGGTGGGGATTGCATCGCTTTTTATTGTGGAAAGAGATTTGGCTTCATGCTTTTGAGCAAATTCGGCAAGTATTTCTTCATCACCGAAGACAAGATAGAAAAAGTAAGGGGACTCATCAACAAACACGCAGGCAAAACAACGATTCTCGGCAGGTTTAGCCCAGTAACACGGCCTTTGGCGCCATTTATAGTTGGAGCAAGCGGAATTCCGTTCAAAAAGTTCCTTCCGCTCGACCTTGTTGGCGTCCTAATCTGGACGTCCTTGTCGCTTTCAGTCGGCTATATATTCGGTGCAAGCTACCACACCGTTGCGGGCCTTCTTGGAAAGTTCATTGTCATTGGCATAATTCTTGCTATCCTTATAGTTATGGCATACCGATTCATCAACAAGCAGTTCCATATCTTTGCGAAATACGAGCTTATTACGCTTGTCGCGAATCTTGCCGGACTTTTCATCTTCTTCAAGACGGTACAAGACGCTCTAAGCGATCATGCTTTCATGGCTGATCTCGATGTCTGGATCAATTTCTTCTTTTCGACGCATGCGACGGCCGCTTGGCTGACATTCATGAATATTATTACGAATATTTTCAGTCCAGAAATGATAGCTGGGGTCGGGGTCATGGCAACGATTTACTTTTTGTATAAAAGATACTGGAGATATGCGGTCATTACGCTTACTTCAGTTGGAGGGGGATTTGTTCTCAATGGAATCATGAAGGCACTCTTCGTACGAGCTCGTCCAGAAACAGTTTTCATTATTGAAACAGGTTACAGCTTCCCAAGCGGACATGCTGTTGCTGCTGCGATTTTCTTTACGCTTGTCATCTATATCTTTGCAAGAAAAATACAATCCATCGTTTGGAGGGAACTATTTGTGGTTGGTTGCGTAGCTCTTGCCTTGCTTGTGGGCTTCAGTAGGATTTACCTCGGCGTTCACTGGTTCTCAGACGTGGTGGCGGGTATTGGCTTTGGGCTGTTCTGGACGACACTTATGATACTTGCAGTGAGGTATGCAGGGCTTTTTATTACGAAGGTAAGGGAATTTAGGAAAGTATAATCTATTGACTTTTTCTAAAATTTTTGCATAATAAATCACAGTAAATGGCACTGGGCTTGAGTCCTGTGTCGACGGCTGAACGCCGTTTGCAGTTTGAAATCCTTTAAGTG
>ERZ1292625.3009-Hain-H41-01um-R1-3009-length-14368-cov-5_pt1 | contig 14368 bp, 16 predicted proteins | sample MGYA00564400_ERZ1292625 | MGnify/ENA primary metagenome ERZ1292625 (study PRJEB36523, sample SAMEA6512639) | groundwater metagenome | collected 2019-01-08 | study: AquaDiva: Metagenomics assemblies of 32 groundwater samples | reverse complement strand
TTAAGTCGATAAAAATATGGATAATCAAAGATGAAAAAGAAGCATATAGATTGGGAATCAATGAGTTATCGGAAATAAAAAAGAAGTACGGATGGCTTGCCATGAAAAAAGCCTATAAAGCACAAGACTGCATATCTATAGAAAAATTTAAGACTTTATGTCAGAAACACAAGGAATTGATAGAAAAATCAAGTCATCAAACGGAGAACGTGAGTATGAGGTAAAGGCGGTACTGAAAGGCTACACGTGCGAATGTTTAGGGTTTTTACATCGCGGAAAGTGCAAGCATATTGAGGCAACAAGATTGAAATCAAAATCTGAACTGAATATTGGTTTTCACAAAAAAATGCTATAATTTGGATATGTCAGCAACTGTTCAAATCTTTGACCACGAAAATAAAAGAGTAATAGATTTTGAGTATAAAGATCAAGACTTATTATTTTTGATGAGAGATCTTGTTGAGATGGCGATTATGGGTGATAAAGTGCAAATTTCTTTTGAATATGACACAATAAATGCTGAAAGATGCCGCAATTTTCTTGCAATTGCTCAACTTTATGAGTATACTAAAAACAAATGATAAGCACACCTCAAAACACATTATCAGATGTAATAGTCCAGACTTTGGAAAGCAACCGGGCACTTTATAATCTTGCAAATCAATATAGGATAAGAGCAAAACTCAACAAAATTTATTTGCAAGGGATTATGGAGCAATTTGCGGAGAGAACAGGCTTTGGCAAGTATAAAGGGTTTTTTGTTTCACTTGAAAATGAGAAGGTGCCAGAAGCAACGATAAAGGCAATTGATGATTGGTTGAATAATCAAAACAATTATGCTGAAAACAAGGATTGATTTAGGCTTTTCTATTAACATTAAAGAAAATGTTAAGGTGATAGCAGTTGTCAAAAACGGCGATGCTTATCATTATCTTAAAAAACCTTTGAATTTAAAAAAAGGAGATGAATTGATTGTCGTTTATAATAAGCCCAAAACATGAAAAATATTTCTATAGACAAAATCAAGCCCTATCTCAAAAATGCAAAGAAACACACAGAAAAACAGATCAAACAAATTGCTGATAGTATTGCAAATTTTGGATTTAATCAAGCAATTGTTATTGATAAAAACAATGTGATTATAGTGGGACATGGACGCTATGAGGCGGCGAAAGTATTAAAATTGAAAGAAATTCCGGTTATTCAGGTTGATCTTTCGGAAGAAAATGCAAAAGCCTATAGATTGGCGGATAATAAATTGAATGAGAGTGAATGGGATATGGAATTGGTAATCGAAGAATTAAAGGAACTTTCAATTGAATTACTTAATTTGACCGGATTTAGTGAGGATTTAATCATTGAATCTGATGATAAGGATGATGAAGTGCCAGATTTGCCAGCGAAAGCAAAAAGCGAAATTGGCGAAATTTATCAACTCGGCAGGCATAGAATTATGTGTGGAGACAGCACAAACAGTGAGGAAGTAAGCCGTTTAATGGACGGGAAGAAGGCGGATATAGTATTCACCGACCCGCCATATGGTGTGAATTATCAAGATAAAGCAGAAAAGATTTTAGGGAGGAAAGACAGGGCAGTTATAGCCAATGATGGACTAAGAAAGGATGCGTTAAAAAAAATAGTATTTCCAGCGTTTCAAAACATTGCTGAAAATCTAAAAAATGGAGGAGTCTACTATGTCTGTTCCCCACAAGGAGGTGAGTTGGGATTGATGATGATGATGATGATGATGATGGATGCGGGCATTGAGTGTAGACATATGATTGTGTGGGCAAAAGATAGGGCGGTATTTTCAATGGGACGACTTGATTACGATTATCAACACGAGCCGATACTTTATGGTTGGCGTGGTAGTCATAAACATATAGGCAATGGGCAGTTCAAGACTTCGGTGTGGAATATCCCGAATCCTAGAGCGAGCAAACTACATCCGACAATGAAGCCAGTAGAGATAATGCAAAACGCATTATTAAATAGTTCAAAAAGCGAGGATATAGTTTTAGATTTATTCCTCGGCTCTGGCTCAACTCTCATCTCCGCAGAGAAGACAGGAAGAATATGTTATGGAATGGAGATAGACCCAAAATATATTGATGTTATAATCAAAAGATGGGAAGATTTTACATCTAAAAAGGCAATTAAATTAACCTGATGAAATATAAATGTTTACAATGCGGGAAAAATTACGAGGCATATCCTAGCAAACTCAGGAAATATTGTAGCTCAATAACAGGATCAAGACTGATGATTTAACATCATTTTATGCCTAGAAAAAATAAATCTGAGAAAATAAACATAACCCTCTGTGTCGGAGATAATAAGGTAAAAACCCTTTGTTTTTTTGGAAGCAGAAATTTATATAATGAGGATGTAAAAACACAAATACATATACAAGTTCTGAGATTTAATCCAAGTACAATAATTACAGCAGGAGATGCAAATGGAATATGTCGATTGACAAGAGAATACGCCAAAGAAAATGCAATTCCACTCAAATTACATTTTTTAAACAAAAAATATGGAAGGGGTATGTATCATCATCGAAGTTTAGCAGTTCTACAAGAATGTGAATATGCTATATTTATATGGGATGGGAAATCGAAGGGAACATCAAATGAATTGGAATTAGCCAAAAAACTGGGGAAACCATGGCGATTGATACAAATGGAATCAAATACAGACGAAATAAATATAAAGGAAATTGAAGATTTACAATTAAATCTCACTGATTTATGCCTAGAAAATTGAAACGTAAAAGACAACAAGGCAAACAGTACACGAAGGCGCAAAGGGAAGAAATAATACAAAGCCTTAGGCAATATCTTGTTTTAGGTTACGATTTGAAAAGAGCTTGCCTTTTAGCGACACAGCCATATACAACAATTATAACATGGGTCAACAAGGATGCTGTACTTAGTGCTAAAGTACACGCTTGGCAGAATATGGTTAATGCTAAAGCTAGACAGAACATTGCCAAATCAATAAATGAGGGTGATGTGACCGATTCTAAGTGGTGGGCTGAACGCAGGGAAAAGAAGGATTTTAGCACACGAACGGAGCAGACTGGTGATGATGGCAGACCACTTTTCAATTTGGGAGAATTAGCAAAACAAAAACTTAAAGAATTAAAATGAATGCTTTGAGAAAAAAAGAAATGAAGTTTAAGTTAGAATGGTTGAAAGACGAAATTTCTCATTTTGGGGCGACAGGATTAAGTCCAGCAAATGCGGAATGGTGTTGTGAACAAATTGATGATTTACTTTTAATTCTTAGTAAGTCCTCTTGTAAATGAACTATAAACAATGGCTTTCAAACATTGAAGAAATTGGGGAAAAGGAAGGTCCGGAAAGTTCAAGGGGATATGTCATAGAATCCTTGAGAAGTAAGGAGCGACTGGGGTGGTTTGGTAGATATTTTTTCCCTCATGTGATAAAAGGAGGTGAAGAAGTTCCGGAAGCGCATCTTGATCTTATCAGAGAAATAAATCGTAGAGCAGATGGTGCGATAATTTTCCCTAGAAGTTTCGCAAAATCGACATGGATAAAAATGGATACTCTGCATGACATAGTATATGCACTTGAGCCGGTTATTTTGTATATTTGCAACACTTTTGATGATGCCGCCAAACATTTTGAAGCCATGAAAAATGAACTGGAAAACAACGATCTTTTGATATTTATTTATGGTGATCTTGTGCCATCTGAAACTGAGATATGGAGAAAATGGACAAATAAACACTTTGAAACGATAAACAAGATCAATGTTGTTGCGAAAGGTGCAGGAAAAGGGCGCGGCGTGAATATTCGGCATCAAAGACCAACAAAAATCATTATTGACGATGGTGAGGACGATGAAATGGTAGAAAGTAAAGATCGCAGAATGAAGTTTGAAAGATGGATTTCTAACGTCATTTTGCCATCCAAGGATTCAGAAAGGGGATATGTAAAAATGATAGGAACTGTTTTGAGTCCACATTGTCAGATTTTAAAATTTTATAAGCATCATGGGGGGATTTTCCGGAAAGCGATTGAGGACGACAAATCTATTTGGCAATGGATGTGGTCGATAGAAAAACTTATGAAAAAGAAGGAAGAAATAGGGAGCAGAGCATTTGCACAAGAATTTTTGAATACGCCCATTTCGGATGAAACAGCGCTTATTAAACCCGATTGGATAAAATATTACTCAATGTTGGATGAAAAAAGAAAAACATATCTTACAATAATGTTTGATCCACAGTCCGGCGAGTCAAAAGATGCTGATTTTTATGGACTATGTGTATGTGGAAAATATGACAAGGATAAATATAAATATGTGATGTCCATTAAAACCGGTAAAGGCTCTAAACTCGAACAGGCGGCGTTATTTGTAAGGACATATCAGGAATTAAAGAAAAATATAAACTTTGAAATTATGAATGCTGGCATAGAAGTTGTCATGGGGCAAGTAGCCGTATACCAACTTGTCTTAGATTGGAAGGCAGGAAAAATCAATTTGCCAGATGTAAATAATGATAATCGTAATATCAAAGTCATAAAAGTCGACCCGGAAAAAAGGACAAAAGTGGATAGACTTGAAGATCATGAAGCAGATTTTGAAAGAGGAGAAGTATTATTTCATGAGTCAATGAGAGATTTTACGGAAAAGTTGACTTGTTTCCCGGAAGTTGAGCACGATGATGATATTGATGCCTTAATTTACGCTTTAACATATCTTCACAAAGAAAATTTGACATTGAGAGTGCAATCGGAGGATAATACATCGCGAACGGTGATGGGAAATATAGACAAAGAGCAATTTTAATTATGGCTATACTGGATTTTTTAAAGAAAAAACCACAACTCAAGCGCAGTGAAATGATGCAGGTACTTGGTGATTCCGGTACTGAAAGATTTAGTGGTTATTTTCAGGAAGAACCAAATACAAAATGGAGAGATGATACACGCGCAGACGTTGTTGAAGAAATGCGCAGAACGGATGGCACCGTCAAACAAATACTGAATGCTTTAAAAGCGCCTTTACTTTCAGCAACATGGTATATCGAAAGCAAAGATGAGAGTGCAGAAGGCAAAGCAATGAAGGAGCATGTTGAAAAACAATTATTCAATTTAGAAAGTAGAACATGGAAAGAGTTTTTGCGTGAGGCATTAAATTACTTTGATTTCGGATTTTCTGTTTTTGAGATTATTTGGGGAATGAAAGATGGTAAGCTCACAATTATTGATCTGCAACCGCGCATACAAAGATCAATTTTAAAATGGCAAATAAATGATAAATCAAGGGGAATAAATCAACTTATTGTCACGGATGAATTTGAAAAATCAAACATAGACATTCCAATAGAAAAACTTTTAGTATTTACAAATGAAATGGAGGGAGATGATATTACCGGACAATCCATGTTGAGGTCGGCATACAAACATTATTATTACAAAGACAAATTATATCGAATTGCCGGCATTGCATCTGAAAGATTTGGCGTTGGTATTCCCGTTGTTACGCTTCCTGATGGCGCTGGTAATACAGAAAAAAGTGAAGCAGAAGAAATGGCACAACAATTAAAATCAAATCAAAAAGCCTACATAGTTTTGCCAAATAAGAATTGGGAATTATCAATACTCACACCACAAGGCAACCCGCACAGTGACCAAATTGATAAACTTATTCAACACCACGACAGAATGATAACCGCAAGTGTACTTGCCAACTTTTTAAATCTTGGCTCTGGTGAAACAGGCTCTTTTGCTTTATCTAGGGATCAGTCCGGCTTTTTCTTAAAACACGTTGAAGATAAGGCAAGTTATATCGCTGAAACGATTACAAAACAAATCATCCACAGAATGCTGACAGAAGCATTTCGTGAACAAGCAATTGAGAAATACAAGGAAGGATTATTGCCATATTTGACGTTTACACCACTCGGAGATATTGATTTTAAAGAATTATCAGAAGTTTTACAGACACTCATAAATTCCGGATTGGTAAGAGTTGATACAAAAATGATAGATTATGTTCATAAAACTTTCAAATTGCCGGAATTAACGGATGAAGATAGGGAAAGAGAAGATGAAGATGATCCACAAGAAGATATTGAGGATGAATTTGCCGAAAAAAAAAAGCTCGTATTTTGGCGAGCCTTAACGGAACCGGAAAAGAAAGTTGATTTTGCATTTTTGGAAGAAAAATATGATGAACTTGAACAGGAACTTGAAAGTGAATTGACAGGCATTATTAAGGATGGAGTTGATCGCGGTGCAGTACGTATAAAAAATCTTATAAATTCCGGAGCATTGGCTAGCTTGGCGGCTTTGACATTTTTGAATAGATCACAGCTAAAAATGGTTATTAAAGATGTGATTATGTCGGCGCATGAAGTCGGCAAAAAAACTGCCGCAAAAGAATTGGATGTTGATAGACCGGCAAATTCAGCAAAAGAAAATAGTATCATAAATTATGACGCGGAATTTTACGCAAATCAACTTGCAGATAATATTGAAACTCAAGCCAAAGAGGCGGCTAAAAATGGTTACACGAAAGAAATTGCAATAGCGGCGGTTATTGCGAATTTATTGAAAAAATCCTTTGATACTGCCGCAAATGGCATATCAAATATCTCCGGCACAGTTGTCGGTCAAAACATCAATAGAGGAAGATGGTCTGTTTTTTCAAGAAACGCTACTTTAATAAGTGGATATCAGAGAAGTGAAATACTTGACTCAAAAACATGCAATATCTGTATGAGCTTGGATAAAAGGATTATTGAAGCTGATAATCCAATGGCACAGCTCGATCTCGTGCATACATCTTGTCGTGGAAATTGGACGCCATTGAAACTTGAAGAGTTCCCTACACAAAAAGATTTGATTGCTCAGGGAGTATATGGAATCCCAAAAACAATAACAGACCAATTTGAAACAATCGGCGGTGTTCCTATTGTAAATTCATTCAAGCAATTAAAAAGTCCTTTAAATCGCTCAAATGAAGATGTCACTAATGAACTCAAGCGAAGAAATAAATAAAATGCGCTGTCAACGCTGTAAAAGAGTTTTATGTTATTATAAAATTTCGATTGGCTATGTTCAAGTTAAATGCAAAATGTGCGGTCATCTCACCGAGATAAAAAAAGATTTGCAAAAAATAGTATAATTGATATACTGCAATTAAAGAAGCCCACAGAGGCTCAATAATAATACTTCATTGAGCCTCTCTTATGTATAATAAGGTATCGGAATTTGAAAAGTCCTTCCCCTCTATAAAAAATCTTGAGCCTGAACAAAAAGAAAAGGCTTTAGATATTTTTAATGCTCTCAAAAAAGATGGAATGGAAGATGGGAGAGCGATTGCAATTGCAATTACAAGAGTAAAAGGGACGAAGGACATGGAGGAAAAAGACAAAATGGATAAGGAACACAAGGGAATGAAAAAGGAAATGGGAATGGATGAGAACATTTTTCGGCATATAGATATAATTGAATTGAAAGAACTTAACGAAAAAATATCGGTAATAGAAATTTTGAAAGTCGGAAAAGTACATGATCGAAATTTGGAAATAACCGAAAAAATGCTTGATGATTTTGTAAAGAATTTCAATGACGGAGTATATGGAACTGATATACAAGTAAACCTCGCTCATCAACGAGAAGGTGAGGCGGCAGGATGGGTAAAAGATTTAATTAAAGAAAAAGGGAAACTTTTTGCAGTGGTTGAATGGACTCCACTTGGGATTGAAAAAATAGAAAATAAACAATTCAAATTTACAAGCTCCGAATTGGCTTTCAGTCATGTTCATCCTGAAACCGGTAAAAAGATAAAAAATGTTTTAATAGGTATCGCATTAACAAATATTCCTGCGATTAAAGGGATGACACCAGTATCACTCAGCGAACAAGCAAATTTTTATATCAATAACTCAAACAATATGAACAAACTCAAAAAAATGTTCACAGCTCTATCAGCTAAGGATGCGATTTCTGCGGAAGAATTTAAAACCTTCCAAAAATTAGCAGAAGATACGGCAACGGATGAGAACAAGGAAGAGGTAAAGGAAATGGAAGATGAACTCGAACCAAAAGTTGAGGAGGAAAAGAAAATCGAGGAAGAAGAAGAAGAAGAAAAGGAAGAAGAAGAAAAAAAGGAACTTGCTGAAAAAGGCAAGAAATTTGTCACATTGACTGAATATGAAAAACTAGAAGAAGAACATGCGGTACTTAAAGAAAAAGTTGAATTTAAAGAACTCATGGAAGAAGTTTCAAATACTATGGAGCTTTCGGAAACAGTGCCAGTTGGCTTTCTCGGTACAGACATTGAGGAAGTAGCAAAATTTATGGTAGGTCTTACACCAGAACAAAGAGACAATTTCAGTGAAATTATCTCTAAAGTTCATACTGTCGACCTATCTGTTCGTGGTAAAACCCACCAACGAGTTGTAAATCTAAACCAAGGCGACAAGTCTTATGACGAAAAAGTTGCCGAACGTGCAGATCAGCTACTTTCAGAAAAGAAAGCAAAGGATATCGTAGAAGCACAAAAGATGGCGGCTTCTGAAATTTCACAATAATTATTCTCTAACAAATCATGAACTATGGCAGACTTAACTTTAGTCCCGGAGGTATCCGAAAATGATATTTCGCGTCCTACAAATTCCAATTTAAGTGCACTTCAATACACTTCCGTTAAACTTGACACAAGTGAGGAAGTTGTTGCGGCTGTTTCTGGTAGTAAATCAATCGGAATATTACAGGATGCCCCAAATGGCACTTCAACTGAAAAAACTGCAACTGTTCGCGTTGCCGGTCTTTCCAAATTAAAACTTGGTGGAACTGTTGCAATGGGCGAATATCTTAAATCTGATGCGGCTGGTAAAGGTATTGCTGTAACGGCTGATAATGACGAAATTATGGCGATGGCACTTACAAGTGGCGATAATAATGACTTAATTGCCGTTATTATTGTACATGCAAAGAATACTAACGCTGCGGCATAAACTTAATATTTTCTAACTTAAAAAAACATGAATCCAAAATTAGGAGATGCAAAAGTCGATAAGATTTTGTCACAATTCTCACAAAGATACAGCAATAAAATGTATATTGCGGAAAATATACTCCTTCCAATGAAGGTCAAAGAAAAAACCGGAAAATATGCAAAATACGGATCAGAGAATTTAAGAATTTACACAGATGCCTTGTTTCGTGCGCCGGGTACGAGAGCCAATAGCATTGATTACAGTGTATCTCAAGGCACATATGAGTGTCGTGAAAGAGCGCTTGAAAAACGTGTTCCAGATGAATTTGTTGATAATTCCGATGATCCGTATGATCCAAAAAGAGATGCTACATCAACCATCATGGACAATATTTGGGCGAATCAGGAAAATGCACTTGCAACCGTAATGGCTGATACTGCCGTCTTGACAAAAAACACAACTCTTGCTGGCGTAGATCAATGGAGTGATTATACAAATTCTGATCCATTTGATGATATTTTCGCCGGTGTTGATACAATGAGAACAAATAGCGCTCAATTGCCAAATACAATCGCTATGGGATATTCAGTAATGAAAATCTTAAAACAACATCCTGATGTAAGAGAACAATTAAAGTATACAGGCGCAGGCGGAAATGTTAGCGATGGCGCTTTCGTACAATTCTTAAAAGATTTCTTCAATATCCAAAATGTATTGATTGGCACTGCTATTAAAGATTCTGCTGATGAAGGACAAACAGCAAGTTTGGCAGATATCTGGGGCAAGCATCTCTGGCTTTTACACATTAACGAACGTCCTACGTTGATGCAGGCAACTTTCGGTTACACATTCTTTGATGTTCCTCGAAAAGTAGAAACATATAGGGAAGAAAGCCATGTTGCAGACGTCATACGTGTACGATATAGCTTCGATCAAAATATAATGGATGCAAATCTTGCATATTTGGTCAAAAACGCGGTTGCATAAATATTTTATTAACACCTTTATAAAATGGGTAAATATAGCAAATTTAAAGGACAAGTGGTCACTCCACATGTCCGAGATGTTGCACAAAGCGAAACACCCGGAACAACCGCCGTAGAGGTATTAGCTAAGGATTCCAGTGGTAAAGTTATATTTGCTTCTGGCGTAACGGTTCCAACTGATACTGAAACAGGGTTTGCAAAGGGTTGTATCTTTATTGATACTGATGTCGCCGGTGGAACATCAGGAACATATATAAATGTAGGCACAAATACTTCTTGTAATTTTGATCTTGTTCCGGCTGGAACAGGAGCAACAACATTCCTTGCTCTTACGGATACTCCGGCAAATTATGTTGGTGCCGGTGATAAACTTGTGAAAGTAAATACAGGAGCGACAGCTCTTGAGTTCGTTTCAGTTTCAGGTGATGCGGCAATGAGTCTTACAGGAGTCTTTACTGTCACTGATCTTACAATCACAGCCGAAGCACAGGGCGATCTTTTACGCCGTGAAGCGGCAAATTGGGCGCGTTTGGCGGCTAAAACTGCCGGTCAAGTCGTTATGGGTGATGGAACAGATGTTGTTTCATTGGCTATTTCCGGTGACGGCGCTTTAAGTGGCGCGGGAGTCCTTACAATTACAGATTTGACCATTGCTGGCGAGGCTCAAGGCGATATTCTATATCGCAACGCCACAAATTGGGTGAGATTAGCGGCTGGTGTAGCTGGTCAATCATTATTGACCAACGGAGCCGGTGCAAATCCTTCATGGGGTTCACCAACATTGGCAGGTGCTACATCTCTTTCCAACAATTGTACATTAAATGATGCCGGCGGATTTGATGCTGTCTTAGTATTCACTCAACAAACCGTTGGCTCTCCAAATCTTACAATTCCGGATCTTGCCAATGTAGATGATACGTTTGTCTTTGTTAACTTGGCACAAACACTTGTTAACAAAACGTTAACAAGTCCAGTGCTAACTACTCCGCAAATCAACGACACTTCCGCAGATCATCAATATATATTTGCGGTAAATGAACTTGCGGCTGATAGGACAATCACTCTTCCATTGCTTTTAGGTAATGACACCTTTGTTTTTGCTGACTTTATACAGACTCTTACAAATAAGACTCTTACAAGTCCAGTATTAACAACGCCACAGATTAACGACACGTCTGCGGATCACCAATATATTTTCGCAGTCAATGAATTGGCGGCTGACAGGACAGTTACATTGCCTCTACTTTTGGGCAATGATGTGTTTGTTTTCGCAGATCATATCCAAACATTAACAGGGAAAACATTAACGTTGAATGTGGCTACCAGCTTCTTATTTTCTGCTGGCGGCAACACAATACAATTCCAAAATGCAATTCATACTGTCATTGGTAGAGATACTACAGATACACTTACCAATAAATCGTTTGATTGTGACGGTGCAGGAAACGCATTGACAAATGTTAACGCACAAGAGCTTGATTCTGTTGCTGGCACGCATGCGACTTATGGCATTCCTATTACACTTTTCGTTGTAAATACAGGTGCGGCTACATTAAACATTTTCAATGTAAATGCTCCATTCAAATTTAGAGTTACTGATGTTAGCGCCGTAAATACTAAGGCGGCAAACAACGGAAACTGGAAACTGGATAATGGAGCGGCTGATATAACTACTGCTGTTGCCTATGGTGCAGGAGATACTTCTCTTACGAGAGGCGCGGCAATAAATGATGCAACACACACAATAGCCGCAAATGGTTCTCTGAGATTGATAAATTCTGACGCTACTGATACCGCAATCGTTTATGTAACAATTGCAAGGGTTGACTAAAATGTGGTAAACTGAGGACAATATTTTTTAACTTAAATGTATGTCCATGAAATTCAATTTTAGTCAAGTGGAGTTGACAGACATCAACGGCAAGCCAATGCAGGAAGCAAATGTTCACAAGTTATTGGCGTTGATGATGTACCGGCACGCTAAAAACCTTGATCTTGTCGAGCTGGCAAGAAAAATCAATGCGGGAGAAGAAGTAGAAATTGAAAAAGTTGAATTGGAAGAAATTACAGGATTGATCAATATGCCATCAGAGGCAGGCGGTTTTCATGCTTTTTCACGCAAGGCATTATTGGAATATATCAATAAAGTAAAAACTGAAAGTATGGGAAGCAAAACATTACCGACAGAGAAATAAAGTTTTAGATAATGGGCTATTGCTCCTGATAAATGAGCTTATAGCCCATCTCCAAGAATTTATTTTATGGCTAAAAAAAAACAACAAAATGAGGATACAGAAAAGACAATAAAAGTTGTTATGATTTTAAATTGCAAATGCAATCATGTGAGATATGTGAAAGATCAAGAATACGAAGTTGACGAAAATACATACGAAATATTTAAAAAGATAGGAGTAATTTCTTAACACTAATTTACCATGCCTTTACAAAGACAAACTACCCAACCAAGCGATTTTATTGTTGATCCGGCTCGTGACGGGATAGCAAATGCCCTATGGAAATTTTATACAGGCGCAGGTGCACTCGCGGGAACAACTCCCGACCGTTTTCGTTTTAATGCGGATGATGCCGTAGTCCGGGCAGATTGTTTAAATGGAATATTTGATTTTGCAGTTAGATTTCCTCTTGCAGGAGTGCAAACGCCAACAAATCTGGTCAATGACATCACTTTCGGATTAAAAAATCAATCAATTGGAAATTTGGGAAAAATAGATTTTTTTGTTGATAAAAGCGAAAATAACGCCACTTTCAGAACGTATGATGAGTTCGGTACGGTTCAAAGTACGGTTATCGCATGGGACACTGATTGGAATGGTGCATTGACAATTTTCCGTATTGGTTGGGATGGCAAACATATTTCTTTTGATGTAATGGAAGCCGCCGCCACATCTTTTACAAATTTGGCAAATCATACTACGAGAATACCAACCAGACCTTTAAATCCGTTTGTAACCGTTGTTGGCGCTGAGAATTTCGATGTTGATTTTATCGGAATTAAAAATGTACAACATAGTTCAATTATGCTCATATAACAATTGACAAGATGAAAAATTTTTTAAAAAAATTAGGGATTGGATTATTAACATTTCTATTTTTTTCACAATCTGTTTCGGCAATAGATATAGTCACTTCCTCAGGCGTTTGGTATAGAAATGGCGATAATATGCAGTTAAATCCATCAACTTTGCATGTTGGTTCTTCTCCATCTCCCATCGCTAAAATATGGGTAACAGATATGAACGTGGCAGGTACTTTGACCGTATCCGGAATAACAATGACCGGCAATCTCGATCTTGATGGTTATAATCTGATAATGGACACTGATGGAGATACTCAGATTGTCAATGATAGAGATGCGGTGATTCTTGATAATGAGATTGGGGTTGCGATAGGTGGTGCAATGGATTTTTTATTTCAAGCAAATATATTTTCCGCATTATCTGGTAGTGCTTTCTGGCTTGCAGATGATTCTACATTAAGATTTGGGAATACTGCTGTTGCCCCTGATTCAATTTTAAATTGGAATACAGCGCAGACACAAGATGCTTTATTTTTAGGAACTGGCGGGAGCAGGAATATTGTGGTAGCTGATGTTGCGAATGTTAATTTTGATTTTGCACACGGAAATTCAACTGATTCAACTCTATTTTTACATTCAAGAAACCAAAGTACAACACAATGGTTAGGTTTATCCCATAATGCTACAGATGCAGTTCTAGCTACAGGAACGGGGAATATAGCTTTTGCTCCTTCTTCTGGAATTGTTAGCACAAATGGTTTAGTAAATTTTTCTGCTGGTCTTGCGATAACCGCCGCTAGTTATCAAATTGGGCGTGATGCAGACGCTACTAACCAACTTCATTTCAATGTGCCAACGGGAGCTAGTTTTGAGTTTTCTGTTAATGATGTAGCGGCGGCGCTAGTTTATTCTAATATCTTTTATGCACCTATTTTTGCATCATTATCTGGAACTACGCTGGTAAGAAGCGATGTAACTGATGGTGGTGGAGCGCAAACAGCGGTGAGATTATATCCGAACACAGCTTTCGCGAATCCAGCATCAAAATTATTCGCCCTAAAAAATGGTGTAGCTGGCTCAGATTTATTTTATGTGGATATGGCAGGTGTTGTAATTGGGACGAGTTTTCAAATAGCAAGTGTTGCTACTTATGGGAGTTCTGCTCTTGTGGATGTCGTCAGAGAATACGGGACAGCAAATGGTTTGAGAATTAGAGGTAATATGGCAGATGGCGCAGCCGCTTATGGTGTAAAAATTGGTGCAACAACCCCCTTGACGGTTGCAGGTGCTAAAATCGCGGCTTTCTTCTCCGATTCTTTTACTACTGAAATAGCGTCTGTCAATTTGAATGGTTATTGGCAG
>ERZ1292625.3007-Hain-H41-01um-R1-3007-length-14378-cov-6_pt1 | contig 14378 bp, 24 predicted proteins | sample MGYA00564400_ERZ1292625 | MGnify/ENA primary metagenome ERZ1292625 (study PRJEB36523, sample SAMEA6512639) | groundwater metagenome | collected 2019-01-08 | study: AquaDiva: Metagenomics assemblies of 32 groundwater samples | reverse complement strand
CGTGGTAGACCTGCACGCGCGGAAGTGGTGGGGGGACGAGCCCGGGATCACGATCACCATTCGGCCGTCTCGCGCGGGTGCGAGATGAAGCCGCTAGGCTTTGGCGGCTATGTTCTGGATCGCGGTTCTGACTTCTGGGACCAATTCAAGGAGCACGTCGGCGAGTTCGCTTCGGGTGCGCCCGAGTGGCGACAGGCGGTGTTCCACCGAGATCACGATGTTTGTCACGAGCTTGTGTTCCATGTCCGGCGACGGACGGGGGTAAATGATCGCCGCGATCTCTGCGCCGTCTACCACTTCGGCTGTGCGATAGAAAAACTCGATCTCTTCGCCTGGACGGACAACGCTGTGGTCCACATCCCGGAAATGAGCGTTCCACGCGCTGGCAATGGCTACGTGGAGGAGGCGGTGCTTATCCCTGTCATCGAAGTCTCTGAGCAGCCCGAGCAGGGGCGGCAGGCGTACGTGAGGGCGATTGTACGGTTGCATCCCCTCGACTTCTGCCCGCACGCACACGCTAAGGTCGCTGAGTTTTTTGACCGCTCCACGGAACCACTTAGGATTGTCGCAGATCGGGAACGCGATGACATCGGCCTTTGGGGGCGGATCCGTCTTGGTTTGGAAGATGGCGATTGCGTAGATCAGGTGGTCCAGCGAGCATCTGAGGTTGTGGATCACGTCACTCGTGATCAGCGACCACTTCTCAAGATCGGGCGCGTTGTGAACAGAGATGACGTATCCGTGTCTGGTGAGATCAGGACTCGTTTGTTTGGAGAGTCGATACGGGTTGGTATCAAGCCAGGTCTTGATATCACGCTTGAGAGCTTCGAGATGAGACTCGGCGCGGCGGAATTTTGCCCAGCAACTAGATAAATCAGGCGCGTTCATAGGGTTGCGATGACGACGAAAAAGACGACACAAAAAACGGGAGTGGGCTAATGCCGTGTTGCTGATTCAGGCCGGTTCTTGCATTTGTGAAACAAAGTACACTCTTGGTCGCCAAATTTTGGTAGGATGCGCCCAGGGGATAGCATCCGCTAGCCCTACTACTTCTTGCGGACGATCAGCCGCCAAGCCTTCCGTCCGTAAGCAGTCGCGTAGAGCCGCTTCCCGTTCCGAAGGGTGACGTAGGTCGTATACACGACCTCACACCCTTCGGGCAGGTGGCGGGCGTGATCGATAGAGTTACAGAAACTGGAGCATTGACGGTCCTACGACGATAAAATGAGTTAGGTGCGGACGGTGGGAGTCGAACCTGCAAGTCCGGTGGGACGGCGGGTTTAGAGCCCGCTGCGTTTGCCTCTTTCGCCACGCCCGCACAATAACGGCCAGCGGCTCATCCCGCTGGCCGTTTCGTTTTCTACTTCGCTCCTAGCGCCTCACGAGGCGCGGCCCAGGTTTGAACACACTTGTAGCCCATTACCCATCGGGTGTATCTCGAAGGAAATCACGGGCGCCCCTGATCCGAAGCACATTTCCACGTCGTACGCCCAGGATCTTTACAACCGAACCGTTTGTTGGCACACTGAGCACAATGAGTCTTGAAGGGAATGCGGGCGTTGTGACCACTGAGGCTGAATGCCACGGACTGGCCACGCTCCGCGCTTCAGCTCTTGCTGGCCCTGTTTACGTCCTTGAGCATGTCGGGGGTGTACATCCGTCCAAGGGGCCCATCGCTGCGACTGGGCAATGGATGTGGCGCGATGCGATCGATACGGAGGGGCGCCAGATGGAGCCGCCCCCACGATTCTGGCGTGTTGAGGAGATCGTCCAGCCGTGAGCGCGAAGCGCACGGCGATGGGTGCCGGGAAGGGTGCCAAGGAAGCTGGACGGTTGCGCCGTGCGCGCTTCGTTGAAGAGTACCTCAAGGATTTCGATGTTGGCCTTGCCTATGAACGGGCGGGGTTCAAAACGACTGGTCAATCTGCCAAGGTGTGCGGGTGTCGGCTACTCAGGGACCCGAAAGTTCTTGCACTGTTACGAGCCCGCAACGGGAAACACTTAGCGCAAGTTGGCCTGAAGGTCGAAGACGTGATCGAAGCTATCCGCCGTCAAGTGGTCGCCAACCCGAAGGCTCTCTTTGATGAGCACGGGGATGTCCGTCCAATCCATACCCTCAGTGACGAGGCTGCTGCGATGATCCTGGCGTGGGAATATGTCATGAAGAACGCCGAGGCAGGCGACGGCAAAATCGATCACATCTTGAAAATCAAGCGTCTCGACCCGTCAAAATACGTGGAGCTGGGCGCTCGCTACTTCGGGCTGCTCCAGGACAAGCTCCACGTCACCGGGGATTGGGATAAGTTTGCCGCACGGTTAGCGGCGGCTCGGACGCGCCTGAAGAGACCAACACAATAGGAGGGATAGCATGACTGACCGTTCAACGAAAGTCCTCTTGGCGATCATTGCTGTGGCTCTGTGGGGCCACCTACTGACGGCGTGGTTCACGCCGACACCCGTATACGCCCAGTTCGGTGCAGATGCTCGCATGGCACAGGCTCTCGAAGCCATCTCATCAGGGTGGTGTGGCAACAAGAAGATTTGCTAAATGCCAGTTCCCGGCACGGTCGACCTCGATGCCCTTCAGCACCAACTCATCGATGTAGTCGAAGCTTGTCATCACGATCCCCTTGAGTTCGTGCGGGTCATGTATCCCTGGGGAGAGCCAGGGACGCTGCTCGAATACCACGCTGGCCCTGACCAGTGGCAAGCGGCCTTTTTGGAATCACTCGGAGCGGAGGTGTCCCGCAACGGGTTCGATGGCCAGCACCCAGTGATGCCAGTGCTCAGAGCCGTCAGCAAAGGTCATGGAGTCGGCGGCTCCGTGATGGTCGCGTGGCTTGTGAACTGGATTATGTCTACACGCCCGCACGCCCAAGGCGTTGTCACCGCAAACACGAGTGTGCAGCTCGAGACCAAAACTTGGGCGGCCGTACGGCGCTGGACGAAGATGTGCCTGACCTCACAGTGGTTCGAAATCAACTCTGCACGGATGTACCACAAGCACTATCCGGAGAGCTGGTTCTGCACGCCGCAGACGTGTCGGGAAGAGAACTCGGAAGCCTTCGCCGGCCAGCATGCGGCGGATTCCACCAGCTTCTACGTGTTCGATGAAGACAGTGCCATCCCACCCATCATCCACGAGGTGGCTGAAGGCGGACTGACCGATGGCGAGCCGATGATGTTTCGATTCGGCAACCCCACCAGGAACAGCGGGAACTTCTACGAGTGCGTCTTCGGATCGCAGCGTGATCGATGGCATCCCGTTGTCGTCGATGCGAGGGACAGTCGGTTCTCGAACAAAGAATTGATTGATGCGTGGATCAAGGAGCATGGAGAAGATAGCGACTTTGTCCGTGTGCGTGTACGCGGTCTCCCTCCTCGGGCGTCCGATTTGCAGTTCATCGATCAAGACCGCGTGTGGGAAGCCGAACAACGCGAGGTGGCAACGTTCGATGATGACCCTCTGATCGCCGGGGTGGACTTCTCCGGTGGTGGATCGGCGTGGAACATCGTGCGCTTCCGACGGGGCTTCGACAGCCGCACGTGGCCACCGGTGCGGGTGCCCGGAGAGGCCACGCGCACGGACCGCTCGGCCTTCCTCTCAACCTTGGCCACGCTCCTTGCTGAACGGACGCCCGGGAAAAAGATTACTGCGATGTTCTGCGACTCGGCGTACGGAGCTCCGTATGTCGAACGTCTGCGCGCGATGGGCTATACTAACGTCTTTGAGGTGAACTTTGGGGCGGTGGTATCCCCCGATGAGGCCCACTGCGCGAACATGCGCGCGTACATGTGGAAAGCTCTTCGGGAGTGGTTAGCCTACGGGGCTATTCCTGTTGATGATCACCGGCTTGAGGCAGACCTGTGCGGCCCTGGTCATCACCTCGACCGCAAAGATCGACTCGTGCTTGAGTCCAAGGACAGCATGCAAAAACGCGGGGTCGCGTCGCCCGATGATGGCGATGCCCTCGCCTTGACGTTTGCAGCGCCCATCGTGCCGAGGAAGCATGCCAACCCGGCGAAGAAGAAGCGGCAGCGGTTCGCCGGGCGTGGTGGGCGGACAGATGGTCTTGGGTGGACGCACTGAATGGGAGGTCGCAGGCCATTGCCAACACAGCAGTGGATCGTGAACTGGCCAATGGAAGATTGAGGGCCCAAGATGAGAGTGCCCAAATATGCGTTTACCTGTGACGGGTGCCGGAAGAAACTGAGAGCCCGCTTTCGGATCATGAGCAATCTGTTCCTATGTGAGCCCTGCTACCAGCAGCGGATGAACCCAGCCGCACCGGCTCAGCCCGTGGGGGCCCCACCAGCGTCACCGCTCACGGTCGGGGTGGAGCAAACAGCACAGACCGTCGACACGCACGGCCTCGAGGACGAGTTCGATCTCAGTCATCTGGAACACCGATGAACCGTCGCGCGTTCTTTCAGGTACTCTCGTCGCGGTTCCGCCGCGCTGGATGACGCGCTTCGACATCATGGGATGGCCGGCAGTGGCATCACGCTGAAGTCCGAAAGAAACCTCTTTACAACCCAATACGTTCTTGGCATACTGCTGGCTATTTTCTTCAGAAGGGAAGGCCCGTCGATGAACCCTCCGCGTGGCCACCACAGTCCTGGTAGTCCTGTGCACGACATGGGCGGCGTTCCCCCGATGGGCCAAGTCTGGTGGTGCCATGAGTGTGGGAATCGTTGCACGGCTTGTCATTGCCTTGAACCTGAGATGCAACCGTTCCCAGTGCAAGCCCAGCTCTCCCGAGCGTGGTGGTGGCTGGTGGGCCTTACTGCGGCGGTGTGGTCGGCGGTTATCATCGGTCTGTGGTGGAGAGGATGGCTCCTCCCAGTCGTGACGGTGGTTGCGTGCATTGGAGCCGGATTTCTCGCGCTGTTTCTCGTCATTGTGTGCTGGGTCGCGTGGTCAGAGTGGCAGCGCACTGACATCGGGGCATGACTGCTCGACTATCGTGCCCCTGTCTCCATACGACACCGTGTCACGACCAGTGTACCTGTGTTCACCCAGCATCCTCATCTGGGTGCCAGCGGTGTTGCAGCTACGGGAGTGCGGAGCAACAAATAGCACAAGCGGAGCATCTCGCCGCCCTGCTCGCGGCTGAGGGGACGGAGACACGGGCATGATGATGCTGGTGGTCCTTGGTGCGGTCGTGAGCCAGATATTCGCCCGTGGGCCTCATGCTTGCTGGCGATTGGTGTGTGAGGCACGCGAGTACGGGCACAGAGCGCACTGATGTGGCTGAATCTGGACCCGAGTCATCCGTTTCTGCCGTGGGCGGCGGTCATGACACGGCGCCTCATGGATCGGTGCGCAGACGTGCTGTGCATTGTCGCGGCGGCGGTCAGTCTCTGCGCTGATCTGGTCTGGACAACGATCAAGGTGGCTGGGCGACATCTGTGCTCTACTTACGGGTCGGCAGGCTACCGTAGCAACCAACGGAGGTAGTTCGATGCAGACACGCAGTCATTGCACCACCTGCCCGCGAGTCCTGACATCGCAGGAGCGGTCGCAGCGATTGACGCGCTGTGAGGTGTGCCGTGGCGTGCGACGACCTGCCTGGAATACAATGGGCTGGGTGCCGATCCCGGCCGTCTCACAAGTGCCAACGCGCGGATCGTCGTGGTGGGTCTGGCTTGACCGCGAGACGCTGAATCGTGAGGTGCGTGCGCGGTTCCCAAACGATCCGACTGGGCTGGTGATGAACGACAAAGGCTATTTCGAGACACGATGACTGGGCCATGAGTGATTGGAAGCTGCTGCTAATCATGAAAGTTATTGCAGATGAGCGCCCTTGACCTTGGGACGCTCCGCAGGGAGAGCCACGATGAAGATGTGCCATTGTAGTCGGTGCTACTCTACCAATCTGTGCGAACACGGCACTGCTCTAGACACAGGCAACGAGTGCGTAAAGTGCAATGAATGCTGGGATAGTGAGGTTAAAGCAATTCGCACCGACATCAACAACCACGAAATGTCGCTCTACTCGTTACGTAACCGCTTGCAGCACTTAACCGGGGTGCGACGATGAGCAAGATGCCTTGCGCACAGTTGAAGCGATGGCTTGATACCGTGCCGATTGTCCACCAGCCGTGGTTATCGCAAGAAGGTGCTGGTCTAATTCGAGACGCCCTGGCCGAGATCGACCGCCTCACCACGGAGCTGCAGTCAATGCGAGACGACAGGGATCGATGGGCCAATATCGCTGATGACCGGACGAAGGGCTGGAACGAAGCAACAGCCGCAGCTCAAGCCGCCGAAGCGCAGCTCGCCTCCCTGAAGCGCAGCTCGCCTCCCTGCGCGGGGCCGTGGAAACGAATGCCGTATGTCGTTGAAGTCGAGCGCGAAGGGTGCGAACAGTGCGGCGCCGGCAAGCAGTGGGAGGTCTACGACCGCGAAGATGTCGGAGTTGGAGGCATGACATTCGGCATCAAAGAAGAGGCGGAGCACGTAGCCGAGATGCTGAACGACGCATTCGCCAGCGGACGAGCAGAGGCCGGCGCTCTCGCCGAGATCGACCGCCTCACCACGGAGCGGGACGAACTCGGAGAGATAATTCGGAAGCTCTCAACGGAGACACGGAACGGCATCAGCGCGGTAGCAAGGTGATGGTCGGAAGCTGATTGAAATGTACGCCGCCGAGCGCCGTATCTGCGAGACTTTGACTCAACTGCGGCGGTACGAAACGCAGGAAATTGAAAGCCTGGCCGGCTTGAAAGGTCATGAAGATTGGATTCGCGCTGATGAGCTAGACGCAGCACTAGTAGAAGAGCAATGCCTGGCATGAACCGAGTCCTGATCCTGTTCGCCGTGCTGCTCAGTGTGGCAGCGACTCCCCAGGGCCACCAAGGCGATTGTGCGGACTGCCCAGACAAGACGCGGCCGTGGAAGCGCGGTCGCATTGAGAAAGCCTGCTCATACGACGGACATCCCGTTGACGGGGATCAGGCTGCGGAATGGCACGTCTGCCGATGCCAACACGAGTGCGACCCGACTGACGAACGGGCCGACGAAACCGGTGCCAGGAAGTGGGATCCGAAGTGCGCCGCACGATGCAAGCCTAATCATTGTCATTGTCCTCACCCATGTGGAGAAGGAGCATGAATAAGCCAGCAACGTTCTATGCGTGGCTAGCTGGACTTCTCGAAGGCGAGGGGAATTTTCAGGCACACAACTCGAACTATCCTCAAATCAAACTGACGATGACCGACGAGGACGTGGTAGCAAGGGCCGCTACTGCACTTGGGCGCCGCTATCATCGATATGAATCTCGCCATCCGAACTGGAAGCCTGGATTCACACTGAACATTTGTGGGAAAGACGCCATCGGGTTGATGATGGCTATCTATCCATTTCTGGGAACGAGACGGCGGAGCAAAGTACGCGAGTTGCTGATGCTATGGCGGCCGACAAGAAGCGGGAATGTCAATCGAGACAAAGTGGTGTGCAAACGCGGACACCCGTTCACGACAGAGAACACGTACAGACGAAAGGACGGTCATGGACGGCGAGACTGCATGGCCTGCCGACGCCTCGTGATGAAACGTGTGAACGCTCGGCGAAAAATAGAGAGAGCCGCGCGAAAGGCGGTTGCTTGATATTCCGGTGCAAGCCCTCGCACTGTCATTGTCGGCACGGATGCGGGGAGGGGGATAGTTGAACGCACGGACTTATTTCAGGCATCATGCTGTTGATGGCCGGGCCGTCATCCGGTACAAGCGCCCAGACATGGACGGGGTGTGTGACCCTCAGCTCTGGCTCTGCGTCCTTGACCAGACACTTGTGGCCTGTGATAACGAGCTGTATCTCAGCGAAATAGCTCCGAGGAAGACCGTACGACAAGTGGTGGCAGGGTGGCGCCAGTACAGGCAACAGGTGCTACTGGAGAAACAACGTGCGCGTCGAGCACTGCGAGATAAACTGGTCACAGGCTGCTTGGACAGCTGCATGGAAGAAGCCCCTCGCCACCGTGAAGAGGAACCGTGCGAGCATTGTGGTCACCAGTTAGTTGCAGGTGACTCGCACTATGACGCCTGGTTCGATGACGGGAACGAAAGAGATGGCTGGCTGTGTGAACAGGTAGACGGAGCCTTCGAGATGTGGCTGGCGTGGCGAGCACGCGCCGAGGCATCGGACGCATGACGAGGCCAAGGGTATGAGCAAGCCGCTCCCATCTGTCAAGGCCAAGTTCTGTCGCTTCAACTTCCAGCAGATCGCGACGGCCCTCGTCAAATACGCCAACCTCCACGAAGGGTACTGGCAGGTGCAAGTGACATTCGGGCACAGCGCAGCGAATCTCAACATCAATGGGCGAATCTCTCCAACCTCCATCGTGCAAATCGGATATTTGCAGCTAGGCCGTGTCGATGCGCTCGACGAGCTTTCCGTGGACGCAGCCATTGTCAACCCGCGCTCGCGAATTATCGCGCCGACGTCGGTGAACTGATGGGCGGCCACCACCATGCGCGGGACGGTCGCACCGTGAGCGTGTTGCGGCTGCTGCCGTTGTTCTTTGAACTCGCCGGCCAACGGCATTACGGGGAGGTGCGGGTTCGATTCCGGGACGGCGAAGTGGTCGGCCAGGTGCATGTGGAACGGGACTATCTGGTCGAGGACCTAATGGAGCCTACACAGATCCAGATTCAAGAGGCGTTGAAACACGCGTAGAATGTCAGACGTGAACCGCAGAGGCTTCTTCGCAACCGCGCTCGGCGCGCTGGCGGCGGGTCTGTCTCGGCCGTGGTGGATGCGCGGCGTGGAGCCGCACACTCTCGGCAGCTATGGCTGCATCGCGCCTGGGACGGTGGTGTCTGTGCCTGATGGCCTGATGTTCCACAAGGACGTTTTCGCGATGGCGATGGAGCCGATCACCGCGGTCGAGGGTCGCGGCGAGGAGCTCTTCGTCGTGTCTGGTGGCGCCGGCTACATCATCAGGGCGGACGGAGGGTCGATTAGCACTAGTTTAAGTCGCGCACGCACGTCGTAACGCGCTTACGAGGAATGCCTTTTCTTTTTTGACCGACATGAGACGAGACGACCGGTTACGGCGACTGAAGCGGAAGTGGGGCCCAATGTTCAGCACCAGCGCATCGGCACTCGCCCAAAGCGTCCAGGCTGCAGAAGGCCAGCGCCCATTCATCATCGGTGAAACATTACGACTCCGCATCGCCTTCTTCCCTGAGGGCATGTGTGGTGTGACAGCAATCAAACTACCGCAAGGCTGGATGTATCGGCCTGAACTCCATGTCCGCATTCGACATAAGAGGACGCACCGATATCACGCCAAGCCACTTCTCACATGGACACAACTTCCAATGACAGCAGGAGCCCAGTAATGGATCACTACACGCAATCTCGAGCGGCTGTTGGTGAAGATCATGAGAGCGCCAGCCGCATGATGGACGAGGAACCCGCCGCGCCTCCCGAGCAAGGCGGCATGGTGGTCGACAACGTCTCCATCCGGCGGGCGAAGAATGGCGGATGGATTGTAAATTGTTCAAAGCACGAAGCCAATCCGTCGTCGAACAGGCCTGGTCGCTACGAGAGTAACGACTACACCTTCGCCACGTTGGGCGAGGCGGTCCCGTTCATCGAACAAGAGTTCGGGGCGAGTGGTGAGGGCAGCAGCGCAATGCCGTCCCCCACGATGCCGACAGGAGCGATGGTGTGAGTAATACGCTACAAATAGGCGAGTGGGAGATGTCGCAGGATGGGCCGCGGCTACCGGCCGACGTGAAGGCGGCGCTCCTCTTGGCGCAAGACGCACTGCGCTGGTGCAGCGGGTCGCCTGACTTCAACCAGGGTGGCCACGCGCGGGAAGGGTGGGTCGCCGTCGGCGGTCCCAGCGATGCGCTCGAGGCGATAGAGACCGTCCTGAAGGGTGCCCAGTGAGTCAGTGGTGGCAAGACCCGCACACGGGGCTCGTCATTCCCACGCAGGGACTCCCCACGCACCGCCAGGGGAACCGCGAGGAGATGGCCGACGCCATCAAAGACGACTTCCGGCAGCTCCTGGTCGATGTGCTCCACGACAAGCCTGGGCATGCGATGGCCGTAGCTGGGGGGGAGTTCCACTGGCGAGGGGTCTTCGCCAAGGAGTATGGGGCGTGCTTTAACGGTAACCGTGCCCAGTGCGACCACCTAGCGGATGTGCTCTACCGCTTCATTTGCACATCGTGGCGAAAGAAGTACCCGGGCGAGTCTGCCCGCGCGTTTCTCGATGCGGTGCATATTCCATCGCCGTTGAGCGAGAAGGCTCAGGAGGAAGAGATCGACAACGCCTGGGAGCTGGAGATCGCAGGCAGCGAGGATGCGATGCAGCGATTTTATGAAGGTTCCGCACGATCGCGGAAGGGGAAAGACTTGGGAGCAAAGAAGGGCAACGTCGGGAGCCGACAGTCCTAAGAATGCCAGCCACATCGAAGGCGATGCGCCGTGCGGCAGCCATCGCGCTGCACCACCCGGAGGCTCTGCATAAGGGGAACGCGGGCCTCGCGCGCATGAGCCTCACCCAACTAGCTCACTATGCCAGCACCCCTGAACGCGGGCTTCCAGTGCACAAAGCCAAGCGAAAGAAGGAGCAATAAATGTCTGATGGCGACATCCAGGAATCTGTCGGCCAACTGCAGCCGACACCACAGGCCGAGGGAGAACCTGAGAAGACGATCGTGCAGGAGGTCGTCGACTGCTTCGCCTTCGGGAAGTCGTACTACGATGTCCAGCTCCGCGCCGAGAATGAAGAACTTGAGTTCGAGGGCGTGGACATGTGGACGCAAGACGCCCGCGCGAATCGTGACGAGCACATCGACGATAACACCGGCCGGAAGATTCCGGCAAAGCCGACGATCTCGGTCAATCTGCTCGATCAGAACATTCAACAGGTCATCGCGGAAGCCCGTCAAGCGCGACTGGCGCTGACGGTCAAGCCCAAAGCGGGCCTGGCCAACACGAAAACTGCCGGCTACTTCAAGGGCCTTGTGCGCAATATTCAGGTCGAAAGCGGCGCACTGGAAATCCGGCTGTGGGCACTCGAGCGGGCCGCGAAGGTCGGCCGCGGCGGGTATCGCCTCGTGGCTGAATTTGCCAACGATGGAGACTTTGATCTCGATCTCGTGCTTGAGCGGATTCTGGATTACTCCACCGTACTGTGGGACCCGTACTCGCAACGGGCGGATCGCTCGGATGCTGAGTGGTCCATCGTGACGGAGTGGATGAGTGAGCGAGAACGGCTCAGGAAATGGCCCACGAAACCAATCATTCCGCCAGAGGGGGCCTTCGAGAACGACGACCACGACTGGTTTGCGGCCGATGCGAATAATCCCTCCTTGCGCCGCGTCCGCATTGCGACCTTCTACAAGGTGGAACACACCAAGCGCCCCTTAGGCTATCACCCAGCCTTCGGGCGTGGGTGGATGAAGGCTGTTCCTGAAGGAAGCACGATCCCGGTCATGTCAGCCGAGTACGCGGAGGCCGTGGCGCGCGAGGAACCAGGCACCCGCATGCGCGAGGTCGATGATCGCGCGGTCATGATCTACACCACCGACGGATCGCAGGAGCTTGAACGGCATCCGTGGCATGGGCGCTTCATTCCAGTCATCGAACTCATCGGCAAAGAATATTTCGTCAAAGGCAAGCGGCGCTGGAAGGGCATCATCGCCAATGCGATGGATCTGCTGCGTGCGATCAACGTCCTGATTTCCTCGGCCATGGAGATCGCAGGCACCATGCCGCGGGCGCCCTACATCATGGCGGAAGGGACAGACGAAGGCTACGAGGAGATGTGGGACGATTCGCCTGTCACGAACTACACGCGCCTGTACTACAAACAGAAGGATCTCGAAGGGAATCCTGCGCCACCCCCGCAACGCCAGCAAACTGAGGCACAAATTCAAGGGCTCATGTTCTTGCTGCGGATGATGCACGAGATGTATCACGCAGTCACCGGCAGCGTGGCCCCACAACTCCGAGCGGTGAACCCGTACGACCGCAGCGGGAAGGCCATCGAGGCACTGCAACGCCAAGGAGCGGCCGGCACATCGAACTATCTCGACAACTTGGCGACAATCTCCATGCTCTACGAAGGCAAGGTGCTGGTTGACGCCATTCCGAGCTACTACGACAAGGAAGGACGCATCCTGAACGTGTCTGGCGAGAACTCAGACGATGAGGTCGCGATCATCATCAAGACCCCGTTCATCCGAGACACCGAAGGCAATCCGGTTCCAGTGCCCTGCCCGGCGTGTAAAGGCACCGGGGCACAACGGCAGACGACATGGAATCCGTTTGCTGGCATGGTGGCGTGCCAGACATGCCGAGGGAGCAAGCAGGCCACCAAGGCGATCATGCCGCAGGTCTGGGAAGACCAAGACGTTGAGTATGTTGATTTTTCCGAAGGGGAGTTCAAAGTCGCGGCGGTCGTCGACCGCTCGTTCCAAGTAAAGCAAGAGGAAGCTCTCGCTGGGATGGCGCAACTCGCCACGGCTGCCCCAGAGCTGGTGCCCATGTACGCCCATCTCTGGGTTGAGGCGATGGGGTTCTCAGGGTCGAAACGGATCGCGGAACTCATCAAGAGTCGGATGCAACCAGACGAGGAAGATACGCAGGGCATCCCCCCCCATCTCCTTGGGCGGTTCATGCAACTGAAATCGCAGCATCAACAGGCGATGCAAGCCCTACAGGAAGCCCAGAAGATGCTGGAGTCCGACACGATCAAAGCCGCTGGCCAGAAAGAGATCGCGATGATTAAGTCTGCGCTCCAGGCGAAGGTGGAGCAGATCAAACTCCAAAGCAAAATGCTTGAAGTGCATGCGACCAGTCAGGCCGATACACGGCTTGAGGAGCTCCGGGGCCATCTTCAGCAGATGCAGCAGGACTCAGCACAGCGTCATGAGGCCATGCTTGCCACAGTGGAGCAGCGTCATGAGATCCTGTTGCAATTGCTGAAAGAACAGGGCACGAAGGAGATTGAGCGGCATTCCGTCGGGCTCCACGATCTCGCTGCCGCAAGGGCCGAAGATCGCCTTGAGGGGCAAGAGACGCGGACGGCGGCGCGTCAAGAGGGCATTGACACCAGGGCAGCGGAGCGGGAGGCTGTACGGGAGCCCTCTGAGTAAGAACGCTTGCTAAAAGAAACACAATAGGTGTAGACTTTCAGCGGACTCATTTTTCGCCGCGCTTACGAGAACGACTCCGAGGCGCAGGTCGCAACCCGAGCGGTTGCCGCCTGCGCCTTTTTTATTGGGCTGAATGAGACTTGCATGGCTGCCGAGAACCCTACCCGCACGGCCCCAGACGAATCCGCCCGCGTGGCGGACGACGAGTTTGTCATCGAATCGTTTTCCGCCAAGAATGCCTTCGAGACTCCACCCCCCGATACGACAGCAGATCGTGCGGGTGCCACGGCGGCGGTTGTTGAAGACGCCACGGTCGTCGTTGAGGAAGTCGAGGCTCCATCACCCGACGGCGAGACGCCAGAGGATGCTGACCACATTTCGGCCAGTCGACTCGGCGCAGAACAGCGCACTGACCAACAGCCGCCCGTCAAGCCAGCCAAGGGCAAGAACAAGGTTCCGCTCAAAGAACGCACCGTCCAGCTCAAGCACGAAGTCGACACCCTCACCCACCAGAAGCATCGCACCAAGAGCGAGCTTGAGGCCGATCAGCGACGCCTGGACGACCTCAAACGCGAGATCGCGGCCAGCGAAGCCAAGTTGCGAGGCGGTCCGCCATCAGCCGATGCGGTCACGCGCCAGCCCGCCACTGACGAACCAACACCGATGCCGGAACTGCCGGATTATCGGAAGTTTGCCACCGATGAGGAGTACGAGGCGGCGGTGGGCAAGTACCGGACCGAGATGTCGGCATGGCATCGCGCAGAGAACGAGCGACTGGAACGGCGCATTGCGCAAGGCGTGGAGTCGAGGTTTCAGAGCGACGGCGATGCACGAGCTGCCGATGCGTCAGAGCAGCGCCTTGTCGCCACGCTCGACAAAGTGCGAACAGGGAAACTGGACTGGAACGAGCGTGCCGCGGCCCTGAAAGACATCAGCTCATCGTGGTACGACCCCACGAAACACGGGGACGCCACGGCCCCATTTCTGAGTGACCTCGCGCGGGCTCGGCTCTCGATGGGCCTCGAGGACGGCGGGGACTTGCTCTACTGGCTCGGAGAAGATTCGGACCGTGCGCAAGTGCTGGCGGATCTCTTCCCCACTCGTCCCATCCGGGACGCCATCGTCCACGCTCCATCTGTGCTTCCACTCCTCGAACACTTCGCCACCGATGAGGGGCGCGCTGAGTTCGAAGCGTTGAAGCAGATGCACCCCATTCGCGTCAACCAAGCGATCGGGGCTCTCTCTGTGCGGCTC
>ERZ1292625.3006-Hain-H41-01um-R1-3006-length-14384-cov-5_pt1 | contig 14384 bp, 25 predicted proteins | sample MGYA00564400_ERZ1292625 | MGnify/ENA primary metagenome ERZ1292625 (study PRJEB36523, sample SAMEA6512639) | groundwater metagenome | collected 2019-01-08 | study: AquaDiva: Metagenomics assemblies of 32 groundwater samples | reverse complement strand
GCCGATATTAACTGGAGGTCGCCGCGGCGGCGGGGCCTTACGATGCCGAGGCGGTTGGCTACGTCGTGACGAGCAGACATCTTTTGCAGGATATCCATAGCAATCGCCTCCTCTTGGGCTCGCGGCAAAAACCGACGCAACCTAGCCACCGGCGTCGGGGCGCGGTAGATGTCTGGAACGTCTATGATCTCCAGCATCAGCGGGATCCCGTGGACGACCCCGTAGTCGTTCACCAAAGACCATGCGACATCCGTAAAAGACTGGATGGTGTTGTAGGACCCGCGAAAGAAAGCAAAGGGCCCGAGGTGTTCGGCTCCGTCGATGTAAAGCCGCGACTCCAGCTTCAGTTTGCATTTGGACGCGTTTTCCCGTTCTCCCTGGCCGATGATCCCCTGTACCGCAAAGGGACACTTCGACGGGGCGCAGTGGACTAAAACGGATCCGTTGAAATTGTCACAGATCGCCTTTCCGTCTGGTCCGGCTACTGGATGGATCCCGGGGTCTGTCACGTCTTTCGCCTTGGCCATATACGTCTTTGCGTTGGCCTCCAGCAAACCCCGCTTTTCGATATCACCCAAACACATCCAGGCATATCCGGGGCGTTCCGAGGAGCAGAGCTGGGTCAGCTCCCGTCCGGGGCCCTTTTTCTTCCATATACCCAGATTCCTGGATACCTGGATGTTTAGAGACATATCGTCGACGTAGGGCGACGCGAACTTGACCACGAGCTGGTCTATCCGGAGCATGGGCTCGTCCGGCAATAACACCCCGGTAGTTTTATCTGCGGCATAGGTCAGGCGACCTTGGGGATCAAGGGTCAGTAGGTTATTCCCGCGGTCTCCGGGGGCTTCGGGACGGCCCAGACCCCAGTGCGCCTGGGCGAGCAGCAGTTCTTTCTCGAGTTCTGGGATACGGATTTTGTCCATGCCTTTGCGCATGGGGTCGTTGAAAGCAATCCAGAAGGATTCCCCGCGGTCCTTCCACTTCCCCTTTTTGACGATATAGGCATTTCCGGAGAACAGCTGACGGGCCCCCATTTCCCCGAAATAGGTGGTGTCTCGTTCCTGGTTTACGACTGACGTTCCGGAGGATAAAGCATTTTGGTTTTCCATGTTAACTCCTTTGCTTCCTTATACCCGTAAAAAAAGGGGGGGGGCTGGAAGCCCCCGAAGCGTTTCAGGACCGGACTGGGGCCAAAGAGTCAATTTGCGAAAAGATCCCTCCAGAGGCCAGGAACGTGACTGCAACCCGGGGGTCCAGGCCGTGCCCTACGTCATAAATCACTTCGCGGATCCCCGCGTTGATCAGCGGTTTGATGCAGGCAAAGCACGGCGCATGGGTCACGTAGAGAGCCGCCCCATCAACCCGGAGCCCATAGCGCGCGGCCTGGGCGAGCACGTTGAGCTCGGCGTGCACGTCTCTGGTGCAACACCCGTCTGCTGCCAGAAGGTGTCCAGCGACATCGCAATGAGGAAGCCCTCGGGGCGCCCCGTTGTATCCGGTGGTGATCATCGAGTTCCCGAGGACCAGAACCGCTCCAACCGGGCGGATGTCGCAAGTCGATCTCGTGGCCACGTGATGCGCCATCTCAATGAAATATCGGTGCCAAGACCTTTGAGTGTTATTCATCCGTCTCTATTGTAGCCCCCTTTCGCATGTTTTGCAAGAAACCATTAGCCATCGCCACGGCGTGCGGCCACCCGAAATAAACCAGGGCCGACACCCGTAAAGCATCCGACAGCGCATCGTGCAGTTTAAGGTCACCGAGGCCGCGGGCCCGTGCCCGCACGTAGTCCATCATGGACTCCAGAGAATACTGCCGAAGCATGGTTCCGTTGCGGGATTCCGCGCCACACAACCCGATAAACATGGACCCTACGTCCAAGAGCCGATAGTCTACCGGCAGGTTAAGGTCTCCCCACCATTTGTTTTGGCCTAAGAACCCCAGGTCAAACGCCGGGTTCTTACCCGCTACCATCCACTTTTCCCAAGGGGTCAATACCATCCGTTCGTTTGACAACCCCACGCGGCTATCCGGCGGGACGCAATAGTGGTCTACGCGGATCCCGTTGGCTTCGGCGAAAGATATCGCGTCTATAACCGGATCCAGGCCGGTGTGTTCCTGATAATCCCGGCATATCCGCCCCTGGTGCATCTTTTGCGCGACAGAGTCCCAAATGACTGACTCGGTCGGATAGAAAAACCGGACGCTGATGATCCGTTCTGGAAACATCGACCCCGTGTCGCAAAAAGCCATGGCGACCTCGAGTAGTTGGTGCTTCGCCGGGTCGAGCCCGGTTGTTTCAGTGTCCAAGGCTATGTAGCGCATCCGGTCACCCCCATGCCCGTCGGTGGCGGTCCCGCAAAGGCCGCAGCCGGCGCGTACGCCGCGCACGTTTCGGAAACGCGATTCCATAATGGATAGACCCTTTCTTCAATCGCCTCTTTGTTTAGAAACCTTGCGCAAGACTCTTTCTGAGGACACCCGTCCCCCGTGCAGCCTGCTTTTTTCATGAAACCTCCTTTAAGACATATCGCTTTAGTTTTACATCAAAATAAAAGCCTTCGACCTCGTCGGCCTCGGTCAGGTCGCCTACGTCCGGACCGAAGTCGGCCAGGATTTTCTGTTGTTCGGCTTGGTCCGCCACGACCCGATCCAACCAGGCGTGCGCGATTACACTTTCTCTTGCCATACCCCACCCCGCCACACGTATTCTTCCCCGAAATATCCGCCGACTAGATCTTCTTTGAGCCTGGCGTGGACGACCCGTCCGTCGTCCAGGTCTTTGCCAACGGTCGGCGCCACGTCTTTTAAAAAAGACTCGATGGCGACCTGGCCCTGCAGGAGCACGGTCATCGTCACGAACCGGCGCTGACCAACAGGCCGGAAAGTGACGTGGCCGAAACGATGCTGCGTTACCCTAATCAGCATCCCCATCCTCCTTCGCCTTAAGGTGTGCGATCCGCCGCCGGCGCATGGCACACACCTTACCGGCTTGTTTTGACTCTGGATGCAGGATGATCATCTCGACCCACCCGTTCGCCCAGTGGCCGGATTTGACTATTTCCAGGACCCCGGGGGCCTCACCGCCCAAGGCTTTCAGCGCTGCGGCGAACCGGGATCGCTCTTTCGCTGGGATATCCCGACCATTGGCCACGAAATCGACTACGAGCCAGTCCTCTCTGGAAGACCCGTAATAGATAAAAGAATCTTGTCGGCGGCGCCAGGCACCAAAGGACTCCAATCGATCACTGGTGGCGTCTACCATCTTGCACCTCCTCAAAATAAAAGGGCCCCTCTCGGAGGGGCCGTAAGTCCGAACCCACGGGATTGAACCGCGATACCCGCCGCCAGGGCGCAGCGTCGCTCTACCTATTGAGCTAGGTCCGGAACCAGCCAGTTTTCGGCCATCCTACTGGTTAAGGATGGGCGTCGCTCCGCAGCCAAGGAGGTTGGAAACTGGGGCCGACGGCCTTTCGAATTGCTCTTGGGCCCTTATCTTGAGGCAGGCCACTTTGCCTATTCTTGGATCCGTGAAGGCTAGCACGCGGACCCATCGCAAAACTCCTTGATCGTCAAAAACGTCGACTACATGGTCCCGGCGCGTGACGGATAACCGCTTCCCGAACAACGTTCCAGAATCCTCATAATCCGTGTCTTTGAATGACCCGAATATGTGGACGGAATCCCCTTGCGCAAACAACCGTAACGCGTTTTGAGACATCAGCACGAATAGGACCTCATATCGTTCGTCGGTAAGCACACGAAACAAGTCCAGGATGTCCTGCGGGCCAAGGGCCTGGGTTTCTTTGATGATCACCGATGCGTCCGTGTCGTAAATGTCGTCTTCGTCAGTGCGTAAAACCAGGGAGGTCTTTTCGCTCAGAGACAGGATATCGCTCATGGTTTTGCCGCAGCCGGGTTATCCGCCCCCACCGCACCCCCGTCCTCGACCACCCATCCCGCGTCGATAGCCCCAGACGTCCGGAGCTGAGACGTGGCGCACGAAACCGAAGACACTGATTTGGCGATACCCTGGGCATCAGCGTTGTAGGGGCAACACATCAGCCCGCCGATACCATAAGCACCAGCTACAGCCTGAACCGCGTCTTGCAGCCCAGCGCCAAGGAACAAAAATTTCCATGAATACTTCGTTTCCTGGTGCAGGATTTTCTCTTTGATCTTGGCCACGGTATAGTCCTTCGAGTCGTTCTCGGCGCCGTCCGTCAAGATGGCTACCAACACGTGGGCCGGTCGTTCGGATTCGGGGGTTTGCTCCAGGCGCGCCCCGGTTTCATTGATTGTTTTCCCGATGGCGTCGGAGAGCGCCGTCATCCCGTCTGGCACGTAATCGACGGCGGTGAGCGGGTTAACCCGGCGGATGTCAGCCCCGGAGTAACGGGTCTCGTATTTCCCGGACGACGAGAAAAAGACCAGGGTAAGCATAGCGCGCCCTGGTTCCCGCTGCTGGTCTTCCAGGAATTTGTTGAAAGCGGCGATCGTTTGTTCGCGGATCGGCTCCATGGAAGTACTTTTATCGATGATGAAAATAATCTCGGTTAAGTTTGATGGCATTTAAAGACCTCGTTTTTTATTCGGTTGATAGACTCGGCATAAGACGTTGCATCTTTCTCGATTAACACGGTCCGTGGCACCCTGGCCTTAAGCGCCGCTACGCCGGTAGTCCCGGATCCTGCAAAAGGGTCCAAGACTATCGTCTTTTCACTTATACCCGAAAAGCGGATACACAAATCCGCCAAACCCACCGGAAAGATCGCGCGGTGTGGGGTCTTGCGCACCACGGTGGCATAGGGCACGAACCAGACATTCCCGCGGCAACGCCAGCCTTTACCGAAACGGGCTGCGTTGCGAGGATCCTGGTGCGGTACGCCAATGGCCTTGCGATCCATCTTGGGGCGCAGCACGTTAGAAAAATGAAAGACATATTCCCATGACTGGTTCAAGAACGTATCCCATTGTAGCGGAGTAAAGTGGCCGCGGGCGCCGTCGGGTGTAACGATGGAATGCACCCAGGAAATCACGTTGACGAGGTGCAACCCAAGGCGCCCGGCACGGATAGCCTCTATCGCACGGGCTGCAACCATAATCGGGGTCTCGGGAGCGGCCGGCTTGAACCCAATATTCAGAAAGATCGACCCACCCGGCGCTAAAACCTTGGAGCACCGGTCCAGGAATTTAAGCAGCCATGAGACATATGCGGTCTCGGACAACCGGTCCTCCAGGGATCCCGCCCCGGCCCGCATCCGTTTGCCGATGTTGTAGGGCGGTGACGTGACCACGCACGTTACGGGACCCGGCAAAGACAACGGTGACAACGCATCCTCCCATGTTGCGTTTATGACGGTGCAGGCCCCGCCGGAGGGATACGGGATTACTCCGCTTGGGTGGTGCGGCACTGCAAAATCTGTCTGGCGATTTCCGCTGGAACCCCACTCGCCTTCATCTTTTCCAAATACTCCAGGTCGTGCAAAGCCAGCATTTCTCCGGCCAGTGAAGCCTGTTTTTTCATTTCGTCAGTGGTTGACCCGGAGAGTCTGATTTCGGTAAGCACTCCGGCAAGTTGAGATGTCATAAAATTACTCCTTTAATTCACGGTTCTGTTACAAAATAGCTCATCCCCGGCAACCAAGAACCTCCACTCGAGGTCCGGGTTTAGTTTTAATCGCTCAAAGGTTTTGGTGATGTCCCTGGAATCAATCGAGCACATCTTCTGCGTTGCAGACATTCCAACCAAACACGCGGACCCATGCTTCCAATCCTGGGGGCGCGGTCGGTTATACGGATGGTCTACCAGCGCAAACGTGGCGGGTTCCCCTTTATGGTCCGCCACGGTGTTGTACAGGCACCCGACTCGGGCCGATATCTTGATCAGCCCTACCCGACCCCCTCTAAGACCGATCAGCGGTACGACCTCGTTGGCGTCTTCGGAAACCACGGCATCGGTTACCTGGCCGCGACGGTGGTCGATGATAACCACCCGCATCCCGCGAACGGCGTATGACGGATCAGATATATCCATGGCGCGCCATCCAGACTACGGACCAGGCCGTTTTAAGCTCCAGAGCGATTAAGAGTGTCTTTACTGGAGCCCCACGGATGGTTCTGAGCGATTGGGCGAAGAACTTAGCCGGGTCCGTGACCAGTGAACACTGGTTCAGCCAGAAAGGCCCCCGCGGGACAGCCGCGACGACGGCGTATTCGGCGACCAACGCCGCGTCGTCCTGGGTAAACGGCTCTTTCTGGGCTTCGTTAGCCCATCTCGCCCACGCTTCAGCGCAGGACGGGCGCCCGTCGAAAGGACATCGATCCTGCGGCGCCACGTAGGGCCGGGGGGCCGTAGGCGCGAAATTAAATCGCGGAGCCGTCCCCCGTGGTTCCGGATTCGGTCGGTTTCCCGTCGGTTGCTGCTGCATCCTCGTCCCCCCTAATATCTTTCCCCGGGGTAGGCCCCGCCACCTGGACTGCTGCGTCATCTTTTGCCTCCTGCGGGGCCCTGGCGGCCTCGCTTACCTTTGCTCGCCGCTCGAGTAGAGCCGAAATAAATTTGACTTCATCGGAAGCCTTTATAGCCAGGCCCGATTTATTGATTCGATCAACCAGCGATGACGCCGCACCGAGAAGCATCCCGAGCTCCTGGAGGATTAACCGGCGGTCTTCGCACGCCACGCAATAATAGGTTCCGGATTGGTCTTTCACTAGGTTCGCGTTAAAGTGGCCGCATTCGGGCAATGGCTTCATGAGCGATCTTGCGGATTGGCCGAATTCCCCGTAAAGATAGGAGATCAACTGGTCGCAAATGGTTTGCGTATCAGGGATCCCAGACGGCTTGATTGGCGTGATCACCAAGTTCCCTAGGGCGAGCTCCTGATTCATCCGAAAGATGGTCGAGCGGCCCGGTTTGTCTGGCGCCGCGATGACTTCCATGCCACGGGCCCGGAGCTTGTCCTCCATCGAATCACTGGAGCTCGCTTTTCGTATGCCCAGGACTGGATAGAAGGCGCCATGGAAAGCGGCGCGGATCAGTGGCTCCCATTCGATCGGCTTGGGTCGGGGTTCGGCCTGGATTTCTTTGGTGACTGACGGCGCCGGTGGGTTGGCGGCCACTGGGGTTTCTGCGGCCTCGGCCACCGGCAATAATTCTTCTGGTTTCCCGTCTTTATCGGCTTTCACACAGTCACAAGTATGGTCGGCGCGTACCGCAACGTCGAACCAGTGGCAATTTCCAGTGACGTGGTGGTTACAATGCACACACAGTGTTTCTTCCCCAGACGCGGCCCGGTAACCATAGGAATATTGTGGCCCGGTCATCGGACCGTCTGCGTTGTCATCAGTATAAGTTTTTTCTTTGCTATCGTTCACTTGGAGACTCCTTGATTGTTTTCTTCTTCGATGCCAAACCTGCACTCGATCCAGCCCTCGGTTCCTGGATGCAATTTCATTTTTGACCGATTCTTTTTATACCATGCGCGTGTTTCGTGGAAAGGGTCTTCTGGCGGACTAAAGAACCCCTGCGCCTTGCCAGCCCCTACCCAGTCGCAAACCATTTCCTGGCGATCCGTGTCGGACATCTCTAAAACCTTGGTAACCCCGGAATCTTCTTCCAGCACATACCATTGCCAGTGATGGGTATTCCGGTGTTGGTGCTTGAGCCAGGCGAGATCGAAGGCTGCGTCACCTGTGAGCGCTTCGCGGGACGACGCCGTCTTGCTGGTATCGCCGCACAGTGTATGGGGCCTTTGGCCATAAAAATACTCCGCATAAGGCAGGAACTCATCCGGATAAAACTTGCTGAAGTCATGCCACACCCCGCGCCACGGAATCCCGGCACTGCAGCATTCCAGGAACACATACCATTTGTGTCGCAACAGGTAAGAAAGATATTTGAAATATTTCACGGGACGGAATCCTCCTGATCGTCTTCGGGCAAAAACCCGCTTTTGTTTTGGTGGGACACGACGGGCTTGACGTAGGCCTCGGCCTTTTTCTTGTTCTCTTTTTTGGGGTCTAGCGGCGGCGGCAGCCCGCGTACCACGCCCCCGAAACATCTCGGACACAACCCCCTTACCACCCCTTGCTCGGTGTCCCACCGTGGCACGAATACCGGGATCGGATCCACTAAGGGTAGGTCGGCCGCACACGAGCACCGATTGAAATAGATGTCTTTGAATGGAACCAACGCCCCCCCAACGGAATCCACTCGGGTCAAACCTTCTTTCGGGTGGACGACCAGATGCGGTACCATAACCTGCATCACCGAATGCCGAACGTATCGCTCGTAACACCCAGCACACAGCACCGGGAAGGTCCCGTAGGCCGGTTCGAAGAGCGGGACCACGTAGGCCGTAGCCAGTCCATCGCTGCCGGCAGGGCAAACGACGCGGCAAGAACCGCAGGACAAAGGTTTTGGGGTGGTAGGAGGGGTCACTTCTGTTTAGTCCCTGGAGCCGGGGGTTGGCTTACGCGCACCGACCATAATCTCGATGACCTGGTCGTCACTGAGCTTCGGGCATTTTTCTTTGATTTCGAGAAACATGGCAGCCTTGGTCCGGCCGGCGAGCCGCCCAAAGAATTCCCCTACCTGGTGGATATCCCCAAGGACCGAGAAGTCAGCCGCCCGAATTCCCTGCAGCAAGTCGTTCATACTTAAACTCCCTCTAAAATGGTAAGTCTTCTTCGTATTTGGGCGCGGTAGGAACCTCCACCGGAACCGGCGCGAAGGATCGGGCCTGTGTGGACAACGTAATTTTGTGTGTCCACCGCCGTCCCATGGAAACCTGATACATCACTTGCTCAATGGTGTTCTGGGCTACCAGCCGGTAATAAGTCGTCGGCTTGGTTTGACCAAGCCTATGGATCCGGTCCTGGACTTGCTTGGTAACTAAATAAGACCAGGACGGTTCATATGAGATTACCACGGTTGCCGCCGTCAACGTAAGCCCTTCCCCCATGGACTTTGGATGGCCGATCAACATCCTGCACGTCGGGTCGTTTTGAAACCGAAAAACCGCTTCGTCTTGCTGCTTATCCGAGCACGTCCCGTCGAGCTTGACTGGCATCGGCGGGGTCCGGCCGGCAAAGAATTCCGGGGACGAAAAGTATTCGAACAAAACAGCAATCGTTTCCTGGAACTCGCATGCGATGACGATCTTTTCTTCGGGGTGGCACTTGAGCAGCGCCAGGAGCTGGTCGAACTTCGATCGCCCAAACCACTGGGGCTGGGACATTGGGTCATAAGCAAACCCGGAACACATCTGCCGGAGCTTGATCATCGAGGAAAGTTCCGCGATCTTTTCCATGGACTCGGGCATGGTAGCCTCGGTTCCGGATTGTAAAAACGCCGCGAGGCCTCGGTAGGCCAGGATCTCCCGGCCATCAGCCATCATGGAGCAGTAGGACTCCAACATCTGCTGCATCACGCCCCGCTCAGTCTCGTTAAGCTGAAACCGGATGACCTGCTCGCTCATAGTCGGCAGGTTCAGGGACTCCTTGGTAGCCTTGATGGTAAAGAACCGGCAGTAGTCCTCAATGGCGTAAGCCGCGCCCTTATGGTCGCGCCAAAGACCTTCCGCGCCGCGAGCGATGGGCTCTCGATATTCGTAAGCGAAATTTGATCGCCAGTGTTCCCAGGAGTAAGGCATCTCGCCGATAAGGGCCAGATAAGACCAGGCCTGGTAAGCCTTATTGTAAGGCGTCCCGGTCATGACGATCCTATAGGTCGGGTCGGCCTCGCCGATGAAGATCGACGCCTGTTCGAAACGGTTTGACGCGGGCGTAAGGAAATACTGGGCCTCGTCGATGGTCATCCCCAGGAAAGCGTCCAAACCCCACTGGTGGCGGAGCATGGCCCACTGCTTGCCCAGCAGGTCGTTGGAAATGATATAAACCTGATTCGTCCCATCCTTGATGGCCTCAATTACCTTTTTATTGGTCGTGGCGTTTCCGGATCCGGGGTGCAAGGTAACCGCTTTCAGGTCGGTGAAGGTCGCGATATCTTTAAGATGTGCGTTGCGGATCAAGATCCTTTTGCATACGATGATCCATTTTTTGCCTGGGCGAGCTTTGAGCGCGTTCTCGATGGCGATGGCGTTCACTGCGGTTTTTCCGGTTCCGGTTTCCGAGAAAAGCTGGACGCGGGTCAGGCCGAGGGTCGTTTGGATGGATCGGATTTGGGAGTCTTTGAGGGTAATCCCAGGGACCGGCTTAGACTCGAACGCCACGTGGGTTTCGCCAGTAATGACCCGTCTAGCGGCCTCGTACTCCTTGAGCTCGGTATCGCCGCCAAGCCACGCGGACACCCCTGGGCCATACACCCCGGACGCCGCTGTAATGACGTGCAACCGACCCAGAGCGTGCTTCGCCTGGTCGTCGGCTGGCCGGAACCAGCGGACGTTGGAGCCAAGTTTTTCGTGTGCAAAACCGCACTCGGTCAAGAACCGGCCGGAGATCTTCTCGTCGTTCGTTATCAGCCAAACCCGCATGGGTCGTGACGATGAGTCTAAACTGGCATAGTACACGGCTGGCTCCGGTCAAGTTCCTGGCGGACCTGATAAAGCGCCGCTGCAGGGAACGATACAAATCCTAACACAAACCCGATAAACAATCCAGCCACAAAAATTGCGAAAATCGTCATGAGCAGCCTCCTTTCGTTATGAGTTCTTATACCCGTTTCCGGAGGCCAACGTCGTTCGCTTCGGCGAAATCAACACGCATACGAAAGAATTGGCGCATAAAAAAAGGCCCGCGCAACGGGCCAAAAACCGAGGTAACGCAACCCCGTGGTGGGCGGAGAAATTTTAGGCGGCGTCTTCTCGGGAAGGCCGACAAAGGCCCCTGCGATTACGCAGCGGTCCTGAAGGTCCAGCCCACGTCGGCGCCCATCATATTCCCGTCGGCGTCGGTGATCCCGGCCTTCAGGAAGATCTTGTATTGGACGAAGGGGGCCAGATCCGCGTGGGCCATGGTAACGGTGCGACCAAAATTCGATACTGCGTAGGCATAGGGCGCCCCGACCTTAACGGCCTCGTTGTCTGCAGCGGTGATATAGAAAAGGTCCTGGTCCAGTGCCACTACCGGCTCGTTGAACGTGACCACAACCGGGTCTCCGACCAGCACCCCCAGAGCACCCGGCGTCGGGTATCTGACGGAGACGGCAGGAGCCCCGGCCGGGGTGGACGCGGCCCCGAAGAACCGCAAAACACGCCACCATATCGCGAGCGCTAGCGGGCCTTCATGGACGAGGGCGTGCTCGGTTGCAAATGGGATATCGGTCCCGGTGGTAACGCCTTTCAACCTTACGTCCCCGGTAGCGCGGTTCAGCACGATGGATGGATCGTCAATCGACAAAAACGAAAAGTCTGGCGGAACCCCGTTGTCTTTAAGGACGAGGGCTGTGCCGCGCGTCAGGATTTCCAGCAGGAACCCCTTGACATTGGTGTAGAACTTAAGCCTTACGTCGGCGTCCGCGGGAGCCACGAGCCCATTGATCGTCAGGAGTTCGTCTACCGTGGCATCGTTCACCAGGTAAGAAATAAATGCATTCGTTTCTTCGTTAGCATCGAATAGATATCTTGCCTGCGCTAGAGCCATGGCTGAACTCCTTCAAAACACAATCGATTTCTTTGAAGCATTTTATCCGCTTTGGGTCGGCACCCGCTACTCCGTCGTGCCGCCATGCCGCATAAGCATGGATGGCCGCCGCGATCCCGACGGACTCAAAAACGTCTCCGTAAACGCGAGGACGCTGGCCGGCTGGCATAGCCGCACAAACCGCATCCGTTATCTTTCGGGTAAGGCCCGGGCCGTACCGGGCGGATACCCACGCGATGACCTGGGCTTTGTCTACGCCACCGTCACCACACGTTATGGATCGCCATGTGACCGGGGCGAGCGCAACTACCGGTCCCGTCCCGCACGAGGACCCGGCCAGCGCCCCGTAGACGCGGCCCAGGTCTATGGCTGTTTTGACTCCTTTGCCGCGGCGCTGGTGCACGTCTTCCAGGGCGACGTAGGCGGGCTTCCAAAAAAGCAACAGCCCACGCCACCAAGCCCCTAGGGCCGCCAACTTGGCTTCCCGGGAGCCCCCTTCGTGGAAACGCAGGATCTCGATACCGACCGGGATCCCCCCTTCCATGAAGGTAACCGCAGAAGAATTCAGCGACTGATCGAACCCGGCGACCAACAAGGTCAGCCTTTAGGCGGGATGGCGGCGGAAGCCTTCGCTTGCTTTTCTCGGAGCTCTTTCGCGGCACTCAGGAACGCCCCACGAATGAACTTTGACATCTTAAACCGAAGCGTGTAACGGGACGGACAAGTCATGATCCGAGCCGTAACTGGATTCATGACGCGCTTCTCTTTGCGGAGCTTCACCAGGAGCGTACCGATACCCCGGATCACGATCGGTCGGCCGAGGCAGAACCGGGCTAACATCTCTCGATAAATGAAGTTCCAGAGTTTGTTGCGGGCCTTCCATGGGCAGTCATATTTCGCCATCCCGGCGAGCAGGATCCCCTTGAGGGAGTTCTTGGCGACTCGACCGATTTTTTTTTCGGTGGCTGTGGTTAATAATTTTTCTTTCGGTTTGGTAATAGGGGCTTCCATTTTTGCCTCGCGGTATGATATTGTTGATGATAACCTATTTTACCGTGCTTTCGCAAGGATGCGCCAAGGAGGCCTTATAGATGTCTTGGGATTTCTTGAGCCAAGCGGCTTCTTTCTTTGTCACCTACGTCCCGGCGATTATGTCGGCTACGTTGTCCATGGTTTCGGTGTACGCGACCTGGCGGATGCGGCAGTCTGCCGTCATGGAAGAATGGAACGCCAAGCTCCGGGCGTCAGCAGAAATGCAGGGCGCCTACAACGCAGCAGCGATGTCAGTCGGCAAGTCCTACGTTGAGCCGATCAAACTGAACGGGGGCGGCGGGAAGCTTACCCAGGGCCAACAGACCGAAGCAACCGACCGAGTACACCGGATGGCCTGGTCCATGATGACCGATGAATCCAAGGCAGTCCTCAAGAACGTCCCGACGGACCTTAAGCAGGCCATGCTGGAAGTTGGGGCGTCCAATTACAAAAGATTTTTCCTGGCCGAAACGGCCCGGCGGACAACCGCTACGGAGACCGAATCCGCCGCCTCGACCGCTATCGCAGAGGAGTAAAAAGATGACCAACAAAAAGATACGGACAGATAAGGACTCAAAGAACGCCCTTCTGGATGTCATAAAAGACGAGATCAGGGGAATCTTTAACGGGATCGACGCGCACCAGAAAACAGACGACCTCGCACAGAGGATATCTGCAAGGATTGTCAAAGAAGCCAGACGACAAATCCTCAACCAAACACCAAAACACAAAAAGATGCTACCAGATGACGTCAAAGCCCGCCTATACGAAGAGCTAGTTGCAGGCATCTTGGCTGTATTCGAGTTCATTGAATGCTGCACACAAAAAGACGATGTCGTCGGAGCCCTGGATTATTGCGAGATCACCGTCCGCCCACGTCCTCCAGGAACCACTACAGAGCAGGTAAATTCATTCTTTAAACGAACGCGAGAGACTGCCCAAAAAATTTTACCCGCGGCCTCGGCCACGGGACGTTCGCTCAAACAAACAATGGAGGAACTGAAAATGGCTAAAAAAACCGTCACGGCCCCCGCTGCCAAAACGACCAAAAAGTCAACCGCGAAGAAATAGTCCCGTTCGACGTTGTCCCCAAAGCCACGAGCAGGCCAAAGCCCGTGGCTTTTTGCATGCGACCGAGCATATAATCTTCAGCGAGGTTAAAAGATGCGTGCCAATAACTCCTGGATCGCCCAGCAATTCTTAAAGTTTGCTGAAGGCCCCGCGCCCGCCCAGACCCCCGTAGCGGACGCCACTACCCAGGCCGAGTCCGGAACCGCTGCCGCGCTGAAAAAATACCTAGCCAATACCTGGGTGGTCTACATCGATGCGCTGGCGTGTCACTGGAACATCCAGGGCGATAAGTTCCAGCCGCTGCACGGGGTTTTCAACGACATCTACTCGATGCTTTTTACCTCAATTGATGTCATATCAGAACGGATTCGTCAGCTCGGACCTTACGTCCAGGGGTCGCTAAAGGGGTTCGCCGCGGACGCGACCATGTCCGAAGACGTGGAAACCACCGATTGGCGGTCGATGTGCTTGTACCTAAAGACCCGCCTGAGCGCCCTGGTAACCGAAGCCAAAGCCATGATGGCCACTTTAAACCCGACCACGGATGAGGCCACCAAGAACCTTTTAATCGGCCAGATATCAGCTTATGAGAAATGGATTTGGATGTTGGATTCTTTTTTGAAGTAAAAAAGGGGCGGCTTTCACACCGCCCCCGGGAATAGTTTAGTCGGCC
>ERZ1292625.3005-Hain-H41-01um-R1-3005-length-14387-cov-4_pt1 | contig 14387 bp, 16 predicted proteins | sample MGYA00564400_ERZ1292625 | MGnify/ENA primary metagenome ERZ1292625 (study PRJEB36523, sample SAMEA6512639) | groundwater metagenome | collected 2019-01-08 | study: AquaDiva: Metagenomics assemblies of 32 groundwater samples | reverse complement strand
ATTCCCTTCCACCCGGCCCAGATACCGGTAAGCCCAACGGTTGTCTTACCAGATACGTTTTTCCCTTTTAACCTGGTGATGCGCCCATCAAAAACTATTTCAAAATTTTCGAATAATGCAAAGTTGCGGAGTTTCTCGCTTTTTAATTTTAGTTGTTTGGCCATATCGGTTTATTTTTGGGATGCCTTATCTTCTGAATGCCTCGAATTTTTCTCTCTGATCGCCTCACGTACATACCTGCTTAGGTTTCCTTCTGAGACGGTTTTTGCCCATTTCCTGGCCGCTTCAATCTCTGGCGTAAATAACCAGAGAGTATAGCCCTTATAAATATTTTTTTTTGTTGCCACGTTGCAAATCTAAATATTTATTATTTACATTTGCAATAGGTAATTAAAAATAATTTTTCACCGTACAATTTATAGGACATACCAAATGGAGAAAAAATTTAAGAATTTGATTCCTGCCCTCTGGAAGGCAAAAAGGGAATCATTAATAAAAAGAAGGGTTATGTTTGTAGTTCATGAGTCTGACGATGAATTCTTCGTAATTGACTCAGACTCATTCCCAACCCTACCCGCCAATCTCAGTATCATACGAGCATTTGAAAATTTCAGGCGGGTCCATTTTTAAGATGAAGACCCAAATCTTCCATGGTGATTTGAAGGATGTTCTAAAAAAAGAATTTCCTGAAAACCATTTTGATGCAATCGCAACAGATCCGCCATACGGCCTTTCAAAGGAACCGGACATTATTGAAGTAATGCGCGACTGGATTGAAAAGGGATACCATGAAGTTAAATCTAAAAAGGGATTCATGGGAAAATCCTGGGACTCCTTTGTTCCCCAGCCAAATGATTGGAAAGAAGCGTACAGGGTATTAAAACCGGGCGGATTCATGCTTGCGGCCTGCGGTACACGAACCTACGACTGGATGGTTGCCTCAATGAGATTCGCTGGATTTAAGATTGTTGATACTGTTCTATGGGCGTATGGATCAGGTTTTCCAAAATCATTGTCAATCGACAAAGCCCCTGACAAATTATCTAACCAGGAAAGAAAGGTCACTGGAAAAAGAAAACACCCAACCCTGAAAGATCAAAATAAATTAAGCGAAAAGAAGAGTGCTGTTTATGATTCAGGCAAAACTTGGGAAAGAGAATGGGACCTCACGGAACCTGCATCTGAAATAGCTAAAAAATATGAAGGATGGAAAACAGCTTTAAAACCAGCCGTAGAATTATTCGTTCTAGCACAAAAACCGATTAGCGAAAAAACAATTGCGAAAAATATTTTGAAATGGGGCACCGGAGCCCTTAATATTCCAGGATGCCGAATACCATATAAAGGAAATAAGGATTTCAATTCTGCAAAATTCGGACGCGGTACAAATATTATGGGCGGGAATTTTGTTGGTGCCCAGCATTCATCCGGCAAAACAAATATTGAAGGAAACCCCGATGGACGATACCCCTCTAACTTAATTCTTGATGAATCTGCGGCTTCGCTACTCGATCAACAAGTCGGAATACTTAAAAGCGGAAAGCCATCCGGAAAAAGAAATACCGAAGGCGGATATCATAAAAAATATGGGTCCATACCCGTTACCGGGTATGGAGATCGGGGTGGACCAAGCAGATTTTTTTATGTGGCAAAAGCGAGTCGATCAGAAAGGAACAAAGGCCTTGATTCTTTTGAAGAAAAACCAATGTTTTATTCCAGCGGCACAAAAAATGTTGGTTCCTTCCGAATGGAAGGAACCAACAAATATTCTAAAAACTTCTGGCCCACCGTTAAGCCCATTGCGCTGATGCGATACCTGGTTAAGCTGATCACTCCACCTGGAGGAACCTGCTTAGATCCTTTTTGTGGATCAGGATCAACCCTATTAGGATGTGAATTGGAGGGTTTTGACTCAGTTGGAATTGATAAGGAAATCGATGCAGTTGAAATAAGCAAGGCCAGGATAAGGGCTTGGAAGGTGGCACCTAAACAACCAGATTTATTCAATCAATAAAAAAATGGACAATACAAAAAAGGTTTTTGATCTTGAAGAATATTCGGTGGAGCTGACAGGCCCATTTAAACCCGGGGACCTTGGCCAGAAAATCGGATATATAAAAGAGTGGACTGATGAAACCGGGAAGCGTTACAGAAGCCCCAGAAGTTTTCATGCAGAAATTAAGATTGACCACCCTATTGAAGGGGGATCAATGACAATAAAAATCCTTGAGGGTGCCACTGGATGTCATATTGAGGCAGTTTGGTTTTCTCCATATTCGCTGAAGTCGTTCTTCGATCGAATAGCCAGATTTTTATTTGCTGATTTTGTTTTTGACAACCCACTGAAACCATTGCGGTACGAAGGATACCAGACAAAGCTGGAAGAAATTTTATATGAAGGAATCGGCCTGCACCCAAAGGCCGTGGAGCATAAAGAGAGGAATGAGAATGCAATGAATTCCGTTGCATCGGATCTCGGATGGACCGATGAAGAAGCGGACCTATTCCAGGAGGCATTGTCATTCAAATTACCCGCCATGAGCCGGGAAACAGAGGGCGATGAACTGTTTGATGCAAAATTAAGACTGGAAGCATCTATCAATACCCTACAAATAGACTTTATGCGAGACGATCTTGATTTAACCAGCCTAAGCGGACGGATGAAGAGCATTCTTGATAACGCCAAAATTTTAACTGAAAATGGAACAATATCAAAATAAGACCCACAAATTCTGGCTCTTTTGTTATGCAAATGGAGAAGAATATCCAGGAAGACAATACCTGGTCGAAACCTCAGACCAGCCCAAAGAAGGGAAAATCTGCCGGTTCACATATTTAAAGGTTATACGCGGATTTCTGCCATCCGGGAAGGTTTCTATGGATTCAAATGAGCATGAAATCAGGAAAGCAATTGGTGAAAATAAAACAGCATCCCAAAGCGCTGGGCTTGCGATTTCTCAAAGTGCCAAAGACAGGATCCAACAAAATACGTTTTCAATTATGCTTGAATTTACTCTTGAAAAAAGCGGGGGAATTAAATTTGTCCCAGTAGGAAGGGCAACGGTGATTTGATGGAAATAGAAAGATCTCTTACTAAGGAGGAAGAAGTCCTACTTTTAAAATCGTCATGGCCAGGGGATCAATTCATGAATATTGAGGATTTAAAAAAATGGTGTGAATATCAATTAAGCGCTGGACGAAAAATATTCAAAGCCGAAGCAATAAACGAAGATGAAATATGGATATTGTCGAAAGAATAAGCGTTAAGTGATGGAAGAAACAACATTTGTATATAATCCCGATCAGGAATTCATAGATTTTGCGATCTACTTTTCTGAAAACTATAAAAGTTTGAAATCCGGACATTACATTTCTAAAGGAAATAAATATCAAGTATTTTACTTTCGACCCGCATCATTTAAAGGCGTAAGGGTTTCACATAAAACCGGTGTAATTGAAATGGATGCAAGGCTCTTAAAAAATGATAAGGTTACACCTGACTTTGTTTTTTACCTAATGATTTGGTGCCAAGCCAGTTTTAGTATGGGTTGCATTAATATAGAGAATCGGGAGGGGCTTGTTGATTCAAAAGCAATCGCCTATTATTTGAACACAGGGAGATCAAAGAAAAATTTGGTATCCGGCCTGCAATGCTTCCTGGATCAAGAACGCAATATAATAAGGCTGGATAATGCTTTGAATTTACTCAACAAGGATTAAAGTGATATGGGGATCAATACTAAAATAGAGTGGACCGGGACGATTGCTCCAGATGGAACCATGCTTCCGGGATTTACATATAATCCCTGGTATGGTTGCGCCAAACCAAAATTAACCGCGGCTGGGGAGTGCCTCTCATGTTATGCAGAGACCTTAATGGATACCCGTTATGGTAAAGCAAAGTGGGGTCCGATGGGCACACGGGTATTGAAGGCAGAGAAAGCCTGGCGCGAACCACTGCAATGGAACGCTCGGGCCGAAAAACTGGGAATAAAATTCAAAGTATTCTGTGCCAGCCTTTCAGATTTTTTCGAAGGACCGGAAACTTGCCGGGATCCTGAGCAGTATAAAAATATTGAGGTCGGCAGGAAGCGGACATTTGAGTTAATTGAGAAAACCCCAAACCTGATCTGGCAATTATTAACCAAGAGGCCTGAGAACGTGCTTAAATTCGTTCCGGATCATTGGCTTGAGCGTCCTGTTGTCCATACTCATTTTGACCACAAGCGAGCAAAGCCAGAGGTAACAGAGGCCTTTTCAAAGTTGGTTCACTTGGCCTATAAATCACACACGGGACACGACTTTGGATTCCCTGATAATGTGTGGATCGGGACCAGCGCCGGTACGCAGAAAAGCGCGGATGTGTTGATACCCGCTCTTTTGGAGATCCCGGCAAAGGTCAGATTTGTTTCCTGCGAGCCACTACTTGAAAAAATTGACTTGAGAAAATATATGTGCGAACACTATTTGCATGAAACCGGGCCAGAGTCAAATATGTTCTATTGTAAAATTTGTCAGGCAAGTGACCAGAACCATGATCTTTATATAAACCAGATTGATTGGGTGATCTGTGGCGGGGAAAGCGGACCTAATGCCAGGCCAATGCTTTTGGATTGGGCCAGGGATTTAAAGAAGCAATGCGAAGTAACCAAAACGCCCTACTTTTTTAAACAAAATGGCGCATGGGAAGAGGCAAAATACAAGCGACCCGGGAAGAATGGATTTGAATACGATGGGAAGAAAATTCATTTCTTCGATTATGATGGAAAGCCAGCGGACGGATTAACCGGAAGAGTAGTTCCCATGGTCCGGGTTCCAGGCAAAGGATCAAACCTTCTTGACGGGCAATTATTTCAACAACTTCCAGACACTACTAACTTTTAAAAAATGGGAAAATTTCTATACGCAATTTGCGAAAAGGAGGGCGGACCCGCCAAAGCCATTTGGTCAAACTTCAATCCAAATCAAATGACCGAATGGTTAAAAGATCCGAAGAATTGGGTTGAAGAGCGGTCCTCTTCGGAAGAAGATAAGGATAAATTAAAGCGTTTCACTAAACTCCCTGATGGGACGAGAGTCGTTACAATCATGTTCCAGAAAACAAAGGATACCTGGGATTCCCGGATCCGTGGATTCAGGACAGGAATATAACTAGAAACAAAAGGAGATTAATATTATGGATCTACCAGAAATAATAGAAAAGTTAAGTTCGCTTCCGGGCGAATCAATACAAAAGGTTGCCGATTTTATTAAAGCCGAAATTCACCAGATTGACCAGAAAAACAAAGATGCTCAAATTCGTTTCATGGTCTCCTATAAATACTCTGAATCAGAAATAGAATATTGTTACTACTTTAGTACAATTGATAAAATGGAGTTGGAAATTTCGCCTCTTAAATTGAGCAATGGATATGCTTCATTCAAAATGTACTCTTTGGATAATCCGCTTTCACGTACTTTTGATTCCTCACAGAAAAATAGATGGAGGGAAATAAAATGAAGATAGAGGAAAAAATTGATACGTATAACCACAATAAATTGGCGCATATTGGGGATGTAATCCCTTGTCCTGGTTGCGGAATACTATTCACAAAAGAAACCTATCAACAAGTTTTTTGTAAAAACAGGCCAGGGACGCAGTGCAAGGATGCTTATTGGAATATTGTAAGAGGAAATCCAAATCCAAATCCATCCGAACCGCCAACGATAGAGGTTCGAAGTTTGAAAACGCATACTTTTTATATTCGAAGAAGTGGCCCAGACGGATTAATTGAACAGCCAAAGGAAATTACCATCAAAGAAATTGTTAGTATCTTGAAAGACGAACTGGATTTCTGGAAATTAATCATCCCGCTTCTGGAACACGCATTTAACGCTGGATATGGTGCTAAAAAGTAAATCTATGCAAATCACTTCCTATAAATGTCCAAACTGTTCGGCACCGGTTGACCCAGGATCAACTGGAAAAATTACTTGCGACTATTGTGAATCAACCTTGGTAATTTCCGATACATTGGTCAAAAAGCATGAGAAGCCAAATTGCCAACAAAAAACAACCGTTAACGGAGTTCTACGCCCGGATTTGTATTTTGGCTTGAAAAAGGAAGACCGGTCGAAATCTGACCGTAAAAAGAAAAGGACTCCGATTTGGATTTTTTTGATTATTGGTGTTTTGGCTGGTATTGTGGGAATTATAATTTATGATAAATTAATTAGGCCAAAACCAAGGCCTAACAATTCCGTATAATCAAAAAGCCCTAAAAATTTACTTTATCGGTGCGGGTGCGGTTTTAATTGAATCCGCTTTGACCTTGATTAGGGTATCCCCGTTAACCCCAGCACCGATTTCGGCAGTTTTCCCAGCATCTTTATTATAATAGAACCAGGCCCCGACAGCTCCACCGAAAAGCGTCAGAACGATAGCAAACCTTACGGCGGTGTTTTTGAATAGCTTTTTCATAAAATTGTAGTTTTTAATGCTCATTTGAATTCAAAAGTAAGACTCTGGGGGGCAAAAAGCAAAAGCCGGGTTTAACCCCGGCGATCAGATCAAACTTCCCTTTCAATAAAAAATTGAATAATTCAAAAAAACCGATCAGCAAAATTCGGTGCAATTCAAAATAATCCATCAATAACACAATAGAAAATTCAAATATTAATGTCAGTAAAATTTATTTCAATTCAAAAAATTAATCCATTAACAGATTCAACAATTCTAATTATTCAGTCAATGAACCTCCATACAGATCGCACTCGCAATTCAATAAACACTTCGCCAACTCAAACCCGACCCTCAGTAAGATTTTAATCAATTCAAAAAACTTGACCAGATAATAATTTTAACAGCTCAAAAACTCCGATCAATAATGATCATCCAAAATCAAATGCTATTTTCAAATAAAGGCAGAATTAATTCAAATACTAATTTCAGTAAAGTATAAACCATTTCAAATTAATCATTCAGTAAATATTTTCGTAGTTCAAAATACCATGATAATAATTTCGTTTTCAATTCAAACATTTCATTTAGCAAAGTCATAATCAGTTCAAATCCATTATCCAATAAAATTCTGCTAAATTCACATCATTAGCCCATATAAAGACCGCCCCAATTCAAACTTTCCATGTAATAAGATTTCTTGAAATTCAAAATTCGCCGTCAGTAATACGAAAGCTAACTCGCACAATCATGTCAGTAAAAAACTGCTCAACTCAAACCAAGCTATCAATAAAGACCTCTCCTAAATCAAATCCCGTTTTCAGTAAAGTATCACTCAATTCAAAAATCTTAATCAATAATAGACAGCACAGTTCAAATTTCCATAGCAGTAAAAATTTCGTCAGGTCAAATACTTTTATCAGTAAAAATTGGCTCGGCTCAAACCATCTTTATAATAAGTTTCCCAGAAATTCAAACTTACTTTTCAGTAAAGCGTAAAATAATTCAAATATTTTTGCCAGTAAAGACATAGACAGATCAAATCCGCTTTGCAATAAAATTGCGATCAATTCAAAAGCATCAACCAATAACATGATCGAAAGATCAAACCCTGGATACAGATAAAGATTGGCTCAATTCAGATACCAATTACAGTAATAGACATTCCACTTCACATTCGCCGTACAATGAACACTTCGCCAATTCACACAACTCCTCCATTTTACGAAAAACTCAGCTCAAAAACAATGTTCAATAATTTAACAATCAAATCAAAGACTCTTACCATATAAAATGACTACAATTCAAATCCATCGTCCAATAAAGAGGTGGTCAATTCAAACTTCCATGTGAGTAAATCTATAAGCAGTTCAAACTTCTCAAGCAATAAGGATATGATAAATTCAAATGTTCATGTCAGTGAAATCAATTTCAATTCACACGATTCGATCATTAACGCAAGTTTAAATTCACACAGCTTGCTCATTAAAGTTCAGGCCAATTCAAAAAACTGTTCTAATAATGAATCTGATAGTTATTTTTTCTTTTTGGTCTGCTTGGCATTACGGTCAAATTCTAAAACCTCATCCAGCATGATTTCTGACGTATGCCCAAGGTATTCGATTGCATAGGGCTTGCGGCCAGGGAGGCCGTTCAATGCCATCCATTCGTTCCAGATGAAGTGAAGCAGGATCCTTGCGACACGGCGCATGGCGTTTTTGTGAGTCCACTGGATCAAGCTCATGTTCTTCTTATCCTTCATGTAAATCTTCTCCCCCTTCATTTCCGTCATTCCGTCGTTGTTGGCTCTTTCGGCTAACCTGACACGCAGGGTTTTGTAATGTTCGTAAAACCAGCCACCGGCCTTCAGAAATGCAGGAACGACCACTCCCAGCAATCTGCCCTGGATCTCAGTACAGTATCCCTTGAATTCAGTGAACTTATGTTCCGAATAATACTCCTTTGTGGAATTAATCGTTGCCTTTGTAAGCGCCTTCCCATCAATGGAAGCGATTCCTGCCCACATTGCCAATTTACCTGGGTTCTCAAACCGCTCAGGCTTTTTCATGAATGCCATCAGGATCCCAAGCTGATAGCTGGTGAAACCGCGAATGTCTTTCATCCGTTCCCAAAGAGGATGTTCGGCACTCCTTTTTTCCAGGAGTTTTTTTGCTTTGGTGAAAGCCCTTTGATTTTCAATGAAAGATTCAATGATTTCCTGGATTGGCATAATATAGCCTTCCGGGATCCCGGTTTCTTTAAGTACCTCCACAAAATTTGTTTGGTCCTCTTCATCGAACTTTTTAACCAGGCTTTCAACTACTGTTTCTGCATCCTCCTTTGAAAAAGCCAGGTAATCCCGGAAGATTGCCTTGAGCCGGAGAACGTCCCGCTTCTTGGCTTCCATAAGATTCATGGCCATTTGCCCAATAGCCATAATTTTCAAGTCCTCTGGTTTTACCGTGATTGATTTGGGGGCCAACTTTCCGGTTTCAGACTTGATCTCGGTAATTTCGATTCTCTTCCTGTTGATTTTCTTCTTTGCTTCCTTTACTACTGTACTGTTTTTCATAATCTATCCTATCTATTAAGTGTGAGTGTGAGTGAAAATATCTGTGCGACCAGTTGGCTATTTGACAAAATCAAACTCTTTTATTTGTTGCAGTTCCTCGATGGTTTTTTGAATCGAATCGTAAATTTTTTTGCTTTCCTCCTTGGTTAGAAAGCTGGCCCCTTCATTGGCTCGTAGGAGTCGCTGATAATCTACACCGGCCATCAGCGCCAAACTTCTTATGCTGATCCTTTTTGGTAAAATCATTGCCAAATTAAAACAACGGAAATATTAAAAGCAAATATTAATGTATTTATTTATTTATTGTTTCTGCAACTAATATTTATATAACCTGTTTTGTGTTGCTATTTCTATACATAAAATGAATATTGTGCATTAAAGAAATATAGGTCAAATTAGTGGTAAATCGGCATTTATTATGCTAATTTTACAATCTACCCCTGCCGATTTTTCGGCGAGGGTATTTTTTGTTATGCCAAATAGAATTGACAACTTACTTAAAAAATTGTAATTATGCCTAACGATTATTTAAAATTGTATGCCGAGCAAGCATCAAAAGCTGAGGATTTAAAAAATGGGTATGGTCTTGCCTTTCTTATTCTTCTTGGAGCTATCCTTGTTCTTTTATCAGCAGTATCTTATCTATTCTTTATCTATGTCAAGGATAACCGCGCCGCCAATAAGCTACTGGCCGAAGACAGAGAGGCTAGAAGAAAAGCCGATGATTTATTCAATGGGTCTCTCAAGCAAATCGAACTTTCAATCATCGAACAAAATAGCGCCCACGAACTTAGGCATGAGCGTCAAAATAGCACGATTAAGGGCCTTGAAAAGGACAATGAACGATTGAGGAATGATCGGGAAAAAGACAATGAACGATTTATTAGTGCCATAAAAGAATTGACCAAAAGATTGGACGACCTATCCTAATACACCTTTATTTTAATTTTTAGGCAAAAACCCTTACTTTTGATTTCATAAGGTAAATCGCCATGTATAAAATAAAGGACATCGAAGACAAGGTTTTGGCGCTGAATGATCCAAAACTTACCAGGGGCATCAATGCCATTAAACTTCTTTCAAATGATTATGCTGATGATGATCCAGACGCAAAAAAGGCAGACGGATTGCTTTTAATGACGATTAAGGAAAAGCACCCCGAAATCCTTGCCGCCAAAAAAGAACCCGTTGCCCAGCCAAAAAAAAAGGTGATCAAGGTTAAGAAGAAGTCCCCCCCAAAGCCTGCCGAAAAAAAACAGGAGCCCATATCGAAGGATGATAGCACTATGACCGGATCTCAAGTAGCACGGGAGATGGCAAAGATTGATCATAAAATCACGCAGGCGCAGCACTCTGGAATCGGTGCGCTTAAAAATTTGTATGATAAATGGGAAGACGAAAACAATCATTCTGAAAACTACCTTCTTTTGGCAAGGACAGTAGGATCGGCCGATGACATACAGTGGGCGGATACGATGCTGAAAAAACACTATGAACTTGGTTTTCTTCCTTCTGGCAGTGGAGAAGAAAGAGATGCGATGAATAAGAAACTGTGGCCAAAGTGGCTGGAACATATCGGGGGAAAGAAAGCGCCTGCTGCATCAGCGGGAAAGAAAAAGGCTACGATAAAAATAAAGCCAAAGATTTCTAAACCCCATGTCCAGGAAAGCACAAAACCGATTAGTTTGGATGAATGTAAGGATGCGCTAAAAGCAGCCCATTTTACGGTTTCAGAGAAGAAAAAAGGTACGAAGAAAATCAAAATAGGGAAAAAACGCCCAGACCGCAATATCATCACCGACAAAGTAAATAACGTATTCAAAACGGTCGGTAATAACCTCAGCGAAAAAGAGGATGCGGCTATTATAGAAACGAAGATTAAAATCGAGAACTCATTAACCAGAATTTTCCAGGCTCTTGACAAACTCATGCTGTCAAAAGATTTGAAAACGCTTGTGAAATTAGCAAACTTCTTTGAAAGTCTGGCTGAAGGTAAAAAGGCGACTCCTGTTAAATTTGCCGAGGGAGGTAAACCGACGACGGTAAAATTCGCAATCTTTGATTCCTCGGCAAATAATAGAGAAATGTATATAGACGCATATTGCGATACCCGTACCTCCGACACCATTTACGAAAACCCGGACAGACTTTTTAATAGCGAACAAGAGGCGTTGGACGCCATATCAGAATGGTACGATGATGCTAATTGGGCATCAGTTGTGGAAATCGATGTTTCTGGAAATTATGGTAGTGGCGGTCGCCCTAAATCCGGGCTTATGCGTGACCGGAAGTATTTTAATAAAGGACAGGGGCATGAGGTCCGATACAACAAAAAACATGGGCCCCGCAAACAATACGGCAGTTAATTTTTTGGCTATGGGAAACTTTAATTTTGGGGCTATCCTTGGAAACAATAAAAAATATAACGACTGGATAGAAGAACTAATTTCTTTAATTGAAAAAGAAAGTGGCTTGGACAGGGATGAAATTTTGGTAACCGAATCCGAGGCTAAAAAACACTTTGAGGCTGGGTTAACCCCACATCAAGTTTACTTTGATGAATGGCAAGAGGACGCCGGAAATTTTTATAGCCTCCCGTTTGCTCAGGGCGGAGCGGTAAAAACCAAATCGGTCGTAGAGGTTCAGGACCTCTTCGAAACCAGTCTGCTTGAGCAGAGCTTCATAAAAGAAATCTTCGGGGACAATCCGGTGTATGAAGTAGATTCCGAAGGTTGTAATGATGGGGAAAGAATTGATGTTTGGATTACAATAAAATCCCCCTCCCAAAAAGCAATTTCAGAATGCAATTTGAATTATAATAAGTTTGCCCATCCATTTGAAAGGTGGGCAAAAGAAAATGATCTTTATGATCCAACCATTTTATCATCAGAAGAATTTGATGGAGAAACCGGATTAACATTTATGATATCAGACTATTTAGAATCCGAAGAATACGCCAAAGGCGGGGAAATTACAGATTCAGATTTGAGTCGGGCACTAAATTATGTTCTTGAGTCGAGCGTATTTTCAGAGAGTTTTAATTCGGCTTTTACTTATGGAAAAACATCATTTGCTACATGGGATTTTTCTGATGCAAAAGAAAAAGCCATGACCAAGAAAATGCAAATGCAGGAATTAGGTTATGCGACTAAATCTAAAAAAATTGCTTATCCTGATTTGGGAAGAGGCAATGCTTATTTTGTGGTTTGGGTAAAAAGAAAGGACACAATGGCAAAGGGTGGGGAAATAATTCGTTTCCATTCAGGCCAAAAATATTACGTTCACCTGGCATCCGTTGGCAATCCAGATTTCAGGGAGTATTTTGGAGAAGGCATATTGAGCCCGACTCTTACAACCTTCGTGGATTCTCTTGAAAGTGCAGCCCGGGTAGTCAGAGATTATATTTTGGAATATGACCTTGGTGGAGGTAACATGATCGGGGGCCAAGTTTACGATACGGGTACAAATCAGATGGTCGCGTATATCAGTTACAATGGACGTATCTGGACCCGCGAAAATACTGATAAGAAGGACTGGGAAACATTCAAGACACTCGGCGCAGGAAAAACAATGGCAGAAGGCGGCGAGGTCGAAACTAAATTGTACCCGGGAGGTCCTGGGTATGACGAGGCCCAATACAAAGTCGAGGTTCACGGATCCGGTGATCCGCAAGGGCATTATGTTTCTAACGAATTGAGATTTAAAAGCGAAGAGGCCGCAAAAGAATACGGGAAAAATTTATTCCAAAGGTGGTTTGGAATTGACGATTGGAGAGTCGTTCCTGCTTTTGCAGATGGTGGTGAGATAAGCGGAAATTTAACCGAAAGCGAATTGGATATGCTTAATGACCGCGGATTCAAGATTAAACAATTCAAAGATTTGCTAAGGACGAAATTCCCTGATTCATTCGGGTTCTCTTTATATAAACCCAAAGAGGGAACGAGATCCTTTGATCTTCAGCCAGACCAAAATACAAAATCATACTGGGGAATTGAGGACGATTCGTTGAAACTTTATTTTCCAACGAATAGAAGGTCCGCTAAATCCAGATCCCACGAATTAATGTATCGTGTTTCACAGGGGCAAGAAAATACTTATTTTTATTTCCTGCTTAATTCCGAAAACGGGGACGAATACATTGGTAGTTTTGGTTTTAAAGACGATGGCGATGTGCCAAGAGAATACATTACTGGCTTTATTATTTTTTTACATGAAGCCTATGGCTATCCGTTCCAAGTAAAACATAGTGTTTTTGCCGAAGGCGGGATTCCAAAAATTGCAAAAAAAATTAAGGTTACAATTGATGATGAAAACTCGTTTTATGCCTGGACTTTTGGTGATACATGGAACGGTTTTGAAGTTCCATACTTTGAAAAGGCTGAAGCGGATAAGGTAGCCAAATCCATTGGTGGTAGCTTCGATAGAGTAAGCAGGGACTTTATTTTCGAGACTTTTTTTAAGAGCAACGTAATAAATACTGATGAAGGACAAAAGGAAGTTTGGCCTATTGGCGCTTACTCGTGGACATGGGAGAAGGCTACTGACCAATTCGCTGAAGGAGGAAAAATAATTAAGGGCGTTAGTAGTTTGCTTGCTATGCCTAAAGAAATGGTTGAGCAGATAAAGGAGTCTGCTTCCATGGGTTTTAATGAAGTTGTGGTTGGGATGATTAGCCCCAAAAGAAAAGGTGTAATGCTTATTAATAAAGACTATCAAGTTCGTGGCAGATATCCTTTAGAGTACAAAGAGTTTGTGGAACAAATAGTCCAGGGTAAATACGCAGGTGGCGGGAAAATAGGCGGCGGGTTAGCCGAACTCAAACGCAAACTTCAAAAGGGCGTTGCTCTGAAAATGGTGAACTTTAGCGGAATTACCGATCCTGAAGATCCTAAAGGCAAAGGAAGAATCGGGAAAACAAGATATATTGTCAAGGCTCAAAGCAATGCCATTGCTTTAAATTTAGACCCAAATGCAAAGGATGGGAGCTGGCTTGAATTCCCTTCAGCTTCATTGCTTGAAATTACGGATAACGGATTTCGGATTTATGAACCAGGGGAAAGAGAATTGAACGAAGAGGAAAAAAGAATTATTGCCAATGCGCCCAAGGATCCTGAGCAGGACAGAATAGACGCGATGTCTGACGGTAGCACAATGTATTCTCGCAGAAAAAATTATTACGAAGAATCCGGGCTTGGTTATTTATATAATAACCAGTGGGAGGGCGGTCTTTATTACGACACTAATAAGAATAAAATCAAGGATAAGAAGGTAAAGGGCGATATTCTTTATGAATATGAATTTGTGAATTCATTTGGCAGAGGGGGAAAAGTCAAAGCCAGGATAATCGCAAAAGGCAAAAAGATTAAGCCCCGGATT
>ERZ1292625.3004-Hain-H41-01um-R1-3004-length-14399-cov-4_pt1 | contig 14399 bp, 9 predicted proteins | sample MGYA00564400_ERZ1292625 | MGnify/ENA primary metagenome ERZ1292625 (study PRJEB36523, sample SAMEA6512639) | groundwater metagenome | collected 2019-01-08 | study: AquaDiva: Metagenomics assemblies of 32 groundwater samples | reverse complement strand
CATTAAAGACTGTGGATACTCCATGCCTAAGATCATGAATACCGTTCTCATTTTTGTTCTCGGTATAGCCGTCATCGCGCTCGCGCTTGTCATCGATAAGAGCATGCATACGAAAGGGTTCATCGGCATCGCCGGTCTTATCGTCGGCTGGGCGCTCGTCTGCTTTCTTGGGCTTAATCGTCTCTGAACGACCGTACGCGGTCCTATTTCCCTTCGAACGGGAACCGGTAGTCAAGCGATAATTCGTTGCGCATCGCGATCATATCTTTCGCAAGTTCATCGTCGATGGGGACGCCGGTCTTCTCTCGCTCGCAGAACGCATCGTATTCCTTCTCTCCGGCGGTGTAGATCCGCTTCGCACCGGGCGCCTTTTTCGACGCACGCAGTTCGCGGAGCACCGTGCCCGTATTTTTCTTGAAATCGGCGATATCGATGAAGAAATCGATATTGATGGCGATGAAGAAATGGCCGAGCTCTATCGGCGCTTTTTTACCGTCCTTCATGCCGAGCAGCGCTTTCATGAAATTGCCCGAAGCGAGCGCTGACGAAAGTATCTCGACGACGGTGGCGTAGCCGTAGCCCTTGTAGCCGCCGAGCTCTTCGCCGATGCCGCCGAGCGGTGTGAGCGCCGCCGTTCCCTTGATAAGTTCGTCGAGCACGGTATGTGCGTCGGTTTTCGTGCCGCCGTCCTCGCCGATGACCCATCCCGCCGGCATGGGTTTGTGGAGCCGGTCATATACTTCTATCTTCCCGCGCTGCGTAATGGATGTTGCACAGTCGAGTACGAAGGGGAATGGTTCATCGGTGGGAATTCCGAAGGTCAGCGGGTTCGTGCCGAGCATGTTCTCCACGCCGAACGTCGGCGCTATCGACGGACGCGCGTTCGTGCCCGTAATGCCGATCATATCCTCTTTCACCGCCATGAGCGGGTAATAGCCGGCTATGCCGTAATGCGTCGAATTGCGGGCCACCGTCATGCCGAGACCGAATTGTTTCGCCTTCGCTATCGCCATTCTCATCGCCTTTTCCGCGACAACGAATCCCATCCCGTTGTGTCCGTCAAGAACAGCCGTTGTCATCTTATCGCGCACGATCTCGACATTCGTCTTCGTATTGAGAATGCCCGCCTTGATGCGGTCATAATATATCGGCTTCAATCTTCCTATGCCGTGCGAATCGATCCCGCGCTTGTCGCTTTCAATGAGCACGCGAGCGCATATGACCGCGTCGTCATTGGGTACGCCGACGCCGAGAAGAACATCGCGCATGAATTGTTCGAGATAATCGAAAGAGAGATAGGACTTTGCCATGGCAAGCTCCGTGTTGAGTTGTCGGCGTAGTATGTAGTAAATTGGAGAAAGATGCAATATTATTTTGCGTGGCATACACTCACCCCACCCGACCCCGCCCCTCTCTCACAGGGAAGTGAGAGAGGGGCGGGACAAGCCGTTTGCATAGAAGACCCCGTGAGCTCCGAGGTCTCCGTGAGAAATATTCTTTATCTCACAATGGACACAGAGCTCACAAAGCATACATGTACTGACATAAGCGTACCGGCAGTCTACAGGGGGCGGGTGATTCTTTGTTCCCCACCGTAGAAACTGAATTCGCTGTTGTATAAAGAATATACCCCATTGTATGAAGTGAATTCGATACTGTATAAAGTATAACCGACGCTGTACAAAGTAATTCGGCACTGTATGAAGTATATCCGATATTGCGGAAAGCTGAACGGACACTGTACAAAGCTGATCGCGTATTGTGAAAAGTTAACCCCCAACATCCCATCTACGATGGGTTATCATATCATCATAATCATCTCGGTTTACTCTTTCACAGCGTTTTTTCATGCGCGAAGCGGCGCGGCGTTCCCGAGAAAGCCGTGCGACATGGATGTCGCAGACTGGCGCGAGGCATGGATGCCGATTTGCGCCATGCCTGGTGCGAGCGTTACAGGATGTAGTGAACAGATCGAATGAAAGAACTGTTTTCGTTCCAGCAGAGATGTTGGCGCGTGTAATCCGCGAGCACTGCGGCGAGTCCGAGGCAGCGTGCGCCACGATGGCGCAGCTGGCGGCGCCCATGGATGGGCGGAGCCGCCACGGACGCCGAGGACGTCTTTCTCGGGAATGCCCGCCGCGCAGCGCAGGAAAAATGCCCCTTTACCCTCGGCGCAGCCACGCGCAGCGTTTTTCTTTACTTTTCCCCCGATTCCTATATACTGTCCGCGCATCACATCACGTAACGGAGCGAACGATGGGCATGACGATGACCGAGAAAATACTCGCCGCGCACGCGGATAAGAGCGAGGTCCGACCCGGCGATCTTATTCAGGCGAAGCTCGATTTCGCCCTCGGCAATGACATCACCGCCCCCATAGCGATAAAGGAATTCGAGGCGGCCGGTTTTACGAAGGTTTTCGACCGTGAACGCATTGCGCTCATCCCCGACCACTTTACGCCGAATAAGGATATCAAGAGCGCCGAGCAGGTGAAAATGCTCCGTGAATTCTCGAAGAAGCATGACCTCGTGCATTACTACGATGTCGGCCGTGTCGGCGTCGAACATGCGTTCCTTCCCGAAGAGGGGCTCACGCTCCCGGGCGATGTCATCATCGGCGCTGACAGTCATACCTGCACGTACGGTGCGCTCGGTGCTTTTTCCACCGGTGTCGGATCGACCGACCTTGCCTACGGCATGGTCACCGGCGAAGCATGGTTCAAGGTCCCCGAACAGATAAAGTTCGTGTACACCGGCAAACTCCCGAAATGGTCCGGCGGCAAGGACATGATACTCTACACGATCGGCAAGATCGGTGTTGACGGCGCGCTCTATAAGACGATGGAATTCACGGGCGTTGCGGCCGATGCGCTCACCATCGAAGGGCGGCTCACGATGGCGAACATGGCCATCGAGGCGGGCGGCAAGAACGGGATATTCGCCGTCGATAAGAAAACGCTTGATTTCATTAAGCCGCGGGCGAAGCGTTCGTGGAAGGTCTATGAGTCGGATAAGGATGCGCGATATTCGAACGTGATAGAGATAGACGCGTCGAAGATAGAGCCGACGGTATCGCTCCCGCATCTCCCGGAGAACGCGAAGCCGGTCACCGAATGCACGAACATCACCATCGATCAGGTCGTCATCGGCTCATGCACCAACGGCCGCATCGAGGACCTGCGCGTTGCGGCGAAACTGCTCAAGGGGAAAAAAGTAAGCCGTAACATTCGCTGCATCGTCATACCTGCCACACAGGCGATATATAAACAGGCGATGAAAGAGGGTCTCCTCGATATTTTTGTCGATGCGGAATGCGCGGTGTCGGCACCCACGTGCGGGCCGTGCCTGGGCGGACATATGGGAATTCTCGCCAAGGGCGAACGCTCGCTCGCGACAACGAACAGGAATTTCGTCGGACGCATGGGCTCTCCGGAATCCGAAGTGTATCTCTGCAATCCGGCAGTTGCCGCCGCAAGCGCGATACTCGGACGCATCGCGCATCCGGACGAAGCGCACTGACACGGAACTGGTTCGAAAATGGTGAGCTGTTGATGGAGAAATATCATGAGTACCACAAAAACAATGCCCCGCGTTGAGGTCGAACACGTTGCACTGCGCGCATGGGTGGAAAAGCGTACGGTGTTCATGGAACTGTCCGACGGACGCATTATCGGATTTCCCGCAGCCCGATTCAAGCTATTACGCAATGCTAACGATGAACAGCTTGCTCAGGTATCATTACGGTTACATGGATCCGCGCTTCGATGGGAGGCGCTTGATGAAGATATAACCGTTTCCGGCGTAGTCGAGGGAAGATTTCAACTTCCGTGAGCTGATATTGCATCCACATGCTTGACCCGATATACAACAATTTCAAGATACCATCGAACGCCGAGACGAAAACGCATTTCAGACAATTCATGCGCCGCGCTGCCGATGGCACACTGGCATTCGCGCCGGAAACAGCCGCGATCGGTATGTATCCGATATGGTATGCGCCGGCACAGACGAACGAAGAGCTCCCGCATTCACACAGCTTTCTTGAACTGATAATCGTCACCGGCGGACGCGGGAAACACCGCGCCGCAGGGAAAACATCGGCCATCGCAAAAGGCGATGTCGTGTTCATCAACAACGCGCTGCCGCACTGTTTCGCCGCAGACGATGATGCGTTCTCGGTCATCGCCGTTTCTTTCCTTCCGTCGATACTCGGCTACAACGATGTCATGCTTCGTGATTACGACCTCATCGGCTACCACACGCTTCTCGTGCCGTTCGGGCGATACGATGTCGGCGGATTTTTCCGCATGCGACCGCCGCCCGCGGTGTTCACCACGATATCGTTCATTGCATTCCATCTCATTGAGCTCTTCTTCGCGGATGCATCCGCGAACCGAATATCGATGGCGGCACTTCTTAAGCATATCCTCTCGCTCATGCGCACGCATCACCGCGAACGATACGGCGAACGCAATGCTGCACCGCTTGCCGGTATACTCGACCATATACACGGCCATTACCGCGAGCGCATCACCCTGTCATCGCTCGCGAGGCGTTTCGCCATGAACCCGACCTATCTCTCAACGAAGTTCAACCGCATCGCCGGAAAGTCCCTTTCGCGCTATATCAATGAGCTTCGCATACATCGCGCCGAAGCGCTCATCGCCGAGACCGATATACCGATACGCGCCGTTGCCGCCGCCGTGGGGTATGAAACGCTCTCGCATTTCAACCGGGCGTTCCGAGCCGTGACCGGACACGCCCCGCGGGATGGACGGGGGACGGAAGCACATCGGAAATCCGGTAAACTTTTTTGAAATTCCTGCATATACCATTTTCCCGGAATTCCATTACACTGCATCAATACCGGTGATGCTGAACGGCACATCAATGCCGGGTGCGCGGCATCTCGGCAGCCCAATGCTCACCCTCGGAGTGCATGGATATGAAAGCACGCTTGATCGGATCCTTTCTCTCGGCAGTGCCGCTCTTACTCACGTTCGCAGTGTCCGCCGAACCCGCCGGCATGGCGCGTATCAACCTCGCCGGCAAGGGGAATGTGAAGCTCGCCCCCGGCGCCGCATCGCCCGGAGCGAGGGTCGGGGCAATTACCTGGGGCAGCGAGATCGAGCGCAAGCAGAACCTCATCGCTGAGATCACGCTTGCCGACGGGTGGACCGAGTTCTCATTTTCATTCACACCGGATGCCGACGGGTCGGTGCAGCTCGACCTTGCCGGGCAGGACAAAAGCGGTGACGACAAGAAGAAGATCGCACTGTATACATTGTATGATGACATCTCCGTCCGGGGCGCCGAGCTCAAGAACGGGGACTTTGAAACATGATCGTTACTGCATACTGTTTATCACACGGCCATTGGACGGTCATACCGCATCACCTCGAGGAGAATTTCAAGGACATGGCCGACTGCGGCTTTACCGCCGTAGCGCTGTCATTCAGTGAAAGCGAGATGATGTATTCGCGGCGGGCATTCGAGATACAGGTCGATCGTGCGCACCGATGCGGGCTTAAGGTATTTGTAATACCGAGCCGTCTCGGCGGGCGTTTTGCCGGCGCTCCGCTCATGCCGGGGCTCTGGATATCAGCGCATCCGGAAGCGCAGCTCCCCGGCTATCTCAGTTTTGCAGGGCCCATCGCCTGCATCGAAAGCGGCGCCTTCCGTGATTGGATACACGGCTTTATGACCACGCTTCTGCGGGACTATCCTGTCGACGGTATTATCTGGGATGAACCCAAAAGTGAGAATATCATTTCCACACATCCGGCAACGATAGAAAAATTCGGCGCTCATCCCTCCCCGGAGCAGATGGAGGACAGCTTCATCGATTTCCTAAACGGGCTTACAGCGCATTGTCTGTCGATACGCCCCGACCTCTGCATCACGCTGTTCAATCAAAGCACTTCATCTTCGCGGTTCACTGCCGCAAGCACGGCGATCAGCGGCATCCGTTATGCCGGATATGACGGTAATCTTTCTCGGCAGAGTTTCTTTCACGAAGAGCCCTCCTGGAAAAAATACCGCATCGAATCCGTCTGGGAACGCACGCAGGCCGAATGCGCTCTGTCATCGAAAGGAACGTTCGCGCTCATTGAGAATATGCTCATCCCGAAGGCCGCGGTACCGGAATACCGTGATAATCTTGATGCCTACCTCTCACGCTACCGGCCTGACCATCTCTCGCTCTATTATTACGCGCATAACAATGAAGACCCCGAGTCCGTGCATGCGGTCACGAAGGAAATGATGCGGAAATACCTGAACAGCCAGACCGATACAGCATGATGCCTCGACAGGTTTTTTCGCATGCACCCGCCGCAGTTCTTTGAAATAGCGGCGAAATGAACCGGAACATCGTTCCGGCAGGATGGCGCCGATGCAGCGGGAGATCATCGATTTTTCGAGAGCGCCCGTGCGTAGATCTCAACGGGGTGTACGACGCGCGCTGTCGTCACCGCCTTCAACTGCTCGCGGCACATACCGCAGGGGCTTGCTATCGTCGCCGCACCGAGCGCCGTGAGACGTTCCGACAATTGTGCCGTCAGCGCTGTGTACGCAGGTGCATTTTTTGCCTTCATACCGAAGGTGCCGCCGCTCCCGCAGCAGATATCGTCGATGACGGTGAGCGCAATGCCCGGCGTTGCCTCAAGCCGCTCGCGATGACCCGTGCTGTGCGATGCGCGCTCATGACAGGGCGTGAAGTATACGATCGGGAGCTTTTTTAGCTGCATACGGTCAAGCGTACCCGCGATAACATCATCAAGCGTGACGAGTTTGGCGGAGAATCGTTTCGCTTCATCGGCCATGCGGCCGTCCGCGTATGCCGGCCACAGTTCGCGTATCATCATGGCGCAGGAAGGGCAGGGGGTGATTATCTCAAATCCATTCCTGATGAATGGTGCGAACGAGCGTATCGTTCTTTTCATGTTCCTATGGACGATGCGGCTCATCCCCGCCGTGAACGCCGGCATGCCGCAGCACTCTTGCCTGGGTACGACGACGGCAGCGCCCGCTCGGGTAAGCAGGTCGATGTGAGCACCAACGACATCAGTATCGAAGGCATAGCCGTGGCAGCCGTGGAATATCGCTATCTTCCGTGCTGCGTTCGTGCTGCCGATGATGCGGCCGTATTTCCATGGGCGCTTCGATGTGAACGCGGGATATGAGCGCTCTTTGCTTACGCCGATGACGGCGAGCATCGATCGGAACAGCTTCGAGCGAAGGGCGCGGTTGGTGAGCGAGGGGAATATCGCGCCGAGGCGATTGACCGTTCCCGCGCGTGCGAAGAGCATGTCTTCCCGGTATCCGCCGCGCCGTGAAACGACGTCGTGCTTGAGCGTAAAGGCGTGTAATCCGGCGGGGATGGCCGCCGGGCATGAGGACTCGCATCGGCGGCAGAAGAGGCAGTCGGTATAGAGCGCGGATGCGAGTTCGCGCCTCTGGTAGAACCTCGTGCCGTGCGCTGCGGCTTCCGACATCGTTTCGCGTATGAGATCGAGACGCCCGCGCGGGAGCGAGAGCTCATTGCCGCTCACGAACGAGGGACAGAAGGTGCGGCATTCACCGCAGCCGCTGCAGCGCTCCGCGTCCGCGCGTACCGCTGCGAGCAGAGCGGGCGAGAGACGCACCGGGAGCGTACGTGCGCGGTAGGACCCATCGAATCGCATATTTTCGTCTGACAACGGCGGTCTTTCTGCGGCGATGATGCCGGGATTGAACATGTTCTTCGGATCGAACAATGCTTTCACCTCGCGGAACACGCCGTACAGCGCACCGAAGCGATGCGAGAGGTATGCAGTGCGCAATCTCCCGTCGCCATGTTCGCCCGTCGCGGTACCGCCGAGCTCTTCGACGAGGGCATGCGTTTCACGGAGGAGCTTCTTCATGACCGCACGGTCCTCGGATGAGCGCGGGTCCATGAGCGGACGTACATGGAGATTGCCGTCTCCGGCGTGACCGAACACGGCGTACGAACCGGAAAGCCCCGCGGCATCGAGCAGCTGGCACAGACGCGATATGAATTCGGGCAGGAGTTCGGGCGCTACCGCTACGTCCTCGATGAGGGGTACGGCCATGCGCCCATCCGTGCGGCGGTTCAAAAGCGGTGCTATCGCGTAGCGCAGCCGCCAAAGCGCATTGCATTCGGCGGCATTCACAGCGGTGCGAGCGCTCGCGGCGAGGCGCGTTCGCTCAACGGCGATATATCGCGCGGTGCGTATCTTGTCGTCGCGTTCTACGGCGCTCTCTTCCTCGAATTCGACGAGGAGCGCAGCTTGTGCATCGGCGGGGATACGGATCGTCGACGGAGCGTGACGTGTGACCATGGCAAGGAATGAAGCGTCCATGAATTCGAGCGCGGACGGTTCGAGCGCGCGCAATTTCCCCGCAAGCGTAAGGGACTTCTCACGCGAGGTTGAAAAGCAGAGCATGGTGGCGCGGTATCGGGGGAGGGGAGAGAGCCGGAACGATATCTGCGTGACGGCGGCGAGCGTTCCCTCGCTCCCGACGATGAGCGGTGCGACATCGAATTTTCCGTCCGTGATGATGCGGTCGAGTGCATAGCCGGAACTGTTCTTCCCGATGGGTACGGAGAAGCGTTCGATGCGCTCGCTTTCGCGGGTGATGATGCGCGGGAGCGATCGATGTATCTCGCCCCAGAGCGACGGATTGGCTGCGCCCGCGGCAAGCTCGGGGCTGTCGATGTCAAGCGATGCCGTGGTGACGGGGCTTCCGTCGGAGAGCACGAGCGAGAGCGTTCTCGTATGCGACCGCGTATCGCCGTATTTCACGCTCCGTGCACCGCTCGCATTATTGCCGATCATGCCGCCGGCCGTTGCATATGCGCTCGATGACGGTGCGCAGGGCACGCGCATGCCGTATCCTGCAAGATGCGCGTTGAGCCTGTCGAACGGAATGCCGGGCTCGGTGACGACGTATCCGCCTGCGGGATCGACCGCGATGACCTTGTTCATATATTTCGTCGTATCGATGATGATGCCGCTGCCGACAGCCTGTCCTGCGGTGGAACTTCCCGCTCCGCGCATGGTTATCGGTATCCTGTGCTCCCGTGCAAAGAGCACGGTGCTCACGATATCGAACGTATTCCTCGGGACAACAACGGCCTCGGGGCGTACGCGGTACAGGCTCGCATCGGTGGCATACACGTCGCGCACGGCGTCGGACAAGAGCACGTCGCCGCCTATCGCCCCCGCGAGCTCGGCAAATCGTTTTTTCGGGAGCACGGCCTCAGAATCGCCGGAAAAGTTTCGCTATGACCGCGTGAATGGAATGCGGGAACGCATGCTCCTTCACGTACATGAAGAGGCATCGCCCGCTGACGAACGAAAGCTCATTGGTCTTGCAGTACGCCTCGGCCTCATCGCTCTCCGCACCCTGCTGAAGCCAGATATGCTTTATGCCTTTTTTCGCCGCTTCGGTGACGACGGCTAGCGTCTCCGCCGGCGGAACGACGACGACCGTTGCGGTGACCGCTTTCGGCAGTGCGGCTATGGATGGATAGCATTTATCGCCTTCTACCGTCCCTGCATTGGGGTTCACCGGATAGACGGTATATCCGTCGTTCTTAAGCTCCCGGTATATCGTATTGCTGAATTTCTTTCCGGAGCGTGAAACGCCGATGACGGCTATGTGCTTCTGGGCTATGAATTGCTTTATGGACTCTTTCATGAACGTGCTCTCCTTGTCGGATAATACTATCAATTCCCGTTCTTTTGTCAAATTAAGGAAAGGAGTTTTCATTCGTTACCATTGCCGTCTGCCCACGGCGGGCACATACATTTCAGTATAACACACTCACCCATCCCCCGCCGCGAAATACGCGGCACCCCCTGTCTCTCAGGGAAGTGAGAGAGGGAAGGGGGAAGAGAAGATTACATGCAGTATTTTTTCTACTCGCTTAATTTTCCGAACAGCGACGGGTCTTTTTTCTCTCCTATCCCGCCGCCCCATTCGAGCCAGCCCAAGCGGCCGTTCCCGTCATTATCGTTGACCAATACCGAAAAACGCAGGGGCTTGCCGGTCTCAAAGACGAAGGGATAGAATTCCGTCCAGTCGATATGCACTTTATAGAGCGTGCGTCCATCCTGTCTGTCCACATCGGCGCGGGCGTGTTGCGCGGGATGTCCCGCCGCCGTCCAGTTCTGCGGAATATTCCCGCCGATGAATGAGGCAAGATGCTTCCATACGACAGGTCCGTCGGGAGTAAGCGCTACCGATATCTCGGTCTGGCTCCCGTCGGCACCTGAGGCGTCCGCATCGAGGGCGAACTGCAGCGAGTCGCCGTTATACGCCTGCCCGGGCTTCTCGTTCTGCACATGGACGGTATCGCGCACCTCGACGAGAAGATCGAGCCCTGCAGTACCGCAATGAACGGCGAAACGCGCCTTAAATCCGTCCGGCCGCGCGGCACCGCGAATACCTTTGAACTGCCAGCCCTCCGTATTCCACTGCGTATCAGCGTTCGGCGAAACGATCGGCGACGGAGAAAGCGTTCCCCTGACCGCATTCGCATCGCTCGATGCTTTTTTCCGTTCGAGCGGATAGAGAAGCGCCGTTGCCGGTACCGAAAGCGATCGAAGCTGAGACTCATCGCATTGTTCAATGAGATACGTCGAGCGTGTGTCGAGCACGCGGTCATTCCAGGGTTTTCCTTCCCAGCTGACGGCAGTTGATGATGCGGAGATCGTACGCGACAGCCGTGCATCGATCGTCTCCGGCGCTTTCCCTTCATTCCACACGACGAGAAGAGGGCCGGCATCTGCTGACAAAAGCACCGCTTTCTGCGTGCCGAGATCGAATTCCTTCGCATACCGCACGCGGCCGCCGATGCGGTCAAGGAAATTCCTCATCACGACGGCGGCGATACGCGGCTCCTGATCGGGCCTCTTGCGGAACAATCCGGAGCAGTGCGTAAAAATTCCGTTCGCACGGGCATACTGAAGCGATTCCATCTCATCAAGGTTCTGCATCTCAAAGATCACGATGCGCTCAACATTGTACTTAAGCTGCAGAAGAAGATCCGTCAGCATGCGGCGCCCAAGCTCTCGTTCATCGGGGATATTATCCGAGGCAGAGCTTCCGATCAGTATCGCATGCCACTCCGAAGAGCTCCATGGTTTCGGCGTGTGCCCCTGCTGTTTTTCGAGATCCCAATAAAGCCGCGTCTCCGGAAAGCTCCCGTGCATGGTAAGTGTATCGTAATAAGGGAATCCGCCTGCCTTGAGATATTCCTTATAGAACGGGATATAGCCCCGACCTGCCTGTCCGCCGAGCCACACGTTCGCGTTCGGCATAACACCCTTGATCGTATCGTATCCGCTTTTCATGAGCGAAGCGAAATTCTCCGTCGTGTCGCGCCAGTACACGCTCCCGGTCGGCAGATGCGGTTCATTCCAAAGCTGCCAGTCGCTCACGCGCTCCTTATACCGGGTCACGAGGTCGCGGAGGAATACCGTCCATGAAAATAATTCCCTGGGCATCCACGCCGAATAGCGCGGCACGCAGATATCGATGTCCGTGCGCTCCGGGTACGGCGATGCCCATCGCGGCGTTCCGTACACGGTCACGACATTGCTCTGAAAACCATAGCGGTCGGCAAGCACCATCGCGCGGTCCATGTAGCCCCATTGGTAGACACCCTTCTCAGGGTTCACGATATTCTCTTTGCGCCAATTATATCCCCAATGCGCCCACAGCCGCATGAAACCCATGCCGGTCATGCGCGCCATCCCCATACATTCGTCATCATCGAATTCAAGATTGAAGCCGAACTGCGGACGGTTTACATACGCGCGTTTTTTTACCACCGCAACGCCGAAGCGGTCCCGTCCGAAGCGCTTGACGGAATCCTTGCCGCGCATCGTGAAGCTCCGCACCATCGGCCGTGTCTGTCCCGCCTCGGTATACGTGAATTCCATCTCATAAAAACCCGGCTGCGGTGCATGCCATACCCAGCCGTTCGCAATAAGTACATCGCGGCCGATGTTCACCTGTGCCGCAGTGTCCCCAGCCGATGTAAAAACCGTTCCCTGCACTGAGGTCAGTCCTGCCGGCGGATCTTCGCAGATGAAACGCACCGGCGCATCCTCGAACCAGGCGAAACGCGCTGCCGGGGCAAGGCGGAAATCGTGCCGCGACATGCCCGCCGCCGCTGTTACATCGTCGATGTACAGCGCACCCTTCGGATCTTTCTGCCCGCGCGTGCCGAAATTGATACGGAAATTGTCGGCATCCTTCGGCATTTCGGCGCGCGGCACTTCGAGCGATATGGTCTGCCACGAGCCCTTGCTCACATCGGCAGGGAGATCGCTCCGCGATATGAAGGTGTTCCCTTTATTCCAGGTGATGAACATCCAGGGGAGCGCATTCATCTCCGCGGACATCTTTATTGCGGCGGACACATGAACGAATTTATATTCGCCGGGAAGCGATACCGCGGCGGAGGCATATCCGATATAGCCGATCTCCGAGGCATTGATGAAAAGCGACCGCGTACCGGAAGCAGCATCATCCGTTGTCACCCCGAGCTCTTTCGAATCGTTCTTCGCATTCCACCGCGTGAGCGACCATTGCGACGGCTGCGGATACGGCTTTCCATTCTCGACCGCTTCAAATCCGGAATTCGGCACCAGCGATGCAGCGGATGCTTTTTGAGCCGCTTCATAACGGACGGAGATATCATCATACATCACGGCGCCGCTGCCGTCGCTGTCCCCCTGCGCTGCAAGACAGAGCATGAACGTGTCTGCATCCGCCGCGATCTCCGTACGGTCGATGAGGATACGTACCTCTTTCCATTGCCCGCGCGGGAATGCATCGAGTTCGGCGTTCTTCCTGCCGAGATATTTCTGTCCCGCATTCCATGCAATGAACGCCCAGGGCGTATGTTTGACAATATCGTCACTGAGCTTCAGCTGAAAGGTTACCGCCAGGGTTTTCCAATTCAGAGGGAGCGCCATCCCGGGCGAAGCAAAGCCGATACCGCCGGCGGCATTCGGCCGTATGGATGCGGCGTATTTCCCCGATGCGCCGGCCTCAAGTGCGCACACCGCGGATGCGCCAGGCGTCCATTTATGTATCTTCCATGCCGCAGGAACGGTACGGCCGTCCTCCGTCACTGCTGATTCGAATCCCGCGTTCTCTACCTTCAATTCACCGGGGAAGATGATGTATGATATGAAGAGCAGTATCAGGGCGGATCGGATGAACATACGGCCTCCGATGATAGTTGGATATCAGTATAGTGCCGACATATCATCAGTCAAGCGCAGGGACGGTTATTTTCATATACTTTTCGGTCTCAATTCCGGCATAGCATCGTGCCGATAATAGAAGGAACATCCCCCCGCGCGAGGTCTTTCAATGGAATACCGGTCAACGCTCTTTATTGTCGTGCTCGCGGCCTTGGTCGCCGGCGATACGCACCCCCTCGAGGTCGATATCGACGAGTTCAAGAACATCAAGAAGGTAGAATTCGTGAATTACAAAGGGCCGAACAAGCGGGAAGACCCGCTCAATGAGATATTCGGCATCGGACGCACGCTCGCAGAGGGCTCGAAGACGCGCTACCAGGAGCCGTTCCGCTATCTGATGAAATATTCCGTTACCCGCGCGGTGTCGAAGGATGAGCCGGAAAAACTGTCAGCCGATATCATATCGATAGACAAGGATGCGCAGGTCGATCATATCGATAATGTCAGGCGCATTACCGCCGGCTATCTAACCGAGATGTACGGATATACCCATAAGCAGGCCTGGGCGCTCGCTGTGTTCATATCGTATTACAATGCCGTGCATCGCGGTGATATGGATTATTTCTCATCCGTGTACAAGAAAGGCGTCATGAAGAACATTGACGCAAGGAATGCGGGGATATCGACGAAATATTCCGACTGGCCGGGTGCGACGAAAATGCTCGTGCCGCTTACGGAAGCGGCGAAACGCGGCGGTATAGACGCCATTGACCCGTTCGCGCTCACCGATGAAAAGACGAAGAAGGAGATACGCAAGGACGACCGGATAACGGAGCGAAAGGACATTGTCGATCTGAAGGATAAGGCAATTGCGAAGGATAAGGCGCAGCTCGATGCGAAGAAAGGCGATATAGAAAAGAAGAAAGGGGACATAGAGAAGGACAAGAAGGTTATTGATGATAAGAAAGCCGCCATCGATCGCGAGAAAGAGGACGCGGCGAAGAAGGAAGAAGCCCTCAGGAAGGAGAAGGAAGCGGCAGCACGGATAACTGATACGGATAAACGCAAAGAGAAAGAGGATGAGATTGCCAGGAAGGAAAAAGAAGCCGCGGCGGAGAAGGAGAAGATCAGGAAAGACGAGAAAGAGCTTGGGGAGAAGGAAAAGGCCGT
>ERZ1292625.3003-Hain-H41-01um-R1-3003-length-14402-cov-4_pt1 | contig 14402 bp, 24 predicted proteins | sample MGYA00564400_ERZ1292625 | MGnify/ENA primary metagenome ERZ1292625 (study PRJEB36523, sample SAMEA6512639) | groundwater metagenome | collected 2019-01-08 | study: AquaDiva: Metagenomics assemblies of 32 groundwater samples | reverse complement strand
TGAAACAGATGAATTTAGTATTATACTAGATACCATTAACACTAAAGGCTGGCAAGCCGCAGTTGATAAATTTTTAAAGTCAAAAGAATTTTTGGCTAAAATTCCTACTATTTGCGGAAAGGGTAATGATAAAAACAGATTGGCTCGTTATGGTTGGAGTAAGACTGCTACATATATTCTACAACCTAAGTCTGAAGGTTTTAGTGGCAATGAAGAACAGCTTAGGTCTTTAATTAGATTTCTGCCTGTTGGAAGCACTTTTTGGTTGGCTCAGCAGCACACCATATTTTTAACTAGACCTTTGGTTGTCAACAAAGGTATTACTCTACAAACCGTTGGGAATCCAAAGCATTATGCTGAAAAGGCTCGCTTTGTCCGCGCAAATAACTTTTCTGGTAGCGGCGAGCCTATGCTTAGGCTGGAAAATGCTACTTTAAAAGATGTGTGGGTTGATGGTGATGGTCATAGGTTGCCTTACAATGTTTGGGATATTAATGTTCAAACTGTTAAAAATGATAATATAGTAGAAAATTGTAAAGTAGAAAATAGTGCTGGTTTTTCTAATATACAAGCTTTAGGACTATTAGAAGGGTTTGCTTGTAACTCCGCAGTTATAAAAAATAATCTGATTACTGGCTATACTAGCGATAACTTCCCAAATGCTAAAACCTTTATGCCTTGGGTTGATGGTATTACTGTAAGTTGTGAAAATAGTAATATTGAAGGAAACCAAATCGTAGATACAAGCGATGTGGCAATAGTGGTGTTTAATCCTGTTAGCGGTGGAAGACAAAATAGTGTTGTTAGAAATAACACTATTTTTAATGCTGGAAACTCCATCTTTGCGGCAATTAATACTGACCACATATTTGCACATGATGGCAGAGATTTTTCTGGTGTTTTGATAGATTCCAACTTGCTTTGGACTTCAAATTTTAGTACTATGAGGACTGGCTTAAGTGTGGGCAGTGGTTTATGGTCACAGTTAGAAGCTGGTGGATATGGTTTTGGCGCGCAATTTATCAACAACACAACAGGAATTGGTTTTATTAAGGCTCAATACGGCATTTTAATTCATGGCATGCGGAATGCAACAGTATTAAATAACAAGTTAAATGTAAAGCTGAATCCAATTTATTGTGGTAAAAAAGGTGTCTTTGCAGGAATTGATACTGCTGTAGAAGCTTTTAACACAAATTTGGATTTTAACTATAAAGTGGATAACTATAGGTGTCAATAATGAGTTGGCTAAAACGATTTTTTGAAGCATTGGATGATTATATCGAAGAAAAGACTAGACGTGAAAATACAAAATATAGGCACAAGTTTAAAACGCAGAGATTAAAGAAGAAAAAGAAGCGTTGGAAGGATGCTGAAGCTGGATTAAAACGAAACTCTAAGCGTATATTTGGGAAATAAAGAGATAGATAAATGAAATTAGCAATCTGCGGCTCAAGACATTTAAAACAAAACTTTGATTTAAATTATCTGGAATCTATCATAAATAAGCTAAATATTAGCGTCACAGAAATTGTTTCTGGTGGCGCTAAAGGTGCAGATAAGGTGGCAGAATTATATGCCGCAAAGCAATCTTTAAAGCTTAAAATCTTTCATGCACAATGGCAGACATTTGGAATCAGCGCCGGAACGGTAAGAAATAAACAGGTTGTTGATTATGCAAACTATGTGGCGGTTCTGTGGGATGGAAAATCTAAAGGAACTAGACATGTAATAGAATATTCTGGCGAAACCGGAAAACCTATTGAGATTATCATCCTTCCGCAACAGTACTTTAAAGCAGAAAAACCTAAACGATTAAAAGGAATTTTGAAAGTTAGAGAAGACAATCTAACAGTATTATTATGAGTAATGCACTTACAATTACGAACGGTACAACAACAACTATACCACTCAACTCTCTAACCTACGGACAAGTACTAAGTGTATCGTCAATACCTTGGAATGGTACAACAATTAGCTGGGAACCTGAACCGACAATAGAAGAGAACATGGTTAAATATCTGAAAGACAAGTTAAAACTAAAAATAGAAGACTATGGTAGCGATATTATGTTTACTATTCTTCTAGGTGAAGAGGAAATATGTTCCGATTTTTATCACAAGTAAAGCTCCCTTGCTGGCTTATTAATCATGCTTACAAAACTGTGGCTGTAAATCATTATAACGATGTATCTTATGATGGAAATGCTCCTAGTACACATGCAGTTTTAAAATGCGTTAAATGCGGTAGAATGAGAGTTGAATCACTATATGGTGTAGGATATTTAACTTTGGAACAGTTAAATGGCTAACATTTCTAAAGCATTAGAGAAAAATTTGGCAATTTTAGAGTCCGCAAAGGGTGAAAATTTGTCTGAACTTCATTTTCAAGTGAGATATGCTAAACATTACGAAACTACAGGCGTTATATTTACACACATTCAACCAGTCGGAAATACAGAAGAAACTTTAAATTTACATAATCTTGATTTATCTTTAGTTCCGCAGGTAATTAAAAAATATACGAATGAATTTGAGTTAAAGAATCAACTGACAATCCCGCTAAACAAACTATTTTGAAAACAATTAAAAACAGGTTAAATCTGTGTTAAATGCAAATATTCCAACATTTAAAGCTTGGGTTAAACGTAGCTTCCTAACTGACGGTAAAGAGGAAGATACCGATGAAAACCTAGAGGAAGCTTACGTATTCGCCATCACCAGCCTTAAAGGTCATGCTATTTATTTCTGTGCGATGTTAAATAGCGGAGCTTTTTACAGATTTTTGCCAATCCATGCTTTGCTGACTGTTCCGCAACTACCAGAAAAATCTTATTCTTTAGAAGAGTTATGCTTGTGGGATGCCTTTTCAAATAATCCAATAGTAACTATATTTGACTATTTAAAGTTTCATGAATGCTACGCAGTTCTTAGAAATAAAGAGCAAGTTGCGGGTGAATATATGTTTACTATTGATTGGTTGCCTGACAATGCGATTGAAACAGGTTTAATTTATCAGTTAGACCAAAATAAATGCATGCACATTGTTGAACTGAGCAATGGACAATTGGCGGGAATTCCATCGAATCGTTTATTATTTAAAGATAGCTATTTTATTTCAGATAAACCTTCCGCACTTACAAAAAATTATCGCGTAACCACCAAATCCTATCATGCGGAAACTAGCAACAAGTGGTCTGTAGCAAATGTAGATGAAATGTTCTATAAAGATAAGAATGAATAACTATTTGACTTTCAACATCAAAAATGATAGAATTACTTCATGAAAAATCAATGGAAATCAGTTTATTTAATCTGCGGAATTACCGCACTCTTAGCTTTAATTCTAATTAAATCATAATCATGGGAAAATCTCGCAAGAAGTTCGCAGTGCCAAATGACACGCCAAAAGGTACTTGGAAACAGGAATATAACGGTAAGTTTAGAAGCAAATCTAAACAGTTGTTAAAACAAGTGGTTGAGGGTGATTTAGACCCAGATGAGCTAGTCCTTCCAGAAAATCTAACTGAAGTTTCTGAGATTGCTTGCTCATCAAAAGAGCAGCAGGGCATTTGGAACTTTGAATTGCAGGAAAGCTTCTTAAATGAGAAGGAAAAAGAGAGATACCTTGAAAGGTTAAGCTATTATGAAAAGTCTTTTCGTAAATAATTGTCCGCAAGCTAAATTTTTATTAACCTGCGGACTCTAAAACAAACCAAATTTAAGCTTTATGTTGACCTAAAACACCTCTAGCATCTCTTTCATCACTTCTATAACACAGCCAATATAAACCTTCCTTGAGTCTATTAACGGCTTGTTTAGTTTCGTCATTAGCAAAATTTCCGTGATTAAAAGAATCAAGATGGTCAATTAAAATGGTCAAATAAACCGTACTTAACAACCCATTAAAAGCATTAAAAGGCTCATCTATGACCCCTTTTTGAAAGTTTACTGGGGTACTCAACACTACATCACCAGCATCGTTTAACGCTTCTACGTGATAATGATGAATACCTAAACCGTCTAGCTCATTACTACTAATTTGAAAATGTTTCGAGATTTTATTCTCAAACGGGATTCTAACTTTTCGATTATATGTCATATGTCCTTCTAATTTAAGTATTTATTTAATACTTGCGGAATTTTGATAGTACCATCCGCAAGCTGATTATTTTCAAGTAAAGCTAGCCATGTTCTTCCGACTGCTAAACCAGAACCGTTTAAAGTGTGTACAAACTCGTTTTTACCAGTTAAGGCTCGCTTAAACTTAATTCCAGCACGTCTAGCCTGAAAATCTGTACAATTAGAAACACTGGAAATTTCTCTATAACAATTTTGACTTGGTAGCCAGATTTCTATGTCATAAGTCTTTGCTGCTGAAAATCCCAAATCATTAATAGCTAATTCAACTACTCTATAAGGCAATTCTAATAACTGTAGAATATGCTCCGCAGCCTTTAATAAATTTTCTAGTTCTACTTCAGAATCTTCTGGTTTACAAATCTTGACTAGCTCTACCTTATTAAACTGATGCTGCCTAATCAAACCTTTTGTATCTTTACCGTAGCTACCAGCTTCAGCACGAAAACACGGAGTATAAGCGGTGTAATTTAATGTTAAATCTTTTTCTTTCAAGATTTCATTAGCATGTAGATTAGTTAAAGTAACTTCCGCAGTTGGGATTAAATACCTTTTATCATTAAAACCGCTAACAGAAAACAAATCTTGTTCAAATTTAGGTAGTTGCCCAGTACCAAACATTGTCTTTTCGTTTACAATTAACGGTGTAGCTATCTCTACATAACCAGCTTTTTCATGTTCCGCAAGCATGAAATTAATTAAAGCACGTTCTAACTTTGCTCCAAAACCTTTAAGTACACTAAAACGTGTACCGCTCAGTTTAGCAGCAGCTTCCATGTCTAGCCAGCCAAGTTTTGTGCCAAGCTCAGCATGGTCTTTTGGTTGGAAGTTGAAATTAGTAGATGTGCCGCAAACTTTAATTATTTTTTGCTCTTGCGGAACTGAATCTAAAGAAATATTTGGAATACTGCTTATATGAGTATGGTAAGCAGTGTCAACAAGAGAAAGCTGAGCTTCCTTCTCTTTAATCGAATTTTTCTCAGCTTTAGCATGTCTGAGAGAATCTAATTCAGTTTGTAAACAGCACTTTTCTTCGTACAAAGTAGATGTGTATTCTAAATACTTCTTATCGCCACCGCGCTTTAAAAGTTTTTCTAGCACTTCTGGAAATTTTAACTGTTTAACATTAATCATTACAACCTTTAAACATATTCAAAAACCGATGAGCAGCTAGTAAAAGTAAAAATTAAACATACCAATAAATATTTTATATTCTTTCCGTTAACTGAAATTTTGAAATTCACCTTCAAAATCTAAAAATAATGTTTTTAATGCGCCCGCCCTATTCTTCGTAACTGAAATTTTGGATTTTTTAATTCCTGCGGCATTTTCTCTACCTTCTTTATCGAAAGCTATTTCCAACACCGTTTCCGCAGCGTAAGTAAAAATATCTTCTACTGTCTTATCTACTTTTTGTTGTAGTGTTAATAAGAAAGTTACTTTTTCATCTTTGGCGAGGTCATTCAACATTAAAGCAAGCTTTTTTGCTAATTCTGCGGTACTAAAGCCTTCATAATTGTTTTTAGATTGAATTAAAAAATCATCAATTGAGTCAATGCAAACCAAAGTATTTGGCGAACCGTCACGTTCTCTAACTTCATGAATTAAATTTTTAATGTATGCTAACGACGGAGCGCCATGCAAAGCTTCCTCGAAATGCAAAAACGGAGTATTCTCTGTTACATGGCGCAAACCAGCTTCCAAATCTTCTTTTGCAACAGCTTTATTTGTAATTGCAGACAATGAAATCCTAGCCATTCTAGCAATTAACCGTTTAATTAAAGCTTTTTCTGATTGTTCCGCAGTTATGAACAAACAGGAAGCAGTAGATTGCAGACCGGCTTGTAGAGAAAAACTTGTTTTGCCGCTGCCTGATTTTCCTTTCAAAAGTACAATACCAGGTTGTAAAAACCCTAAAGTTTGGTCTAACTTAGGAAACCCAGTAATTACACCACCAATTTGCTCATCTTCAAATATATCTATACTATTTAATGCCATCTTATCTTCCTTTATTTCCTTTATTTTCCACTATTTTGACCTGTTAAATCCTTATACATCGGATTTTCTATTTCTAATAATCTCTTTTACTAACTCTTCACATTCACCGGCAGTCATTTCAAAATCTAGCTGCATGTGACATTTCTGGCAGCCTCTAACTATTTCACGCATTTGCTCATCAGTTTTAATGAACCTACGCCGCAAGCTGTGACATAAACCATTCGCAAAACTACCAAGGCATCCGTCAAACTTAATTTCACAAGACAGGATACCTAACTCTTCTAATTCCTGATAAAGTTCCTGTCTGAGTATCGCCCACTTTTCAACAGCTTTAGACTTTATCTGCTTGTTCTTTTTCTGCTTCAAGCCTTGCTTGCTTACGAGCCGCCCGTTCCGCTTTAATTTGGTTGATGCTCTTTTTAACATGATATTGATTTACCGGACTTGCGCTAGACTGGTATTCGCCTTGTCTATTCTTCAATCCTTTACGTACATCCACACTGGTAAGTTCCGGTTCTAAACAACTTAGGTCTTCTGTCCGCAAAAGAATATTTTTTTTCACTAGACACATCAACAGAACAGCCTTCAAGGTAGCAATTTCAAACTTATGTCCAGAAACTTGATACCTGCCAAAGAAAGTGTAAAAAACATTACCGCCTTCTAGCGTCATATAAAACTTATAATCTTCTAACTGTTCAAGCAGGCTAATTAGCACTCTACCATCTCTATCCCAATTTGGCAATTCATGCCAGATTGAATCATCATAAGGTATTAATTTGGCCGCAAAAGTTTTATTTTTAGGTGGCGGTCTTAATAAAGTGGAAATTTTAGCAACCGGCCATGCTTTTCCCATAGCCGCCACTTGATATATTTTAACTTGATAGTTAAATAGATATTTACCAGTCAAAGCAATTATAGCAGTTTGATTGAGTTGTTCTATAATCTGTAAATTGTCTAAAAATGTCTCTTCCGCAGTCATGATTTTTTTCTTGTTAATTTCTCGCCAACCTTGACCATTATAATGGGATTACCGTAAATAACCTTATCTTCACGGTAAAGCCTCACTTTTTGACCGCCCCAATCACCATAAGTCCAGTTATTGTACAGCTTAGCCAAAGCTAGGAAGCTTTCAGCAGTCAAACGAAAACCTTCTTCCTGTTCTTCAAAAGTTAAATAGATAAGATTCTCAGTTTCTTCACTCTTAAATTTATTAAAAGATTCTTGTGTGGCATGTTTAATGGTAAAAGTAATACCATCAAAAGGTATACTACTCGGTTTTAACTGTTTCATCAATTGTCAAATACCTTCCGGTCTTTGAATGTAGATTTTATTCTCTCTCATTAACTTAAATTCCGCAATTGTGATTTTATTTAAGTGTTGCGGATTTACAACATAATCGCCCAAACATTCTGGGTCTTCGTGTTCAAAAATTCTAAAGATAAACTTTTCCATTTGTTGGGAATAAAAGACTTTCCCAACTTGGTTGTTAATAATTTGATTGTGACTGTTCTTTATTAAGAATAATCCGTCTAAAAATAAATTCATATTATCGTGGTTTACATGCATCAAAAGTTCTAATTCCATGTGCCATAAACTCATTCTCCAAAATTCTATACTCTCTACGTATTTTAGCATGTTGCGCGGCTAACTCTCGTAACTCCGCAGCAATTTCTAAAAGCTTTAATGTCATTTTATCACAATCAGAATCATTTACAATAGCCAAACTAATAAAATTTTCACGAATTTGATTAGATTTAAATTTAACTTTATCAACTTCAGCAGTTAAATTTGTTTTACGCTTAAGTAAATCATACTCTATCGCTTCTTTTACAGTCCGCAGAGTGTTTATTTTATCATCAAAATCTTTTAAGTTTGTAGGGTATTTTGTAATATCCATTAAACATTAACCTTTTCCTTAATGATTACACCAGTCATATAAGCACGCTTAGCACCTTGAAATAACAGACTCTTGACCAGCATGTTGTCTTTTAACACATGTAGCTTAGCCTTATCGTTTTTCATAAAACTTGCACCAGCAGCTATATTAGCAGTATAACAATGAAACTCTAAATCTTCATAATTTGGGTTATCAATTTCTGATTGAAACTTTAAGTCTTTTACTTCATTGCTAATCTCAAAAATATTGCTTTTACCTATTACACTACAAATTACATTTTTATGAATAGAAAAGGCAGCTTCCGCTGCTTCAAAATTTTCGGCTAAGGCGTCTACATCTAAATCTATTGGCGTTAATCCTTTATTATTGAACAACATATGCGCATTTGGATACTCATACGCACTACGGCTGATATAAAATTCAGCATAATCATGCTTAATTCTTATCATATTCTCTGAAGTTCCAACAGTCACTGCATCTTCTTTACCCAAATCCACCAAAGCTAAGTACTTCTTAATGTCTGAAATCTGAGAAAGTGGGATGTTAATAGTTATATTTTCTTTAGTTGTAGTGCCTTGCAAGTTCATTTTGTACATGGAACTTCCATCACCAAAATAAGAAAAAATATCATTATCGCGGACTTGTAAGCTAAGTGCTGATAAGGCCGGACTCCTGCAATCTGCTTCTTTAATCTTATTAGCAAATGTGCAAACCATGTTTAATTCGTCTTTCCGCAAAACTAAAATATCTGAGAAACTTGCTGTTTTGTCTTGAGTAATAAAGTTCTCAAGTGGAACAATACTTGTTTTGAACTTCTTTTTACCATGCAAAACATATAAATCGTTGTTAACCAGTTCTACTGTTAAAGGCATATTACCAGCTATCTGTTTAATATAAGCTGCAATATGCTCACCGTTAATTACTACTATGTTTGGTTCTAAGATTTCAGCTTCTGGCACAGTTAAAATTACATAGTGTGTTTTTGTGGCAGCATGCAGCTTTAATCCTGATTTAATACCGTCATTAGCTGCAATAATTTTAATGAAAGTCTCTGCTATGTTTACTGAGCCTGTGTTAAGTAAGTTAAATGCAACATTTACATAATTTGCAAATGTTTTGGAGTTAATTGTGAATTTCATTTTTCAATTAAGTCTTTCATTGGGTTCAAATCTTTATAATAGATGTTGAAATTATCACCAACCATAATTAAATTATTAGTAATATCAACCTTACCTTTACCAATCTGGAAGGCTTTTTCTATAAACTCTTTTTTTGAGATATAACCGACGATAAAAGCCTTAAGTCCATCATAATTGACAAAGGTAAAAATGTCAACATCTTTCTGCCTAATTTCATCTAAATTTTTGGCCTGAACCGAACCTTCATATCCTTTAGATTGGTAATTGAGCATTTTATCAAGTCCGCAAGGTGTTCTTTTTTTAGTCTTTACATCAATTTTTAAGTTTGCGGAACTTGTTTGTACTAATAAATCATAATCATACTGTTCACTATATTTAACTATGTATCCGCAACTCTCAAAAAAAGTTTTAACTACTATTTCTCCTATAGCTCCAACATCATGACGTTCGCCGTTCATATAGGAACGTTTATTAATTGGGTAATTAAAGCTCTTTGCGGATTCTAAAATATCTGATGTAATTATAATTTCTACTATATCTTCTTGTGTAATCATTGTTTTTGCAAAATCCAGATAGGTTCTCCGAATATACCACCGCCAACTGCTTTACTGTTTGGTCTTTTTGCCATTCTTAACCCATAAGCTCCAATGTACTTATATCCCAACGATTCTGCAAATTTTAACATAGGATTACAAATTAAATTAACTGTATGGTTGCAGTACACATCGCTGATATTAATAGCTAAAATGCCGCCTTTTTTCAAGGTGCAGTAAGTATTGTTTATGACTGCAAACAAAAATTTATCTAACCAGTCTTGCAGCTTTTTGTATCTTACCCATGCTTGGTTTGGTTCATTAGTGTACCTTTCAATTATGTAATAGCAAGGTGATGTAAATATCATGTCAAACTTATCCGCAAACCTATTAAAATCAACATCTTCCGCAGCCGCATTAATAAACTCAACATCTTTATCAGAGTTATACATGATTTGTTGCTTGGCATAGCCTTCAAACAGTGTTTGATTAGGGTCTACGCCTACGTAAGTTTTAGTACAACTTGCTGCATGGAAGGCGCTGTGACGGTCGCCCCAACCGCTAGAAAAATCTAGCACATGTTCAGCATTAAAGTGTTCATAAATAGCTTTAGCCGCACTTGGCCTAAATTGTGAGGCTATGTATTTTCTAAGACCCATACAACTTCTAAGTACATTGTTATTTACTTCTTGTACTTTCAATGACCAAAGAGAATTTAAAAGTGACTTGCGGAACTTGGGAATAGTCCAAACTCTAAAAGGACTTGGACTGTTAATGCTATCGCAAAGCCATCTGCTTCTTAAATGATAGAAGTCTGAACTTTTATTGCCTACGTTAGAGCTATCTATATAAACATCTGAAAAAGGATATTTATAAGTATATCTGCTGTAAAAACTGCCTTTTTTAATAAGTGCGGAACTGCCCTGTTTACATAGGTTTAAATAATCTTGATAAGCTTCTTCTTCAGTAATTTCACGGTAAGGTAATGGTAAACCTTCCATTAAATCTGACAACATCTCAATTAAATAATCTTTAGAATGGTTAAGATTTAATTCTTGCCATTGTTCCGCAGATATACTAATTTTATTATCTTTTATATAACTAGACGACATAAACATTCTCAAAACTCACATATTGTCCTAGAAACATACTAAAAACCGTACCAGTTTCACCATTACGTTGTTTTCCAACGATAATTTCCGCAAGGTCGCCATATTTAGTGTCCTTATCGTAATACTTATCCCGATAAAGCATTAAAATTAAATCTGCGGCCTCTTCAAGCCCAGCCGATTCTTTTAAACGGTCAATACTAGGCCGTCTGGTTAAAACACTTTTTTCACCTTCACGATTTAGTTGTGATAGACCGATAAATGCCACATTGTTTTTCTTAGCTATATTCTTACCGCCAATACAAATAGCACTAACTTCCAAGCGTTTATTTTCAGCCTTTGCTGTTGCTAGCTGAATATAATCTAAAGCTACGATACTTAAATCTTTAAACTCAGACACCTTATCGGCCATATATTCAATGGATGCAGACGGCGTATCGTCAATATACACATTAGCACCTTTTATAACACTTCCTGCCCAAGCTAAGCGTAACCATTCATCTTTAGTGAGTGTGCCAGCCCGCACACGATAAAAATTAACTCTACCGATAGAACTCATGAGACGTTGAACGATTTCTTTCTTAGACATCTCTAAACTAAAGAAAAGAAAGGGTTTAGTCTCGCGGCGTAGGATGAAATTACGGATAAGGGTTGTGACGAAAGCCGTCTTACCAGCGCCGGGCCTTCCCGCGCAAATAATAAAATTCTGCGGAACCAAGCCAAAAGTCATTTTATCTAAATTATCTAAACCGGTAGGATAACCTAATAGTGCATCTGGATTATCAGCACGCCACTTTGTTTCAGCAAAAAATTCTGCTAATCCAGTATCTAGTTTAACTAAGGAGTTTTTACTAATCGCGGCTGAATAATTCTCTAAACTATCCAAACGTCTACGCCAGACTGCTAATTCATCAAATAAAGAGTTTCTATCTAAGATTGGAATCTTTAAATTTATATCCTCGTTAGCTGTCCAAAGGTCAATCAAACAACCGTTTTCTCTTAATAAAGCAATATCAGCCTTAAAATTCTGTTCATTATAGTCCGCAACTACATTTAAATTTTTCAAAACTTCATGATATTGGGGTTTTAAGCGGGTTAACAATAGCTCGTTAGACAATGAGGCATCTTTTAGAGAGTATAATGCTTCATAGATAGCTTCATGGTTCTTATTGTAGAAGTAACCGGAAGGCTTTAAATCATTGATTAGATTGTGGTTAGAGATTAAAAAAGATAAGGTGCGGCTCTCTACTTCGGAAAGTAGTAAAGTTTCTGGAATAATCATTTAATTTAACTGTCTTGATTAATTTTTAAGCTAGGTAGAATTACAAATAGTTAGAACTATTCCCAAATGATTTTTTTATCAGTTTGCGGACTATAAACACCACGCGATTCCAACTCAGCTACCGTTATCTGGCGTAATAATTCGAGATAACCCAGTCCTTGTGGGCTATCATCTTCAATCGCTTTAATAATATCTTCAAACGTTGCGCCGCCACCTTGATTAAGATACTCACGAATATGCTTAATTTCATCGGTATTCTGCTTGAATGCGTATAAAGCTTGTAACACTATGTCTTTAAAAGACATATTTAAGCGAATTTTAGCATCTAATGCGGGATTGCCTGAATTTAGAAAAAAATCTTCCTTCAATTTTTAAACTCCTGAACGTATTCTATAGGCGTTAAATCATACAAATTTAACGCTGGCATAACGCCATCCAAATTATGCTGTAAAACGATTTCCCGCCTTGTATAAGGCTGATGCAAAACATAGATTTTTGGTATCGCAGATGGATTATAGCTCTGAAACACTGTGCTGTCAACCCATAAAATCTTTGCCGGTGTCCCGCCGATAGTTTTATAGACTTTACCTACTTTATACATTAACTTGTCTTCTCCTAAAATGGAAGTATTTTAATTAAATTTGTTTTGGCTATTGCAACCTAATCATCTTCCGCAGTATCAATTTTTACTTTACCGCCGAAATCAAATTTACCATTATAAGCAATACATTCAAAATCATATTCAAAATTAAACACATACCCAACTGTATAGCCATTAGAATTTTTTACAATCTGCGGAACATCATATACGTCTGAAAAAACTAAATCTTTGCGTTGACAAAGTTGAAGTGGTATACAGCCTAAAGTACCGGAATCAACTCCATACTCATTACCAAAATTATCCTCATAACTACCGTCACCGTACTTAGTGCCAGACATAAACAATTCAATATTTGAGATTTCAAAAATATCACTTTTAGAGCTTTTATCACAAACTTCACGCCATTTTTCTGACGTTATCACATAGCAAGGGTCGCCTAAAAAATATCGTCCTGCTTTCATTTATAGCACTCCTTTAACAATTCGATTAGCTTATCATCTTCAATATAATAAGCTTGCAGGTCAGGTATTACATTTAAAATTAATTGACCTAACCTTAAATCTGGATTTTGTTGCCAAATTTCCGCAAGTTGATTTAAAATTTCATTTATTCTGCTGGGATTTCTCATCATACGCCAATAAAATATCTATAAATCCAGTAGTTAGTTAAAATATGTAGAATTTGGTCTACAATTATCATTAACCATAAAGATAAATGCTCAGGTACATGTTGAGGATACCCGTATTTACAGTTGTTATAGTGGTAGCGTAGGACTTCTTCTCTACCAACAAAAAATGCTTCTCGCCACAAATTAGGATTTAGAGATACATTCTTAAGCCAGCTTACCTTTTCCGCAACTTTAAAATAATCAATAATTAAATGTGTACTTGCAATCACACATAAAAATTTCCAATTTGCGGACACCATAAAATAAAACGGTATGGTATAGACAGTCACATGGAAAACGCAAACCCAAAACTCTTTAAGTTTACGCTCAGCCATGAAATGACTTTGCAAGAGAAAATCACCAAAGAAGTGGGCTAAGATTAAATTAAACATTGCCTTCCAAAATATTACGCTCAACAGTCAAATTTCTGTTAATTGCGGACTCTTCATTAAATTTATCCCCGTAGCGTGCCTTTAATTTAGCAATATTTCGTTTCATTGGTTCATCAAAACTTTGCTCGCCTAGTGCGTCAACTGCAATAGCATCGTACCAAAAATTGTCAGCCAACTCCTCTAACAAATTAGTTTTATCAAAATCAGGCTGATTATCTAGTAATACTTTATTAACACCCTCAGCAAATTCAACGGCTTCAGTTAATTTACCTAACGCCGCATGCAGTAATCGAACTTCTTGGTCAGTCATATACTGATGCTGGTAAGACTTAACATCTGGGAATCTTAACCCATCAAAAAATCCTTCAAAGTTATAGTTTTTACCATAAAAAAGAAATTTTTTTAATGCGTCTAATTTTCGATTCAAATATACTAACTGGGAAGTTAATTCATAATAAATATTATAAACTGTTTCATCACAAAAACGTTCCTTAATTGCTGGAAAATCATTACTTTCCGTCTTCAATGCGTTCTTTACATAATCTACGGTTTGTAAATTCATTTAGTTTCCTTTTCTAAAATTTTCAACTTCTTGCCAAAATTTAAAACATTCTTCTTTCATATATTCAATATATGTATAATCAG
>ERZ1292625.3002-Hain-H41-01um-R1-3002-length-14405-cov-6_pt1 | contig 14405 bp, 11 predicted proteins | sample MGYA00564400_ERZ1292625 | MGnify/ENA primary metagenome ERZ1292625 (study PRJEB36523, sample SAMEA6512639) | groundwater metagenome | collected 2019-01-08 | study: AquaDiva: Metagenomics assemblies of 32 groundwater samples | reverse complement strand
ATGCCAGGGATGTTAAGCAAGCGGTTGCTGAAGAAATCGCTACTATGTTTGCAGCTTCCACGAATAGTGGGGATAAAGTGGCGGATCAACTAAAACTTGTTTGCGATATTCTTGCGTTACTGTGTGCTAAAGAGGGGTGGATAACGTATGCGCAGGCAGGTATTCAGGGCATAACCAGCGAGGCAGAGGCGGTAACGTATATCAATAACAATCTTGTGCCTTTGCTCAATCAGAGAAATAATCTAAGACAACAGGCGCGGCAGTTTATACAAGATAAGGGTTTATAAATTATAAGGGGTGATATATGGCTAATCGGGTAACAAGCTATCCCATATTCAGGAGTAACAGATTATTAATATAAATGTTTTTTATTAGAAAGGGTTAGATATGGCACAAGAAGAGATAGTAAGAAAAACATATAATGTCAAGGGAAGAGTTTTTTATCAAAAAGAACTTGTTCTAGGTCAACTTGAGTTGCTTGTTGATTTACTTAAAGATTTGGAACTTGAAAAAGGATTGACTAATTTACAGATCCTTAAAGCCCTTGGAGGTAAGATGCCTCATGCGATGGCGATTGTGCTGCTGGAAGAAAGTTGTATCTCGGATAAGATTGAGATAAAAGAAGATGGGAAGCCAATAGAGGTAGAAGAGGTTAAAAAATTAACTCAGTTTTTTGCAAACAACGTTAACATCAGTCTTAGTTTGAAAGTGATAGTTGATTTTTTCGTCTGCACGCCAATGACAAATATTATGCAGACATTGGCGACTCTGATTCCTGCGACTCAAAATCCAGTTCCGACGGTTTAACTTCTTTAAATCTGCATGAAATTTCTAAAGGTATAGAAGAAATAATCGTTGTTCTCTCACTAGGAGACATTACAAAACAAGATGCTATTCGTTGGAAATATACCTTACAAGATTGCGAGCCATTTCTTAAATACCATAAACGTCAGATATTATTTCGAGAATCAGTTATCGCATTAGCTCATTGGGCAATGGGTATTAAAGACAAGGATATGGAACAAAGTTATTATTTAGCTCAATATTGTGTTGCATGCAAGAAGAGTGGCAAAGCAGATTGTAAAATTTGTGATAAAAAATTGATAATTTCAAAGGAAAAGAAAAATGGCTGATCCGGCAATTACCGTTAAGATATTGATGGATTTAAAGACTCTTAATACCTCTCTTGATTCAGCAGCTAAGAGGATAAATACTTGGTCAACAACAAGCATTGGTGGATTTTTAGAATTCGGGAAAGCTATCGCAGGAGTTACTGTCCGGCTTGGAGCTATGGCTGCTCCATTTATTGGCGCTGGATTAGGGGTATTTAAATTAGCAAAAAGCACGGCAGACGCAGAAGAGCAACTTGGTAAGATGAGTAAGCGACTTGGGATAAGTGTTGAAGAATTCTCTAAACTAAAGACGGTTGCTTATTTTGCGGATATTTCAGTTGACGAATTAGGCATGAGATTAGGACAATTATCTCGCCATATAGTTGATGCTAGTAATGGGGTTGGAGAATCTTCTACCCTATTTAAGAAGATGGGAATCGATGTTGAAGATAGTGCTGGAAACATACGAAATATGTCCGGGATATTATCTGATATTGCGGAAAAGTTTAGAGGTTATGATGATGGGGCAGCTAAAGCAGCCCTTGCAAATGAATTATTTGGCAGAGGAGGCAATGAGCTTATCCCGATGCTTAATAGCCTCAATGAGAGTTTAGCTAAAACTTCGTCAACAATGACAAAAGAAAATGTAAAATCGGCATTTGAATTTAATGATAACTTAAAAAAGATGGCATTGAATGTTACTAATTTAAAGCAAAAAATTGGAAATGAACTTATCCCGGCCTTAAATACTCTTTTTGATTTATTTACAAAAGGAAGCCCATCAAAGCAAAGACAAAATTGGTTAGATGATTTACAAAGGACATTGCATGGAACAGGCGCTGGCGGGATAACAGATATTAAGAAAATGCCTTTCGATTTTGAAGGGGAGTTGTTTTTTCCAAAGTCAGAAGCTCCATCAGTAGGAGGAGCGGATTCTAGTAAATGGGTTGATAGGCCAGGAAATATGGAAAAGCTTGTTGATGACATGGCGACGAAGATTGACAAGCAGATAGCCGCCAAAGAAGATATGATAAGAAATACGATAGGGATGAAATTGATGAGAGCAATAGGAGACGGGATGATCTTTTCTGGAGAACGGACAATCTCCGATGTATTGACGAATTTATTTACAGGAGAAAAAATTGTTCCTATGGATATTGTTAGAAGCTTTGGAAAATTAGTAGGAAGGACATTGGGAGATTCTATCGCCGCAGCCGCAATGCAACCATTAAAGAATTTTTTAGCAAGTCTTTTTGGGGCAGGAGGAAGTGCATTTACAAGTTTTTTTTCCGCGAGTGGAGGGTTTACTGGATTTAGTTCAGGGGCTGCGGCAGGAGCAGGAGTTCCTTCTTTGACGTTGGGTGGTTTGTATGGAGCCGGACTGGCAAAAGGAGGAGGTCCTAGAAAACCTCGAGATGTTCCAGGAGGGATTCACCTTAATATCGGATCTGGATATACTTCAAGAGAGATAGGAGATATTGTTTCAAGAGAATTGGCAGATAGCTATGGTAGAAATTCAGGAGTTAGAAAGGTTATTAAAGGGCAAAGATAAAATCTTCTATAAAGCCCTACAAAGTGTTTGAATTGCTTTCATGTATAAATACTTAAAAGTTAGATTAAAGCGTGTTAGAGAGCGTCCTATTAAGAAATTTCATGGTTTAAAAGGGTAGCTTAAGGGTAAATTTTACAAAAATCAAAAAAATAATCTAAAAAGAAATAAAAATGACAGATTTTATAAATTCAATCAAACCTAGTTACCCAATTATAGAAAGAGTTATTTTTTCAACAGAAGTCATTCCATTAAATTCTTTAAAACAAGCGGCCTATGGATCATTGGTTAGAATGGACACACAAGCGAATATGCCTAAACCTTTTTATGAGACAAAAGAATCTATCTTGAAAGCTACAATAACTTCAGAAGGCATGGGCAATCTCAGAGAACAAAGACGGCCTAGATATGAAGTGTCATTAAGAAGATACCCATTGCATTTCGATAATGTAAATACAGATGAACGAACTGCAATTAAAACATTTTTTACAAATAGGAAAGGGAGATTTAATAATTTTTCTGTGCAGTATGCAGAAGCAGCTCCATACACAGAGTTTTCGATGTTTGAAGGAGCAATCACTACCGTAAATTTTGATTCTGACATTTTGGAAATAGCAATGATAGCCCCTGGAAGATTTTCTATTGAGGTCCCCATCGTCGAAGCTTCTAATTCGCTTAGATTTAAAAAGCAATTTGTCGGAGCGCATGAGTTTTCGTTAAATTACTCCGTTGAAGATTTAACTGACTTGATTACATTTTTTGAAGATACTGTTGCTGGAAAAGATATTATTTTTAATTTCAACCCTTATTCTATGGTTTCAAATTATCTTGAAAATACAACTTATACGGTAAGATTTGATATGGATTCTTTTGAGCGAAATATCAAACAGATTGAAGAAGACATGGTCTCTGTTAATCTTAAAGAGGTAGTAACGTAGAAATGAAGACAAATCTAATTTTATTATTTTTTATAATTTTAGCAATTTCTCCAATGATTATCGAACAAATAAGAGAGATTATAAATACAAAAGGAAAAGTATAAATGCCTAGTGCCGATGTCATTGCTTATGCTTTGTCAATAGAACAGCCTAGAATATTGACTCTTGTTGAGATTAGATATGTTACCGTAACAAAACGGTATTGCAATGTAGATAAGACTTCAGTTGGCGACGGAAGCTATTATACGTGGGGAGGAAATAATTATACTTGTATTGCGCTCAAGGTTGAAGGCAAAGGGGGACAGAACATAGAAGGGGAACTTGCTTCTGCCTCTCTCAGGATTTCTTCTGTGGATAAGGAGAACAGTGATTTTGTTAATGTAGGAGATGTTAGTGGACGAATAGTTGTCGTCACAAGAACATACGAAGGATTAACGGCGGCCGCAGATTATATCGACATTTTCAAATATAAGATAAATAGACCTGGGTATGACGACTCGACTAGAGAAATTCTTTATGAATTGAGGCCTATTGCCTCGGAGTTCAAGAATGATGTTCCCTTGTTTATTAGAGACAGGAATAGGTGCGGGTTTAAGTTTGATGCAGATGGGACAGATGTTATTGCCGCAATGAGTTGTGGATGGTGGACTCAATATGCGCATAAAAATTTCGAGGACACCGGCAATCCTCCTTATGGAGTATTAGTGGGGGCTTTTGACACAACAAATTATCCCAATTGCGACCAAACAGTCCCATATACTTGTGATTATAGTGTAAGGGGGAAGAATGGTTGTGGGGCACATTTTAATCAAACAGATGAAACTTATAAGCCTAAACTTAGAGGAAGATTTTATCCTGGAATGCCTCAAACTCCATTAAAAGGGATTAGTTAATGTTTAGTTGTGAAAGGTGCGGTTCTTGTTGCAAGGCAATAAAATGCCATTTATTAGTAAATGGAAATATTTGCTTAATTTATTCAAGCAGGCCTGAATTATGCAATATCGATAAATCTTATCAAAAAATAAAAGATAGAATGTCTAGAGAAAAATGGCATCAATTAAATAAAGACTGCTGTAAAATTCTTCAAGAGAGGAAAATATAATGCCTCTTCCGTTAATTGCAATAATAGGAATAAATATCGGAATAGGTCTTTTAATAACCGCTTTAAGTTACTTGCTTCGCCCTCATCAAAAGAAAATGAATTCTTTTGATTCTCCAACTTATGGCTGGGTAGGGATGACAAATTCCTACGAACCTGGAACTCCCTTAAATCTTCCCTATGGAACGATGGAAATTCCTCCTGCTATTGTAAATTGGTATAGAAGAGGAAATGGAGGAAAGACGCGAGCGTATTTTATTGGTTCTTTAGGGCATGGTCAGATAGCAGGATGTCGAGGGGTCATGCTTAATGGATTGCCGATAAGACATTATTATTCTAAGTTTAATAAAGATTGCGCAGTCTATATAACTCATGGAGAGTATCAACAAAAAGTATATAAATTTTGCAAGGAGGTTAAAGGTTATCTTGTAGGAGCTCCAAGTGGAACAAGTCCTACAAAAACACTAACTGTGGTTGTAACTAATAGCAGAACTTTTCAAAGTGCATCTGCTAAAGAGCCAGGTTATTTGCTTTTATATAGTTCTGGTACAGATAACGGAAAAGAAACCTATGAATTTGTAAGATATTTGTCGTCTTCTAATGTAGGAAGTACTTGGACATTTAAGGGAGTTAGGGTAACAAAATCATTTATTGATGCAGACAATGTTGTTCAGATGTATAAGATAGAAAAAGATGACGATGGAAACGTTAGAGAAACCATCCCTCATATTGGCAGTGTTTCTACTTATCATCAAAATATAAATAACATAGAATTAACTACCGATTGGAGTTCTATCTTTACTACGCATGGCAAAGTAGATTCTTTTTCTACAACATTTGATTTTCCTGAAGGATTATATAAATTTGATGAAAAAAAAGGAGGATATCAACCTAATCAAGTAGAAATTGCAATAAGATGGAAAGCTGTAGATTCTGGTTCATGGGTAGAGGAAGGAACAACAAGGACTGTTTTACCAGGAACAGAGCATAAAATTGACGTAACTAAAAATACAAATTATGCGATTATCGTTGATGAAACTACTGGAGTAGAAATAACAGGAACTCAAGAAGATTTTGATTTTCTAGACGATATTGAAGAGGGAATGGAGATCGAATTTCAAGGCATTTCTAAAGGAACTTCTGCTCCGTTTACTTATGTTATAGATTCTGTAATCTCAGAAGCGACAGGAACATACGGGACAAGTGTAGACGATAGAGCTATAGTCCCTCTTTATAGAGGCAAAATTAAGTTTAAATCGAGGATAAATCCATCAGAAAGTTCTAAAGGTAAATACGAAGGAGGAAATGTTCAAAAGGTCGCTTATTCTATTTATTATTATAAATCTATAAATGTAAATTCTGCTAAAATTAAGATTCCAGAAAGCCCAAAAACTATACAAAGTAGTTATCAAGTTACTTATCAATTTCCACAAGATGGCAAAGGACAAGAGGAAAAATTAACTTCTTACAAGCAACATCAAATTCAATATAAATTAGTCTCTCCAACAACTACGCATAGTGCAACCAAAGATGCACATAAAATAGTTATAACATCGATAGAAGATATTAAATTGGATGATCTTGTATATCCAGGAGAAGCTCTTATTGGAATGAGACTTCTTATGACAGAAAAAATAAGTGGCTCCTTAGATAATATAACTGCTGTTGTAGATGGCCTTCTTATTAAGGATACAAGCGAGGATATTTCTGGCCTTACTGCCTGGGCAGGGAGCACAGTATATAGTTCTTTGACTGAAACAGTTAGCGCAAGCACTAACCAACCTGTAAGAAGAAAACCTTTAGCTGCCGCAAAAGATTGTCAACATGCTTATAGGCTTATCAAAATTGGAACATCTGGAAGTACAGAGCCTGATTGGTTGCCTATTTCCGGGGCTGTTATTTTTGATGGCACTTGTGAATGGCAAGAAGATTCCTGTAAATGGAGCGATAATCCACTAGATATAATTTGCGATCTTCAGCAAAATAAGATATATGGGAGGGGGGAATATCTTGATTTTGACAATACCATTCTTAATGATCTTTATGATTCATACAATGTAGATGACTCAAATAGTATTACAGATAGAGAGTATGCAGAGCACATAATTACAGAGAATAGCAAAGCAAGAAAAAGACTATCTGTTAATATAAACATAGATTTTAGACAACCTTTGATAGATACCTTAGAAGTTTTAGCGAAAAGCATAAAAGGCTATAATTTCTGGGATGGTCAAAAACTGTTAACCTATATTGATAGGTATAGAACGCCAGTTACTATAATCAATAATGCCAATATAATCCCTGATTCTTTTGTAATTAATGAGGTAAATGTCGAAGATAAGATAAATAGGCTTTACGCCTCTATTCTCAATCGTTATAGAGGATATAAACAAGATCAAGTAGCTAGAGATTATATCGACGAAGGATTTGCTATTGGCGATCTTATTATGGAGCAGATTCATCTTTATGGAATATCTGATAAATGGCACTCTATAAAAATACTTAGTTACATGCTTAAATATTCCAAATATATAAAGCATATCATTGCATTTGAGCAAGGAATAGACGCTTGTGTGTATGATGTCGGAGACGTGTTTTATTTTTCCCATGAAGCCGTTAATAATTCTGTCCAAATAGGAACGACTAAGAAGTGGGCATCTACTTGTGGAAGGGTGATTGCAGTATCAGGAGCGACCTTCACGACAGATAAAGACGTGACAATAGCAAATGGACAGGAAGTCCTTCTGAGGACAGATACCGGTACGGCGACAAAATATACAATTAATTCGCAAGTTGGAAGGGTTATTACTTGTAGCGCAACAATAACAAGCGTTTCCATCAACAGTATTTATTCTTTGGGCGCGACTGATTCCAATAATGAATACTATAGATTGTTCACTTGCATTGCAAAAAGGCCAAAAGAATATACATACGAAGTAGTGGCTATCACTTACGATGATAATGTGTTCAAGGATATTTACGACACCACAACACCCTCGCAGGAAACCTCCGGAATTGTCCCTTCCATCGTGGAGGAGAATGATGCGCTCAACGAGATTGATTTTTCTAAATCTCCTCCCCCTCCTGTCGTTTCTGCTGTAGTAAAAGAAGACCCTCTTGTTCAAGGGGAAGCCATTATCTATATATCAGCTCCTATTGGAGGCAATTGGTCTCATGCGGAAATATATGTTAAGAATATGGATTCGGAAGAGTGGAAATTTGCGGGGAAATCAATAGGAGATCCGACAAGGATAACAGGATTAATAGCAGGAGAAGTTTATGAATATGAGATAAAATCGTATTCTACGGGAGCTATTGTTTCAGACATAAAAATTCATGGAACTTTTGAATATGGAACAGATAGCAATTCAATAGACTTGCCAAGACCAACGGGATTTCAGATAGCAAATAGGATGGGAACTCTTGGGGATGTATATGGAAGAGGTTTTAGGTTTAGGTGGGACGATATGACAAGTCAGACAAAAGAAAGTCTTACCTATGCGATGAGAAAAGCAGGATACGAGCAAATTAAATATTATCTTGAGATTTATTTCTCTGCTATTCCAACAACCGTGAAGATAGGCAATACGAATGTTAAGGATATGATAGCAAGACATGAGACTTTGACAGACAACAAGCTTAACTATGACTACGAGGATACGATGGAGGATATTTCAAAGATATTTGAGAAATATTCTACTCACTCAAGCTATAATACCTATTATAATGTTCCTCAACGAACGATAAAAGCTAAACTTTATTGCATAAATAATTATTCTAAAAAATCTTCGCCTGCCGAACTGACTCTCACTAATCCTGCTCCAGGAGCTTATTTATCTGATGGGTCAACCAAGATAACCCCGACGTTGAAAAAACTTAAAAGTGGAGTAAGAGTTTCTTTTCCTCACCCTTACGATAGTAATGCAGACGAAGAGTACGATATCTCCCATTTTATTTCAGAAAGATGTGAGAATACTAACTTCACTGGAAATACTCTTAAAAAGCGTAAAATTATATCTTCAATTACTGTCAATAGCAACGATGAAGAGGTATCTGATGCCTCATATCAAACTGATTACAAAGGACTCGACCCAAAGAAAACCTATTATTTTAGGATAAAAGCATTTGATGTTTTCGGAGGAGGGATTTATTCTGAGATAGCAAGCATTGCTCCTGGAGTAACGGATGATGATGAAGAGGATGTAGAAGAAAAGATAGCTCCTCCTGGGCAAGCTTCTGGAGTTGCACTTGCAATAAACTCAAATAATAATGTGATTGTACAATGGACAAAACCCGCTGGCAACGATGCTACAGACGTTGTTGAGGTTATCGTGGATTGGAGGGCTTCTCAGTTTACAGGAACTCCAAATCAAACCCTTACCCCTATTCCTCCCGCCGTTGGAAGCGGCAACATCCCACGACTCTCAGAAGTAGATCAAGGGTTCCTTGATAGTGATAATACTAAATTAGTAATTGGAGAAAAGAGGGTTGTGAAACTCAATACAGACGAGACGGAATCGCATACGAAAAATAGCATAGTCATTAAAGGGGCAAAAACGGGTTATACCTATGAAGCTAGAGTAAGATTTAGAAATTCATCAGGCAAAGAAGGAGCTTGGTCAGCATGGGCTTACAATGCCACGGCGGTTTCTGGAATAAGTGATGATGACTTTTCTTTTAAGTTCAAAAAAGTTTATTATACAGGAACAATATCTGCGACTGACTATCGAAAGGCTACATGGACAACGGTAGTTTTAAAAGTTTACAAATCGGGAGGTGGGACTACACCTTATACTATTACAAACGGAAATACAGGCAATTTGGCTACTGATGGAACTGGCAATCGCTGGATAGTCTGGAGAAGTGATTATTTAAGTGGGACGACATTTGAGGTTATAACGGATGCGACTTTATCCGATGATGTCACTTATAAAGACGCAGTAGCGATTGCTTATGTTATTCCCACGTCAAATACAGATGGGAAAATTACAGTCGTTGAGACAATTGGAACAAATAAGGACACGATATTTAGTTCAGCGATTATTGCTGCGAATAGCATTCTTGCAAATCATATCAAAGTAAATAGTCTGTCTGCAATATCTGCGATACTTGGAACGCTTTTAATGTCGTCTAGTGATGGCTCTAGTATCACATTGAAGGATAGTGCGGGAACAAAGAGAATATTCCTTTCTACGCAATCAGGGGCAACACCAGTGCTGCGAATAAGTAAAGCGACAAAAGACGCTTCTACAGCATTATCTACTGATGATTGTTTGTTTACTTCAGAAGATGCAAGTGGTAAAGCAATTGATTCTTTTAAAATTGAACAAAGTGGATGGGAAAATATTGATGCTACAAATTTTCCTAGTCAAAATGTTTCTGCAAATAGCACAGGAGCGGTACAATTTAAATATGTTGCAACAACTGGGATAACAACAAAGAGGTCTGTATTTGCTTGCTTGAGAGATTCTTCAAGTGTAATTCCTGCTCCGTATATTCAAGTTATTAAATGCGATGCAGATGGATTGGCATTTATAAATTGGTATATTTATCATCAGTTAGATGGCGGAGGAGTTGGGCAAATTGTAGTTGCCAGACAATGCTATAATAATTCAGGCGTACAAGTAACAATGGATGCTGGAAGTTCTACTGATTATGCTTATTGGGCGATAATGACTGAAACGATAGATTAATTACCGCATTTTTTAGGGATAATTTTAAAATCCCAAGAGTAAGATTCTTTTTCTTGGAGACTTGTATTTTGTATAATTCGAGTAAAAACAACTGCGTGTTTTGTATAACAAATGTTCCATGTTTCGATTATATCAGAATCATTTTCGACTATTACAGTTTCCGGCAAATGGTAAAACCATTGATCTAGCTTGATAAACCATATTGTGTAAAGATATGAGGGTTCTGTATCTAGGTCGATCCTTTCTATTTTTATTGAATTTGCGGGAACTATAATTTTTTCAAGTGCGAGATTATAAGTTTTTGCAAAAGAAATTGAACAAAATATAAATGCAAAAACAATTGACAATAAATACTTTTTCATGACTAATTCTCCTTAAAAAGTTTTAAAAAAACAATATAGAAAATAAAGAAAACAGCTTATATTTATATTATAATGAAAGATTTAAAAATTTTTATAAATTTATCGAACTGAGACAATATGGCTTTATTCTCTTTAATTTTTATCTTCTATCTTTGGATAAAATCTCATAAATATAGGTTGTTGTTTACTATAAGAGCTTTCATCTTTTTTGCCTTGCTTTTAATTCTAGGGGTGCTTACTTATGCGAATATTCTTTCGTTAACAGACAAGCTCTAAAGGAGACCGTATGTCAGATATTATCAATACAGGGACAGCTACTTTCACCAATGGAAGCACGACTGTCTCCTTCACAGGGGCTGACTTCTTTAGTAAGGGAGCAACTTCTGGGCATAAAATCAAGCGTAACGGTGAACCAAATAAATATACGATAGCTCAAACTCCTACAAATAATACATCGCTTATAATACAAGAGCCATACGCAGGGATTACTGGATTAGACAGTTTTCAGATATATACTGACATTGATGGGCAGTATGGGATTGTATTTCCTTCTGCAGATATGAGAGATTTATACGACACTCTTCGGTATGATCTTCAAAAGATAATTGACGAGCTTGCTTTTGCTGGTGCTCCTTCAACCAAACAACGAATTACACAAAGATTTTATTTAGGAGAGCCTAATACTACAATAAAATATGGCTATCTTAAATGGTCGTGTGCGGCTCAGATAGATTATATAGCTTTTGGAACAGATGGAGATGCTCCTGACAATGCTTTAACTTGTGATTTAGAAATTAATGGAGTTAATCAAAATATAAATTTAGTTTTACCGGCATTAACAAAATACATTAAATCGTCTATTCAAACTAAAACTGTTGCTTCTGGAGATTATACAGAATGCGAATGGATAACAGTAAATGCTCCAGCAGGAAGTAATTATTTCTTTGATATTACCTGGCATCCAATTTCCCCTCAAGAAATTAGATACGATTTTAATAGAATTTGGATCGGAAGTTTATACGATGGGGGAATCATAGGGACAGGTTGGTATCCTCCGGTAAAATCTAAATTTTTTGGACTTAGTTATAACTTTGTAGATATGCCCGAAGGATCTACGGTTATCCTTGAGCTTTACAAAGACGGAGCTGCTATTTCAACGCCGGTTACTATCGTATTAGTTGATAGCGTTAAAAGCGGATATGTGGCTTTTACTCAGACAGATTTTTTAATAACGAATATTTTAACACTTAGAATAAATCAAAAAGGCCTTGTTGTTCCAGGGGGAACTCTTGAGACAACTTTACACTCATACAGAATAGAATAGGAGACATATTATGAAGGAAAAAGAATTAGTAAAAAAATCAGGAATTTATTCAATTATTATCTTATTTGCAATATCTATTTTTTGGTTTTTATTTTCTATTCAAGCTTCATTTGGATACTCTGGAACAGGAACTACGCAAGATTTAAAATCTGGGTCTAGAATAAATGGAGATTTGCTGGCACAGCCTTTTAATGGTTCGGTAACTATTTTCTTTGGAACACAATCAACATCAATTTTAGGCACAGGAACTGCAGGGTATATAGGAACGAATACTACAGGGCTGCCTAAACTTAAATATAGTTATACCGGAGGCGCTTCAACTATTGATTTTATAGGTTTTGGAGCTGTTAAAATAGAGGGGTTAAATATTCCTTCTTCTGGCTCGGTGACTGGAAAGATAGATGCTGTTGGTGGAACAGGAACCGCGAATATTCTTACAGATACCACGCTTGCGGGCCAAGGAACTATTACTGGCACATATAGAACAAATGGAGTTGATATATCACCTACCGAAATAGGATATCTTGATGGGGCATCAAGTAATATACCGACTCAAATTGATACAAAATTAACGAAAGTTGACGGAGTAAATACTTATATTGGATCGGTAACAGCAGGAGGTAAAACAGGAACAAGTTCTGTCGCTCATAATGCAGGTTCAAACATGATAATCACTTCTACAACTACTGCGAGTGGGGGATTATTAATTACCTATGATGCAAGCGGAACGTTCACATCTTCTTTTGGCGATCTTACCGGCTTACCTACAGACAATGGGACATTAACTCCTTATATTCCTTTCCTCCGCTCAGGAACAAAAATATCGCTCGGTACATCAACAGATAGCGTGAGTATCGGAACAACCACTCAATGGAATAATTCAAATGTGACAATTTTTGGTAGCTCAACGAGTCCTCTGACGGTGATAACGCATAGAGGTTATGTGGGGACAAATACTACCGCAATAATGACTGGAACTTCGACTCCTAATCCCAGTATAATTTCAGTTTCAAGTACATTCAATGGTAATTATTCTGGTTATGAAGCTTTTGATGGTGTGATTTCAGGAGGTGCAGGAAACGGATGGGCTGCCTCTGGCAATACAAATGAGTATATAATATATAATTTTGGAACTGGCACGAAAAAAGCAATAGGAAGTTATCAAATAACAGCCAATATTACTGATAATGGAGGGGCTGTTATGGCACCAAATACATTTGAATTGAGAGCAAGTAACGATAATACCTCTTATACATCTATTGATTCGAGAGCTGGCGAAGGGACATGGACTGCATTAGAAACACGATCATATACCGTTGCCACAAGTACAACTTTATATCAATTTTACAAAGTGCATGTAACATCTATCAATGGCGGTGCAAATACAGTCATTGGGGAGATACAATTAATTGAAAAATTATTTGATAATTATCCAAGTATGTTTGTAAGTGGCAGCGGGACAGTAGGGATAGGTACAACTACTCCGTCAGCACCACTACATATTATTGGTAATGTGATAATTGATGGTAGTATTTTTATCTCAGAAACAACAGCGCTGAATGTGCCTGATTATGCTTTTAGAAATGGATACTCTCTTATGCCACTTGCGGCATTAGAATATTATATCGAAACAGAAGGACATCTGCCGAATTTTCAATCGGCAGAAGATACAAAATCTCTAAACTTAGTGCAAGATAATATGGCGCTTAGAAGAACTGCCGAAGAAACAATATTGTATTTAATTGCTATGAAAAAGGAAATTGAAGAATTGAAATTGTTGCTTAATAAATAATCTAGTACTTAAAAGAGAGTCAGATTTATTAATTTACTTTCCTTATCCCTTACTCCTGACTCTCTTTTAACTTTTTTTGTTCCGTTATTAGTCGCCCTAGTCTTTATTATTTATCAACTGGAAAATCCTTAACAACCCATTTTATTCTTTGCATTCCAGCAATGTAGGCTGAATCCCATCTCTTCTTTGTTTCCGAAGCAATTTCTTCTTCAATCGCTTCGGTCAACTTTGTAATATCTTTCTTATCCATTTTTCATTCTCCTGTCTTTTTTCCGGCTAAATACTTAATTCTAAATTCTTTATTTGAGGAAGAGCCACCAGTCCACTCAAATCTCCATACATACCAACCGTATTCGATATTACCTTTTTAATCTGTTTTTCTCGTTCCGACCAAATCTTTTCAAATGCAATTCTCTCTTTTCTCAGCCCTTCTTCTAAGCAAGTAAATGCTTCCATGATAGCTTCTACTCTTTGCTTAAACTCCACCCCAGTCAGATATGAATAAAGAGTCTCCATTTTCTCGTTCTTTCCGACGG
>ERZ1292625.1897-Hain-H41-01um-R1-1897-length-21638-cov-13_pt3 | contig 14406 bp, 15 predicted proteins | sample MGYA00564400_ERZ1292625 | MGnify/ENA primary metagenome ERZ1292625 (study PRJEB36523, sample SAMEA6512639) | groundwater metagenome | collected 2019-01-08 | study: AquaDiva: Metagenomics assemblies of 32 groundwater samples | reverse complement strand
CATAGGTCAATGCCTTACAATATGAACAAATAATTACAGGAAATCGAATAATAACTGAAATTTCTTTATTGGAAACAGGAAAACAAGTGTAAATGCAGGGTTTAATAGAAAATACCCAAGTAATGGAGGGATTATGTTTTAACTTCTGAATAATATGATTATTAGATAGTATTTTTTACGCGACAGCTAAGTAACCAAGCCATATTTTGGAATAGAATATAAGGTCCTTGAGAAGGAGTCACATCTGCAGTGCGATAAGCATCAAGGTTTGCTGATCATCACATCAAAAAGAGAAGGGGCGTGGCATGAATACAGAAAATACTTCTGATACATCCAGGAATACATCGAACGAATCCAAATCCAAATTGGATAAATTAAAGGCCGCACCTGTTTCAGTAGTCGTAGATCAAACAAACTACAGCGAGCACGCTTCTACGAAGCGGTCAAGGTTCTTCTGGTTCTGGGTATTGGTTTATAGTGCTATTATTTTTTTTGGTGCTTATCATTTTATCGAGAAAGGTGGCATGACTTTATCTGTGATTATGCTGCTGTGCGCGGTTTTTATTCATATCTATACGGCTTCGATTGAGCTACCTCCGCTGGATGGGGCGGATCCAGTAAAGAAAAGGGAATTTGAAGAAAGTAATCACTGGCAGCGGCAAAAGTGGATGATATTCGCTTATGGTTTTATGTTGTTTTCATTATTAATGACTTTTTATCCCTTTGTTGTTCCTTATGGCAGTCATGACGGTAAATCTGCTGACGAGTATTTGGAGACAATTCGTGAACGGCCGATTGCATTGTTTATTGGTTATTCAGTGAATGGTAAAGACAAACATTCGGATCACTCTCAAGTTTTACAGCCAACAGTGCATGAGCAGCCTGACTCTGCAATGGCTCCAAACGAAGATGCAAAAGCAGAAATCAATAGCCCGGATGCGAAGCGGAATGGATCGGGAATCAAGATACAAGCTGAATGGATCATTAATATTGGCGGTTATGTCGAAGCATGTGCCACTGACCCGAATAGGAACAATGGGGTTGCAGCCGTATGTTCGGTCAGCGGCGGTTTGCAGGTTCCACTGTATTTCATCATTCTTGCGCTCATGGGGGGTAGCATCAGTTTGACCAGACGGCTTCCCGAGCTTCAAAAAATGGCGAGCTCCGCGTATGTGGCAACAGAGAATCAGCCCAAGCTGTCGCAACATGAGTTTCGTGAATATTTGATATTTCATATCGTACAATTCATCTCGGCTCCTTTTCTTGCAATCCTTGCGTACTACCTGGTCGAGCCCAGTAATACAGCGAATTCTGTCGCTTTGGCGTTCATCGCCGGATTCGCCTCTGAATCCATCTTGCTCATGATCCGGTCAGTGGCTGAAAAGATCTCACCGAAAACAACCGACACAACCCAATATGGAACTATTACAGGGGTTGTTACACTCGTGCAGACAGATAAAACCATGAGGCCTGCCACAAAAGCAGAAGTCTCCCTTGTTGATTTGCCGCATGTGACTACCCTGACCGATGAGCAAGGACTCTATGTGCTGGGTAATGTGCCGGTGGGGATGAATAACATCAGGGTCGTTTGCACTGGAGCAAAAGAAAAAACTGATTCGGTAAAAATAGAGCATTCGCAGGCGGTTGTCAGGAAGAATGTGACGGTTGAGGCTTGAGACCATCAAGCGGCGCAGCAAGCTGTCGTTATTGCACTACTTGTATTTTTGTAATGGTCAACAACCGCTTCAATGCACCGTCGGCCCGGCTTCCCGGAATACCGCATCAATTGCCAAGGCATCCAGGCGGTATTCGCGGTTACAAATGTCATCATTAATAATGACTTCGCCAAACTCTTGCAGAATTGAGTCCACCTCTTCGCGACCGAGTGAGCGCAGCATGGCGTAAATCTTTGCTGGGTCTTCATGGCAGCCGTAGTGGACGGTTTGTGGATCAAAGATACGGATGGTTTCCTCAAAGAACAGGCGTGTCAGTATTTCTTCAGCCGTCAAGCCTAATAATGCCTGATCATGGATTGTGGCAGCGAGCGCTTCGGCACGCGCCCAGCCGTCGGGATCTTGTTGGTCGGCAGCGGGTAGTTTTTGTAACAGCAAGCCGAAAATGGCGTGGTTTGTGGTGACAAGGAAAAGGCGTGAGGGCAGTTGTTCGGATTGCTTGAAATAATGTTGGAAGATTTCAGCAATGCTGTCGCCATCGAGCGGCACGATGCTTTGGTAGGATTCGCGCATGGAAGGCATATCCAGCGTGATCAGCAATTGACCATGGCCGAGTAAATCAGGCACCGGTTGCGGGTCTATGTTTTGCGCGCATTTGGCCATGCCGCGTATATGCAGGCTTTCATTGCAATCGAGGATCAGCATGGAGACCGGGCCGTTGCCATTCAATTGGATGGTCAGGCGCCCGGTTTGTTTGAGGTTATCGCCCAAGAGCAATGTGGTTGCACTCATTTCCCCCAGTAACCGGGTCACGGGTTGCGGGTAATGGCGGCCTGCTAACATTTGTTGCCATACAGAATCAAGGTGCACCACGGCACCGCGTATGTCCAGACTCTCCAGAAGAAAACGTTGTACGTAGTTACTCATTTAAAATCCCTGATTAATTCATTAATACTCATTATAAACGATTGCTTTGCAGTGCTACCCATGCCTGACCCAAGGCGATGGCGCTGTCATCCGGCGGCATTTGCCGTGCGCTGAAAATCTGAAAAGAATGTGCAGATAACCGATCGGCTAAGCCTTGCCGCAGCACGGCATTATGAAAACACCCGCCACCCAATGCCAGGTATGTGATGTTGTGCTGGCTGGCGGTTTTCTCAATCCAGGTAGTCAAGCCTGCGATTAAAGTGGCGTGAAACAATGCCGCAGCGTAAGAAGTATCACGCTTGGCATCATGACAATCGATTAATACCGAAAGTAATGGCGAGAAATCCAGATCATTGTCTTCAGTGATTCGATAGCCTTCAGCCAGTGCGGTCACGGGGCCATGTTGTTCCGCCAGTTGTTGCAGTTGCATGGCGGCCTGGGCTTCATAAGATTGGATCGAACTGATTTCCAGCAAGCCCGCTGCCGCATCGAATAACCGTCCCATACTGGAGGTCTGCTGGCAATTCAGATGACTTGCCAGCATGACCGCGACAGTTCCGGCGGCGGGTTGATGGGCAAAGCGTTGCATAATTTCATCGCCGCGATTTAATCGGGCCAACGCTGCTGCCGCCATGCGCCAGGGTTCCTGCGCAGCGCGATCACCCCCCGGCAAAGCCAGGGTGGTGAGATGGCCCAGCCGATGGAAATGGGCGCCATCCACCCGTAACAATTCTCCCCCCCAAGGGGTGTTATCCGTTCCCAATCCGACGCCATCCAGCGCCAATCCCAGCACAGGTTGGGTCAGCCGGTGTTCGGCACAGATGGCAGCAATGTGGGCGTGATGATGCTGTACGGCCAGCGTTGGAATGTGGTGCTGCTGCGCATAGGCTTGGGCGAACTGTGTGCTGTAAAAATCCGGGTGCAAATCATGCGTGATGATTTCAGGAGGCAGCGGATAATCCTGACACAATTGTTGAACGGCTTTGTCCATTCTGTGCCGGGCGTCTGCAGTAGCCAGATCGCCGATGAGCGGCGAGACATACGCCTGGTTTCCCTGGGTCAGGCAGAGCGTGTTTTTTAACCAGGCGCCACAAGCCAGAACGGCAGGCCCACTGAGGGCTAATGGGATGAGCGTATGATCCGGTTTAGCCAAGCGTTTGGTCTGTTGATTTCAAGGTGTGTTTTGCAACCGCTGTACGGCGGCATTCCGCTTCAATCCAATCCATCCATGCTGGCATACCGGTACCTTGTGTGGCGGAAATCTGAATGACAGGCAATGCAGGATGGATGCGATGCGCATATTCAATCGCCAAGTCAACATCAAACGTCAGGTATGGCAACAAGTCGCATTTGTTCAGCAGCATCAGACCGGCTGCATGGAACATGTCGGGATATTTAAGCGGTTTGTCTTCGCCTTCGGTAACGGACAGGATAACCACTTTATGCGCTTCACCCAGATCAAAGCCGGATGGGCAAACCAGATTGCCGACATTTTCAATGAATAACAGGCTGTTGTCTTGTAGCGGCAATTGCTGCATGGCATGGCCGACCATATGCGCATCCAGATGACAGCCCTTGCCGGTATTGATTTGTATCGCCGGCACACCTGTTGCGCGGATGCGCGCCGCGTCATGATCGGTTTGCTGATCGCCTTCAATCACGGCGATGGGCAGTTTGCCGCGCAACATCTGGATGGTTTTAACCAGCAGGGTGGTTTTGCCGGAACCGGGACTGGAAACCAGATTGAGGGCGAGAATGCCCTGTTCGGATAGGTAACGGCGATTCTCACCGGCATAATGGTTATTTTTTGCCAGAATGTCGCGTTCAATTCTGACCATTCTCGCCTGACTCATTCCTGGAGCATGCGTGCCGGCAATGCCTGTTCCGAAGTGGATGGTTTCCGATGCATGATCAGCGTCAACAGGTATCGGATCATGTGCGTGCGAATGGAGGATATCCTGCCCGGGCGGACGATAATTCAGTGGTTTATCCGAATGGCGGCGCAGTTGTATCGATTTGCCATTCAGCCGTGTTTGGCCAATGCCGCATCCACAGGTTGTGCACATTGTTCTATTTACTCCACTTCCAGTTCTTTAATCTGCATTCCGTCACCCTGGGTAATCTGCAATGCATAGCTGCCACAATGCGGGCAGGCTTCATAGTGGGAAGCGATCAGAACAGCTTGATGACACTGGTTGCACAGGCCCTGTCCCGCTATTTCGATGATTTCCAGTCTGGCTTGCTGCGCAATACTGTCATGCGTCACCACATCAAAATAGAAGCGTAACGATTCCTTCTCTACGCAGGCCAATTGCCCAACCTCCAGCCACACTGTTTTGACCTGGGTGAATTTTTGCTCAGATGCGGCCTCTTCGATGAGTTGCAACATGTTCTCAGCCAGCGACATTTCATGCATGGATTACCTCTCATCGCCTAATGGATTATTAAAAAACCACCGTAGCACGCAATCATGATACCGCTAAAGCGTATCCAGTTGACGCTTGCAAAGTTTCCGGCCATGAGAGCCAGTCCAATGCCGCAGAGATGCAAAAGCATGGTGGCCAGCATGAACCCTGCCGCATAGGAGAAAATAGAGATGCTTTGTGGCATTTCACTGCCATGTGCATAGCCATGGCTGAGTGCAAACAGTCCAACCAAAATAATACTTGCGCTGAGTGGTAAATGTTTCCGGCAAGCAAGCAATGCACCTAAAACCAGCAGTGACAGTATGATGCCATATTCAGCAAAAGCGACCGGAAGGATAATGATCCCCAACAGACCGCCTAATCCCATAACTGTTACAAAAATGAATGGGATTAGCCAGATAATACGGCCACCCGCCTGTGCAGCCCATAACCCCACTGCAATCATAGCCAGAACATGATCCAATCCACTCAATGGATGGGTGAATCCATGCAACCAGCCATTATGCGGGCCGATGCCGGTATGGGCAAAAACCAGCGAAGGAACTGCCAGGAAAGTAATGATTAAAACCGTAAGCTGGAAAAATTTTAACGGTGGATTCATTTTCTTCATACTTGTTGTAGTTGCCATTGTTGTAGGTATCGGGCCGCTGCTTCCAGATTCATGTTTGCCTGCGCACTTAACGCATCACCCAGTTCAAAATGATAACCGCGGATACGCAGCAAGAAAGCGGGTGGTGCATGGCGTGCGTATACTTGCTGATAAACAAACAACAGTGCAGCCGGTGTTAATGCGTGGCTGGTATAGCTGCTGTCTTTCCCGGCATTCACTGCTGAAAACTCAAAGGGTTCCCTGCATGACATGTCGGCATCCGCAAACAGGATCTGATCACACCCGATTAAGTCGGTAGCATGCTCAATCAGTAATTGCATGTCAATGAAGCAGGTCACATTCGCCAGTTTTAACCGGTCTATGCGCTCAATCAATAAGGGGCCCAAAGCATCGTCTCCACGTCCGGGATTTCCATAACCGAATAACAGTAATTTAAGCATAAGTTTGAATGCGGGTAATCCGTTTGTTAGTATGTGTTTATTTGCGATTCATCAAAACCCTATGCAGCAACTGCTCATTATATTGGGAATCATATTACTCTTATTGGGCATCGCATGGCCTTGGATATCCCAATTGCCATTGGGTCGTTTACCGGGTGATATTCATATTGAGCGCGAGAATTTCAGCTTCCATTTTCCGTTAATGACCGGTTTGCTGATTTCCATCGTGTTGTCGTTAATTTTTTGGTGGACACGTAAATAAGGCTTGCTCACGGGTTAGCGGTGAATCTCCCCGCTCATTCCTTTGGTTAATTGATCAATCACTTTTCCATTCACATCCTGTAATGTGACCTGTAACGGCATCTTGCCCAAAGCATGCGTCGCACAGGAAAGGCAGGGGTCATACGCCCGCACGGCGACTTCCAGATGATTCAGTAACGCTTCGGTGATTTCCTGACCGTCCAGATACTGATTGGCGACTGAGCGCACGGATTCATTCATCGCCTGATTGTTACTGGTGGTTGAGACCATCAGATTGGCTTTAGTCACGAGACCTTCCTCATTGATCTGATAATGATGAAACAAAGTGCCGCGCGGTGCTTCAATCACGCCAATGCCTTGTGGTTGGTGTTGTCCTTTTTCGGCTATCAATTCTGTGCCGGTAATTTCCGGGTCATGCAATAGCTCATCAATGGCTTCAGCGCAATGTAATGCTTCGATCATGCGTGCCCAGTGATAAGCGAGCGTGTGATGCACAAATTTACCCTGGCCGAATACCTTAAAGCGCTGACGCGCTGCTTCCGCCAAGGGGGTTGAGATCATATTGCAATTATTGATGCGAGCCAGCGGCCCTACGCGGTACCAGCCTTGCTCAATCCCCAATGCAGACAGATAGGGAAACTTCATGTAGCTCCAGGGACGGACTTCTTCACGCAGAATCTGTTGATAATCACAGTAATCAAACTGATCAAAGATATTGTTTCCATCGGCATAACGCGCACGTAATCCGCCATGATAAAACTCCAGTTCACCGCTTGCTCCGGTTATGCTGAGATAGTTGCTGGGCAAAGTGGCAAAATGATGGTGTTCCGGGTGCGCGTTGTGGATGTGTTCATTTAAAGCGAGCGCTTCCTGGCTCCACTGCAGGATATCGGTGATATCAGCCAGCAAGGCGTCACGTTCGGCGATGCTCAGCGGTTTGTTCATGCCACCCGGTACGGTGCCCGTGCCGTGAATGCGTTTGCCGGTGATTGCCTGAATAATCTGCTGACCGTATTTGCGCAGCTTGACGCCTTTCAGCGCGATCTCGGGGTATTTCTCCAAAACACCGGCGATATTGCGTTGCGCCGGATTACTGCCAAAGCCGAATAGGAAATCGGGAGAAGAGAGATGAAAAAAATGTAAGGCATGGGATTGCAGGATTTGCCCGAAATGCAGCAAACGGCGCAGTTTGGTCGCGCTCGGTGTGAGTTGCCGGATGCCGGTCAGTTGATCCACAGCCTTGGCTGCCGCCAATTGGTGGCTGACCGGGCAAATACCGCACAGCCGTTGCACAAAGAACGGCACTTCCCAGTAGGGACGGCCCTGGATAAACTTTTCAAAGCCACGGAATTCAACAATATGCAGCCGCGCTTCCTGGATGTGATTGTCCGCATCCAGCAACAGTGTAATTTTGCCATGCCCTTCAACCCGGGTAATCGGATCGATGGCAATACGCCGGGTGGCGGGCGGTGATGGATTACTTTGTTCCATGACTTTTTATGATCTAGTCGTAATGCAAGTGAAGTTTTTGAAGCAGCGGCTTTTTACCGGTCAGTAAGGGTTCAAGCATTTGCAGAAATTCATCGGCGGAAGGCGGGCAGCCGGGCAAATAATAGTCGATGGGCACCACTCCGCTGACTGGATAAACCTTATCCAGCAGCAATGGCAACTCAATATCATTGGGAATCTGCGGATTCGTGACACCGGTTCCGGTCAGATACACTTCCTGCAGGCAATCCTGCAAGTCAAAATAATTACGCATGGCGGGCACGCCGCCATTGATCGCGCAAGCGCCCACAGCGATGAGTGTTTTGCAATGAGCGCGGAATTCACGCAATACGCGCACGTTTTCCGCATTACATACGCCGCCTTCAATCAAACCAATACCACAGGGTTCACACTGTTTGATATCGGTGAAGGGTGAGCAGTTAAACTCAACCCGTTCGAATAAAGTGACCAGACGCTCATCCATATCCAGAAAAGACATGTGACAGCCAAAGCATCCGGCTAATGACGTGGTGGCAATTTTGATTCTGGGCTTAGTCATCATTTTTCTTCACGCTATTTTCTTGCAAGCCGGTTTCTTGGATGGTGTGTTGATCATAAATGCGCTGGCCAATCGGTACTTGATAGCCTTGTTCCTTGATCAAGATGGCTCCCACCGGGCAAATATTTGCCGCCAGATCGCCAGGTTCGATGTTGCTATCCGCTAATTTTCCCGTCGATGAATTAACAATCAGGTGTGCTTCGGTACCACGCCCAGCAATGGCAAATACATTTTTTTTATCCACTTCACGGCTGGCGCGGACACACAAATCACACAAAATACAGCGGCCGCGATCCAGCAGAATTCTGGCGTGTGATGCGTCCACTTCACGGTGCTGGTAAAAGTACGGAAAATGATCCTCCAACACGCCCAAATAATAGCCCATTGCCTGAAGTTTGCAATTACCGGTTTTTTCACACGACGGGCAGATGTGATCGCCTTCGACGAACAGCATTTGGGTGATCGATTTGCGCGCATCATTCAACGCGGACGTGTTATTGCTGATTTCCTGACCGGCAGCAGCCGGTGTGATGCACGCAGCTACACTTTTGCTGCCGATATCCACAGTGCACAACCGGCAATTGCCGCTTGGCGTGAGTCCGGGATAGTGGCAAAGATGCGGAATATAAACCCTGGCGGCCAATGCCGCGTCCATGATGGTTTGCCCCTTTGTAAAAGGGATTTCCTGGCCGTCGATGATAATGGTGTCGTGGATTGTTTGCATGGGCATCTAATCCAGGTGCGCGGCAGCATCATTACGTTGGGTGATTTGACGGGCATTTTCAAGCGCTTTATCCAGATCGAATGATGCGGTGAAGTGTTGCTTCAGATTGGCTTCAAAGGTTTGCGGGAATCGCTGCAAGCTATCCAGAATATGATTCGCTGCCGTATGCCCCAAGCCGCAATGCGAATGGCGTTGAAGCAAATGGCTGAGTTGTTTTATCTCAACCAGATCCTGCGATGTGCCCCGGCCATCGGCAATTTTATCCAGATTGTTTTTGAGCAGTTGGGTGCCTACCCGGCAGGGGGTGCAAAAACCACAACTTTCATGCGCAAAAAAGCGGGCAAAATTACGGTTGATTGCCAGCAGATTGCGCTGTTGTCCAAAGACTAAGAATGAACCGGCGGTGGATAGATCCTCAAAGCAGGTCCTGCAGTTAAAATCTGTTCTTCCAACCAAAGTACCGGAAGGACCGCCAATTTGCACGGCTTGCACATTCTGCGCGCCGCAGTCATCCAGAACTTGTTGAATACTGACCCCAAAGGGGTATTCGTAAATCCCGGGTAACCGGCAATCACCGCTGACACTCAGGATCTTGCTGCCTGCCGATTTTTCTGTTCCTATGGCTCTAAACCAGGCGCCGTCCTGCAATATAATGTGTGCTGCGGCAATCAATGTTTCCACATTATTGATGACTGTGGGTTGACCCAAGTAGCCGTGCGTAACAGGAAAAGGAGGGCGAATACGCGGAATGCCCGGCTTGCCTTCCAGTGATTCAATCAATGCGGATTCTTCACCGCAAATATAAGCACCCGCGCCGACTACAATTTCGATGTCAAAATTAAATGTGGCATGTCCCAGAATATGCTGACCCAATAACCCTTGTTGGCGGCGCTGATTGAGAACGGAGTGTAAATGGGGTAGCAAATAACGATATTCACCCCGCAGATAAACGAAGCCTTTTTCTGCGCCGGTGACAAAAGCACATAAGGTCATGCCTTCAAACATCGCATCGGCCTGGCTGCGCAATAAGAAACGATCCTTAAAAGTGCCGGGTTCACCTTCATCGGCATTGCAAACGACATAATGCGCATTGCCAGATGCTTCCCGGCAGAGTTGCCATTTCTCGCCGGTGTTAAATCCGGCGCCGCCCCGGCCACATAAATCGGACTGCATGACCGTGGCCAGTGTTTCATCCGTACCATGGATCAAAGCTTTTTGCAGAGCACTGCCTGCCAGAAAATGCGCTGACAGCAGTAAATTGCGCTTGTGCACCACATCATTGACCGTAAACCATGCCTTTGGCCAGTATGCGAGCGCTGTTTCAGCAGTAATCAGGTGTGCAATCTGTGCAATTTTATCTGGATTCAATCGGGTGACCGGCACGCCGTTGATGAGCAGGGAAGCACCCTGATCGCACATGCCGATGCAGGAGGTTTCATCGATACTGACCAATCCATCTTTACGCGTTTTACCCGGAGTGATTTGTAACTGCTGACACAACATTTGCATCAGATTTTGTCCATCCTCCAGATAGCCGCAACTGGTGCAATTACTGAACAGAATGTGGAAACGGCCGCAAGGTTGTGTATGAAAAAAAGAATAGAACGCAACGACGGAAGCCACCTGGCTGACCGGTAAATTAAATTCGGTGGCAACCTGGTGCATGGATTCCGGCGAAATATGCAGAAATTGTTGCTGCAATGCATATAGCCGATGCAGCAAATGCTCATGGGTTGGATCAGAACGGTTGTGCAGGCATGGGTTCATCATGCTAACGAGTATAGCGGGATTAAAATCAAAGTAACAGTAACAGAACCGGAGTCTATGGCCGGTTACTTTAAACAAGCAATGCCGCAACAATCCCGGTGATGAAAATCCCATCAAAAGTACCTGCGCCACCGATGGATGCATAAGGCGTTCCGAGCTTGGGAATGTCTTTCAGGCGCAACAGGTCGGCACCGATCAATACACCCAGTGTTCCACTGATATAAGCGAGGGGTGCGCTTTGTTCCGGACTGATTAAAAGACTGACCAGCGCAGCGCTGATGGGCGCAATCATGATGGGCATGCCGATGCCAAATCCCTGGACCGGGCGGCTGAAGAAGTAACTGATTCCACTGATCATGGCGACTCCCAGCAGGGTGGAAGACAAAGTCAGCGTGCTGTTGGAGAATAAATAAATGGAAAGTGCGATTGGTATCACGCAACCCCCAAGATTGATTGAAATCTGAGTCTCATTATGAAACGGCGGTAAAGGGATTCTGAGTAATCCATAATAAACGGGCTGCGTGATCTCCTGAAACGGAAGGTCACTTTTAAGTCGTGTCACCGGTAGATTAATCACACTGCCCAGCAATGAAAGGAGTAATACCATCAGACCCAATGCCGGGGGGAGTCCCAGTTTTGCAAAAGCAAATGAAAGCAGTTCCACCTGAATAAGCACCAACATCATTCCAAGCAGGAAGACGAAAAATACCAGATGAATGGGGGAGAAATAATTTTTCATCCGGGTATATTAGAGCAGATATTCTTTGATTGCATGATCTGATTGTAAGTCGGCAGGATTCTAGGAGCCCGTCGGGCTTAAGCAATCGTCACGAGCCAAGTGGGAGAACGAGTACGGATTTTCTTAATTTTGAGGCGCATAGCTAGACTATGCAACGAAAAATTGAGGAAATATGAACCGTTATCCCATTGGCGCAGTAGATTAGCCTTAAGTCCGACAGGCTTCTAGCAAGCGGCATTTAAAGCATTATCTCAATATGGTGGGTTGAAAGTGGTTTTTTCGCGTGAAGGTGTTGTGTGGAAATAAGAGAAAATGGTTGCGTTGCACAATAACGACATAACGATCCTGCTAGATAATATTTAACGGAGGTTTTAATGGATCCCCGGATGATGATAGAAAATGTAAATTCAATTTTTTCCTTTCCAGATGTGGCGCTTAGAATTAATGAGTTGATTAATTTAGAAGAAACGACTAATGCTGAGCTGGAGCAGTTAATTATTCATGATCCCGCCTTAACAGCCAAAATACTGAAACTTGCCAATAGCTCTTATTTTGGCTGCTCAGGGAAAATTGAGACTATTTCACGTGCAATTACATTGATTGGACATAAGGAATTACGTAATTTGGTGATGGCCATATCGGTCATCTCGATTTTTGAGGGTATTTCTTCCGATTTGGTCGATATGGAAGCATTCTGGTATCACAGCATAACATGTGGTGTTATGGCGCGATCGATTGCAACCCATCTCAAGAGCAAGGAGCAGGAAAGATTCTTTATTTCAGGTCTATTGCATGATATTGGCAAGCTGGTACTTTTTAGTCAGTTTCCAAAAGAATCTGCACAAACGCTACGATTTAAGGATCAGGGGGATGACGCGGTTATTGAAGCGGAGCGAAAGATTTTTGGATTCACCCATGCGGAGTTGGGTGCGGAACTGCTGAAACAGTGGCAATTGCCCATGAGTATCTGGAAGCTGGTCCAGTTTCAGTTGGATCCTCTGAATGAAGAGGCGCCGAAGAGGGATGCTTGTATTCTTCATGTGGCAGCTCATATTGCGAATTGTGTGGAACCCTGTGCCAGACGAACAGGTGATCTTGATAAAATGAAACCAACTTATAAAATCGAAGCCTGGAACCAGCTGGACCTGAGTCCTGAGTTTATTCCAACGATGATGAGTAATACCGGTTTGCAAGTATTTGATATATTGTCTGTTATTAAACCTGAAGCATTGGTGATTCTTTAGCGGATTAATACTTACCGTAAATAGCGCCAGCTGGAAAATGAGGCTCCCTGCCCAAGTGCAGTGCCATCTGGCTTGCGAATATTCCAGATGATGGCTTTTTCAACCAGGAAACGCTCTCCAGTACTGGAAATTCTGATGCCGTGATAATCAGAAATATAGCCTTGTGTTTTGGCTTGTTCCAGCATGCGTGCACGATCTTTACGATTGATGGGTTCAGCGGTAAGACGTGAAGGGGTTTGTGTGAATTGTTCCCAATCCATAGCCCATAAATTCAAGGCCGTCCGATTACCGTAATTCAATACAGGGTCATCTTCCATGCCATGTGACGCAACAACCAATGGACTATTAAATAAACGTTCTGCTTGTTCAAGCGGTGCGCCGTTACGGTGAATGAGTTCTTGTTTGACCCAGTAGGCATAGCTGTCCAGCAAATACTGGCACCATTGCACTATTTCAGGTCTTGCCCAGTTGTCCTGTTGCATAGTTATTGATAGAGTAGGGATAGATTGTAACTGTGGCAAAGAGTGTAGCGTAGGCTTCTACGGCAAGGCAATGATTCCCACGAATTTACAACAGGCTTGTTTACTAAGCGACTCAAATGGGAAAGCCAGAATGGTCGCTCTAAGCAATGAAAAATCGGGATAATATGAACGCATTCCCTGTTCAGATCAACTCTCTAAGTGCGGCAGGCTTCCGGATGTGGATCATCGATAATTTTGTTTGGCTTTACATTTTCAGTACGGCTTTGCAAAAATTGTGCATAAACCAATTGACACAACAATTTCTGTTGAGACTGCTCAAACTGATAATTGCCTGAATTTAATCGCCAGCAGGTAAAAGCGCTGTAACGATAATGGGTTTCGTTGTCTTGAAAAACCTGTAAAGCGGTTTGACAGCCCGATTCAAATTTTGCGCCATAGGCAAGGATATTTTCATTGAAACCGGCGCTGATGAAAATATCCGGGACTGCACCTCCATATAATTGAAGATTTATAAAGTCCACATTATTGTTTACGGCTGAGGCATCTAAATTTTCGATTCCGGTTGGAGAAAGCGTTAAATAATAGTATCTGTCGGTCTGTTGTCTAAATTGAGCGCCAATGGCGTTAAGCAGTAGCCTTAACTGCTTCCGGGAGGTCTGCCCGGAAAGGGGATATTCCCAGTCTATATCAAAGCCATCCAGGTCATAATGCTTAAGATAGGCCAGGAGATTGGCTGCAAAGTTAGCGGCATTTTGCTGGGGTGAGTAATCAGAATTCTGAAATATATTCGAAATCAGGTTTTTATCGCCCCAGTTCAGTGTAATGACGATCTTGATGCCGGGATTATTTTTTCGGGCATCCCTGAGTATATAATCCATGTAATCCTGGTTGGTCAGACCTCCCGGATGTGACGCAGCGTTGATATTGATGGTATATGATGAACCATCCCCGGCAGGAAGGGTGGTGATGTTTGTGGGAACTGTGGTTGCAAAGCAGATATACAGAATATCAATGGATTGATAGACGTTGTTTTGAATGAGTGCCTGATAACAACTGCCGGGTGTGC
>ERZ1292625.3000-Hain-H41-01um-R1-3000-length-14408-cov-20_pt1 | contig 14408 bp, 9 predicted proteins | sample MGYA00564400_ERZ1292625 | MGnify/ENA primary metagenome ERZ1292625 (study PRJEB36523, sample SAMEA6512639) | groundwater metagenome | collected 2019-01-08 | study: AquaDiva: Metagenomics assemblies of 32 groundwater samples | reverse complement strand
AGCTTCAATTCCCCACAGAATCTCCATTCATGACAGACCTGAAATGGTAAGTCAGAATGTTGAATTTGGTCATTTTGAAGGAGATTCTGTTGAGGGAAGAAGCCACAAAAATGGAGTCCACACAGAAGTTGAAAGACTAAGTAGAATGTACTTTGCCATAAAGGTTGAAGTAATCAATTCAAATGAGGCCCTAAGGGCTCAAACAATGATGTTTTCAAAGTTGCCAAAAGGATCAGTAAAATCAGTTACCTTAGACAATGGTAGAGAAAACCATTTGCATTTTAAATTAAATAAATTTGGCATAAAGACATACTTTGCAGACCCATATTCATCCTGGCAAAGAGGATCCAATGAATATCACAACGGACTCTTGAGAAGATACTTCCCAAAGAAAACTGATTTCACCAAAGTAACACAGGAAGAAATAAATGACTGTCTTTGGGAGATAAACAACACTCCCAGAAAATGTCTTGGATATTTCACCCCAAATGAAGTATTCTTGTCTAAGCTAAATAACCAAAGGGTTGCGATTCAATCTGGAATGTAGGAGACTGTAAGTAGGTTGGAATTCGTCTATAATCAAGCAAAATAAGTAACAACCATAGTTCAATGCCGAAAATCTTGCGCTTTTTAAAAAAATCAGAAAAATACTTCATTTTAATACTTGTGATTTTACCATTAGTTTGTGTTCTAGTGTGGTTTAAAGATGGAAGGATCGTCGCCGGCGGGGAAGAAGGATTTTCTTCTTGGAAGTCTGATAGAATGTTATCTTTATTTAAAAGTCCTTGGTATGAAACAGGGACTGGTATACCAATACCTTTTTACGTACAACGAGTCCCATTTTATTATTTTACTGCATTTTTAGAGAAAATATTTTCTCCAACATTTACTCAAGCATTTTCTTTGTGGCTGTTTATTTCTGGAGGAACTATCGGCATGTTTTACTTGACCAAAGAATTAACAAAACAGAACAAAACAGCTCTACTTGCCGGCATTTTCTATTTTTTAAATCTTTACTCTCTTTCACAAATTTGGGGCCGGTTTCAATTTAGCGGCTTTTTTGCTTGGACATACCTACCACTCTTTCTTTTTTTGTGGATAAGGTGGTTAAGAGATGGTAAGTTTTTTTGGGCTATTTCCTTTTTGACTTCCTCCATAATTTTTTCTCATACGTTTAGTATGCCTGCGTTTCTATTTACCTTATGGGTGCCGGCATCGATTTTAATTTTAAGCGAGTGTTTGCGAAGAAAGAACCCGATAGATATCAAAAAAACTATTTTCCGGGCAGCCATTCTTTGTTTTCTCTGGATAGTTTCTAATTTATGGTGGTTATACCCTGTAGGGAAGTTAGTAGGGTCTTTAGCTGCTGAATCGACAGAGTATAATATTGGTTCGTTAAGAGGGGTAAGCGGATATTTTCCCACCGGGCAAATATTGTTCTTGCGTCAGGGTTTTTTGTTTGGAAAAGATAGCCTGTGGTTTTCTTGGTATAACCAACCTTGGGTGGGACTGATCAGTGTTTTGGTCTTAGTAATTGTGGTTGTGGGATGGATATCCAGTAGAAAATTGCAGTCTTGGAAATGGTTGACGACAATGGCCTTTGTGGGCTGGTTTATTAGTAAAGGGTCTAATCCTCCTTTTGGCTACGGATTTTTCTACTGGTTGTTTTCAAATTTTCCTTTTATGGCGGCACTCCGTAATCCCTATGAGAAATTTGGAATTGTCTGGTTGTTACCCTACTCTATTTTTTTTGCCCTTGGTTTAATAAAAATAAAAAATAAATTGGCAAGGATTGGAATATTGTTTTTGTCTTGCGGAGTTTTGGTTTGGCCAATGTGGACCGGAGACATATACAAAAACGCCAGGGTAAAAGTTCCGGATTATTATAAACAGGCCAATGATTATTTGAATCAGGGCAAGTCATCGGGAAGAATTTTGATGTTTCCGATCATTCCTGGGGACGGAGTGCGTTACTCTTGGGGCTATCAGGGTATTGAACCCAGCGAATTCTTATTTGACAAAGTCTCTATCTCAAAGATGCTAAGAGCTAAATACTTTGACGATAAATATTTTGATTTATATAGAAAATTCATTAGTGAGCAGGATTATGGTCGGAATTTACAGGAAATGAACATAAAATATTTGGTTTTGCATCACGATTTGGACTCTAAGGTTTCGGGAGCCAGTTCCTCGGCGGAAGTTGTGGAAACCTTGAGTAAAAATCCTCAAATAAAATTATTAGAAAAATTTGGAGAATTAGATATCTATGAGTTTAAGTCGGAAAATTTGGATTTATTTAAAACTGATGGGCCGGAAATTAAATACACAAAACTTTCACCCACAAAATATGATATAAAAATAAACGATGCGAAAAAATTATATACATTAATATTCAAAACAACCTATGACAATAATTGGATTGTCAGAATAAACGGCAAGGTTCAAGAAAATCATAAAATGATTTATGATTACGCAAACGCATGGGATATTGATCGTACGGGCAGTTACAATATTGAAGTTGTTTATAAAGTATGGCCATGGGAATAAAAGAAATTAAATTTATTGCGCTTTCGCCCACTGGGAGCGGTATTTCCGGCGGGGACAGGATATTTATTGAGTTGGCCAGACGTTGGAGTAACAAATATTCACTTGAAATAATTACCACCAGGGAGGGGCTGTTAATGATGAATAGCCAAAATCTTTCCGGGAAGGAATTAAAAATCAATATAATATCAAACAACCTTCCATCCGGTTTCTTTCTAAAATATATTTATAAGATTTTATTGGGATTGAAGTATGGTTTAACAGAACACTTTAAATATACAAAAGAAACCATAATATATCCGGCTTCTGATTTTTGGATGGATGCTTTTCCGGCAATATTACTTAAAATCAGATTCCCAAAAGTTAAGTGGGTTGCAACATGGTACCAAACAGCTCCCAATCCGTTTATCGGATATGCGGAAGGAAATAGGGAAGAAAAGTATAGGTTTAAGGCATTCTTATATTGGTTTTCTCAACTTCCCATTAAACCTTTGATTGCTAATTTTGCAGATTTTGTTTTAGTAAATAACGAAATTGAAAAAAAACAATTTCCTGAACTTAACAAAAAAAATAAAGCAGTCGTTGTACTTGGGGCAGTAGATCTTTCAAGAATTAATTCCTATATCCTTCGTCATAAATCATTGATCAAAAAATACGACGCTGTTTTTCAGGGCAGGTTCCATCCGCAGAAAGGAGTTGTTGAACTTATCGATATTTGGCGGAAAGTGGTTGATAAAAGACCGGATGCTAGTCTGGTAATGATAGGGGACGGCCCCTTGATGAAAGATGTAAAATTTAAGATTCAAGATTTAAGATTGCAAAAGAATGTAAAACTGTTTGGGTATGTTTTTGATGGGGATGAAAAATACAAAATATTTTCTCAAAGTAAAATTGTTGTTCACCCTGCCTTTTATGATTCCGGTGGAATGGCGGCAGCGGAGGCAATGGCCTTTGGTTTGCCGGTTATTGGGTTTAATTTGAGGTCTTATAAATATTATTACCCTAAAGGGATGGTTAAAGTAGAAATCGGGGATATTGATAAATTTTCGATGGTGGTTCTTGATCTTCTGTATAATAAGAAAAAACGCGATGAAATTGCTAAAGAAGCTCTTGAAATGCTTAATCAAAATTGGTCGTGGGATAAAAGAGCCGCCGAAATACACAAGAAGATAATATGAATTCACCAAAAATAAATCTTATTATACCCAGCTTTAATTGTAAACGAGTTTTATTTCGGGCATTGGATTCTTTACTCAAATCTGAATATGAAAAGTATCAGATTTTGGTTGTAGATAACGGATCTAGAGATAACACATTGGATGAGGGGCAAAAGAAATACCCTATGATTAAATGGATAGATGCCGGCAGCAAAAATATAGGTTGGGGTGGAAGTTATAATTTGGGAATTGCTAAATCTGATTCTAAAAGTGACGTGGTCGTTTTTGATTCTGATGTGGTGGCTACCCCAAAAATGTTGGAAAAACTTTCCACTGCGGCATACAAAAACTCCGGTGTGGGGATCGTTACCCCCATGATTTTATATCTTAATGATAAAAATTGGGTCAACCAGGCGGGAGCGGAAGTAAACCTTTGGACCGGTTTAACAAAAATAGGTTGGGGTCCAAAAGAAAATTACAAAAAGGCCAAACCGGTACAAAATTCCGGTACAGTCTTATACATTAAAAGAATTGTGATTGATAAAATTGGCGGGTTTGATAATTGGTTTATGGGATATCTTGATCCGGATTACTGCCTACGAGCCAAGAAAGCTGGATTTCTTACTTGGTATGAACCACAGGCTGTTGCCTATCACGATCAACCGAAAGATATGAAAGACTGGGCACCGAGATTGCTCAAGAGGTCGTATATCACAATGCGCAATCGAATATTATTCATGCGCAGGCATGGTAAAAATCTGGCGGTATTTTTATTATTTCTTTTGCCGTTGACCGCCTACTATATATATTTAGGTTTCAAATACCACAACTTTAAAAGCATCGTAGAATCATTAAAGGGAATTGCGTCAGGTTTTACTTTTGAACTTACTAAGAATAGAAAAATAAAACTGGACGTAGAGCAAATATCATGAATTTACCTTACTCATATTTATGGAACTACCTCACGGCTATAGGAAGTGTATCTGCAATTCTGGATTTAGGAACAGATGACGGACAATTTATTCGCGACATAAGTATTGGCAAAAATTGGACAATAGACGGAATCGAAATCTATAAACCAGGTTTTATAAAAGCAAAATCCGCCAAGTTGTACCGTCACTTATGGCTTGGGGATTTGGAAAGTGTTTGCAAGAGACTGGTGTCGAAAAAGCGGAAATACGATGTAGTTTTATGCTCGCAAGTATTAGAACATTTAGATAAAAATAAGGGAAAGAGAGTATTAAAAATTGCTGAGAAATTGGCTTTAAAAAGAATTGTTTTTGCGCTACCCATCTCATACATGAATCAGCCTGCCGAGTTTCTTAAAGGAAATCCCTATCAAATACATCGATCTGGTTGGTCGGTTTTGGAACTTGAGAAACTGGGTTACAAAGTACGGGGAGTAGGATTTAAAATGTTCTGGTCTGAAAATGGGATCTGTAGAAAAGTAGACAAGGAATTTCGTTGGCCATTTGTAATTTTGGGTTATTTATTTGCTCCGTTGTGCTACTATTTTCCCAGGTTTGCGTCTGGTATGATTGCCGTGAAAGAAATATGAAAAAAGTATCCATAATTATAGTTACCATGAACCGAAAAGATGAACTAAAGGACTGTCTGAAGTCATATAATAATCAAAATTTCAAGTCAATAGAAATTATTCTAGTAGACAATAGTAAAGTAAACCTCGGCGCAGCTGAGGGTAGAAATGTCGGCGCTGACAAGGCAACTGGTGATTATCTTCTCTTTTCTGATGATGATGTGGTGGCTGATAAAGATATGGTTAAAAATATGGTTGACTTTTTTAAGTCCAACAGTCAGGTTGGTGTAGTTCAGCCATTAATCGCCGAGAAAGGTCAAACTAACAAATTACAGGGAGCTGGTCATGCCATTAACTTGTGGACGGGGAGGATAACTGCCTGGGGGGCAGGGGAAGAAAATATTGGTCAATATGATGGTGTCCGGGAAGTTCCACTTTGTGGCTGTATCTGGATGGTTAAAAAAGATGTCTATGATAAGACGGGCGGTTATGATAAAGAATATTTTATACCATATGAAGATTCAGATTTTTGTTTACGTGTTTCAAGCTTGGGTTATAAAAATTATTGTCTTGGAAGTGCTAAGGCCCTACATCGCGGTCGAAAATCAACTTTCGTCCATCCTTGGGTTGAATTTATAGGTATAACCACGCCCGAACGTGCCTATCGCGTGGCACGAAATAAGATCATCTTTATGTCAAAACATTCAACTTGGTTGCAAAAAGTCGTATTTTTCGGTTTGTTTTTTCCAGCCTATGTTTTTATACACAGCTTGTTGATATTTGTCTCAGGGAGATTAGATATATTAGAAAAATATTGGACAGGCTTCTTGTCGGGGATGTTTTATTTATTTAACCTTATATACAAAAAACTATTATATTGGTTTATGTCTTGGCAAGAACCAGTGGTTCAGCTTCTTGATCCCGAGGTAAAATCTATTTTAGATGTAGGTTGTGGTCAGGGTTTGCCAATGTTAAATATTAAATCGAGAAGAAATCTGAACAAGGTGGTAGGAGTTGACTTGTTTGATCCCTATCTGAAATATTGTAAACAAAATAAAATTCATGATGAATATGTAAAAACTGACGTCAGAAAATTACCTTACACCGCAAAATCTTTTGATGCTGTTATTTCCCTACAAGTCATGGAGCATTTACCAAAAACAGATGCATGGAAGGTACTCAAAAATATGGAGAAAATCGCCAGAAAGCAAGTTATTGTGGCCATGCCGATTGGTGATATGTATCACCCTGCCGTTGACGATAATCCACTTCAACTTCATAAAAGTTCATTTGTTCCCGAAGATTTTACCAAAAGAGGTTATAAAGTTCTCAAGTTTGGCCGCAAAAATATATTGGGTGAGGAAGGTATTGTTCATAGTTTTAAATCACCCATAATTAGAAGAATTATCTTTATACTCAACTTTTTATTCACACCCCTGTATTATTTGAACCAGTCTTATTCAGACTATCATATGTACGCATATAAAAATATATGAAAAAATATCCATTAGTGTCACTCGTAGTGCCTTGTTACAACTGTATATCCACTCTGGCTAAAAGTATTGATTGCTTACTAAAAACAAAATATTCAAATTTCGAGGTGGTTATCATAGATGATCAATCTAGCGACGGAACGTTTGAATTGCTAATGGATAGATATTGTAAAAATTCTAAAGTTCGTATAATCCAAAATGATAAAAATGTTGGGCCTTCAAAAACAAGGAATTTATGTATTAGCTTGTCGAGAGGAAAATATATTGCTTTTTATGAAACAGATATGGAGTGCGATCCTCAATGGATATCGATATTAACTGCTAAATTAGAATCTGACAAATCTCTAGCGGCTGTGCAGAGTCGCATTCTGGATATTAATAACAAGGAAATAATTCATTCAATGGGTGTCCTCTATGATCCTCATACCTTTTGGGTATATTCACCAGGTTGCGGATATCAGAAAAACTGGAGACCAAAAAGTTTGGAAATGGGGATCGGCGCCGTAGGATCTATGGTGAGAAAAGGTGTGATAAATAAAATAGGCGGTTTTGATGAACAAATAGTTCACAATTTAGACGATATTGATTTGGGATATAGAATTTGGTTAACCGGTTATAGAAGCATAGCTGTTCCAGAGGCCGTGACATTTCACTGGACAGCCAAACCAGCATCAGTACGAGAAAGAGCCATTCCTTCAACAAAATCAGAGATGCACTTCCACAAAGTATTCAGGATATTTCTAAAAAACTATGAAGTAAAAAATATATTCAGGTATTTACCTTGGCTTATACTGGCGTTCCTCCTACGATCTTTTTACAATTTGTCGAAGGGAAATACAACTCCAATAAGAGCTTTGATTTGGTCGATTGTTTGGAATATAAAAGTGTTACCAGATACATTAAGAGAAAGAAAGCGGATACAACTTTTAAGAAAAAGAACGGATGAGGAGATATTCGAAAAAATCGGAATTCGGGGAAATTTTTTTCAAATATTTTTCAACAAAATAAATTTTAATTTAATAAAAGTCCAGGAAGTTTTTGGATAAAGTATGGATATGGTTAAAAGAATTCAAAAATGCCTGGTTTGTAACCATGTAATCTTTTCAAGTAATAAGATTTCCGTGGGTCGTAAGTATTTCTATTTGAGATGTAATTTTTGTACATCAGGGTTGATACAACCACTTCCAAATCAATCTCAATTAAAGAAATATTACCATACCCAAGATTACTACATGGGATTATCCAAGAAAGTAAGAAACCTGTGTTTACAAAAAATATTCTCTGTTCAATTATATAAAACATACGGGGATTGGGTTAACTCACATTTTAATAAAAAGGGTGTTGTTTTGGATGTTGGGCCAGGCAATGGAGAATTTCTTGCAGAATTAAAGAATGTGGGATGGGATGTGTGGGGAAGCGATTTTAGTATGATGGCAGCAAAGAATACTTCTCAAAAAATTGGAGATAACAGGATAAAAGTAGGTCAATTCTACAGACAAAATTGGACAAAGTCTTTTGATTTAATAACCTTTTGGCACGTATTAGAACACACGAGAGAGCCACAAAAATATATGCGAAAATCTTATAAAATTTTAAAAAACGGAGGGAGAATATTCGGTGAAGTTCCAAATTTTGATTCACCGTGGCTTTGGCTTTTTAAAGATAGATATGCCTGGATAATGGTGCCTGTTCATGTCATTTATTTTTCCCCTCAGAGTGTTAGATATTTGTTGGAAAAAGCAGGCTATAAAAACATAGAGGTCCATACTCCACCTAGGGCGCTTCTGAATTTTGCTTTGAGTGTTAATAAAAATCCAATAATTTCGGGTTTATTGTCCCCTTTGTCGGTTATTTTTGGACTGTTACTCTCGCTACTAGGGAAAGGTGAGGTTGTCAGATTTACCGCATCAAAATGAAAAATTTTATACTTAGTTTGATATTTGCAGCCACTCTTGTAATTTTGTGGTTTGGTCATGGTAACTTAATGGGAGGTGGCGAGGCAGGAGTTCTATTTTATAATCTCTCTAAAATTTCAGATATTAGTTTTCCGGCATGGGGAAATCAAATATTGGGTGGGTCTTCCGGTATTACGGTTTCTTCAGGACCTATTTATCAGTTTTTATCATTTATTCAGAAACAGGGAATTTCTGGTCAACTTATACAAGCGGTATTTTTCTTTATAATTTTAATTCTGACAATGTCTTCGATGAATTTCTTGTACTGTGTCATTTTTAATGAGAAGTCTAGTCTTAAGTTTATTACATCCGGTTTATTTTATTTATTAAACCCCTATTCCCTCATGAACATTTGGAACCGATTTTTACCCAATACCATGGTATTTTACGCTGTATTGCCGCTAGTATTGGGGCTTTATATTAAGGCGATCAAAGAAAAAAAGCTGGTATATGCAATATTGGCATCCTTATTTACAGCAATATTTGCCTATGGATTTGCAGCTCCAGCACAAACCTTGATATTCTTGGGTTTAGTTACCGTTCTTTTTCTATATGAATTGATCATTGAAAAAAGATTTTGGTTTGTAACAAAATATTACTTGGTATCAATAGTTACTTGGGGTCTTTTTAATTTCTGGTGGATATTTTCGCAAATATCATTTCGTTTCTCCGCTGCTTATACAAACGTTTCAGAAGAATTCTTTTCTTCTTCTGGCAATCTTGATACATTTATGTCCTTGAGTAGATCTCTGGGGCAATTAAAAAATCTATTTTTATTAAAACATGGAACATTCTTTTCCCAAGCCATAGACTTGCCCTTTTCTTGGCCGCTGTTTTATGACAAACTTCCATCATTAATTATTGAATGGGGAGTGGTATTAACGGTATTGTATTTGGTTGTAAAACATTTAAAAAACAAATGGATTGTGTTTTTGTTATTGATATTTGCAATCGGAATATTTGGCTCAAAAGGAAGTACCCCACCCCTCGGAGAGCTGTTCCAATACCTTTTTGAAAAGATTACCTATATTCAATTTTTTCGTAATCCATTTGAAAAAATAGGTATTTTGTTACCACTGGCCTTATCTCCATTGGTTGGGTTCGCATTTGGTAATTTGTATCATCGGTTTGGGAAAAAGATTCTCGTTATTGCCGGATTATATCTATTGGTATTTTTAGGCTTTCCTTTTTGGACGAGCTTAGTATTTACTAGCGGCAATCCTCCGGCGAATGATCCGAATGTCGGTTACCAGGTAATAGTTCCGGAGTATTACAAACAGGCAGACGAATGGTTGTCTTCACAACCCGGACAATTTAGATTTATGTCACTGCCATTGGGTGGGGAGGGTATTTTTTATAAATGGCCAAAGGGGTATGTTGGTGTAGAGCAATCGGGAGTTTTATTTTCCACTCCCAGCATATCTTACAACACCACCATTCCGTTCTATCATCAAATTGCAATAAAACTTCAGCAGCTGTTCATGGTATATAAGGATTTCTACAAAGTAGCCGATTTACTTAATGCCAGGTATATTTTGTTTAGACCCGATTTTGATTTTAAATTGTCGGGTATGCGCGACCCTTCGACTATCCTGGGCATTTTAGAAAATAGACTTGCCCCAATACAGGAATTTGGACCGCTGAAAATTTACAGCTTAAATAATAAAGATGAATCTCAGAAAATATATCCGGCCGTAAATCTGATCGCAACAAATAAAACCGGAGATTTGGAGGATGTTTTTGCCACCAATTTTGGTAAAAATGATATTTTAGTCAGAAGTGCGGATCAAAATAAATTAAATATTGCCGGGGAAATTGTCCACAGTTCATCGTTTTTTGAAATAGACACTAAAAGTTATCCGCAATTTACCGCGGCTCCTGACATTTTTCCTTACGTAAGCCGTTTGCCGGACGATCCTCTGTATCCATTTGTATTGTTGAAAGAAAAAATAGCGCTGATGGCTCAAAACAATGTTCAAGACAGAACCGGAAACAAGGTTGCCTTACTGGGGAAAAGACTGATGGAAGTAAAATTGCTTAAAGAAAAAGGCGATTTAAAACTGGCAAACAAATTTTTGAATTTACATTTAACCGATCTTGCCGAAGTTCTTAATTCTGTCGACCAAATGGCAGAATTTAAACAAGCGAATGATCTTATTTGGCGTCAGGATGATATGTTTAACGTTTTTAGCAGTCATTTGTATATTCTTAAACAGCTTAATGAAACTGAAGCTGTATCCAAATTTAAAAAGTTGACTTCAGAACATAAAATTTTGCCCTATTGGGATTTTCTTGATTTTCCGCTGTCTAAAAACGGAAGCCGGAGGGTAGTGTATCAATTTGATATACCCATTCAAGGCAAGTATGAACTAAAAATTCCAAAAACATTAATTTTCCCTCAAGTTTTTTCTGTGGGGGATATACAAAATATCCAATTGGATAATTTGATATTAAATGTCAAACCGGAAATAAAGGAAAACTATTTATTTCTGGGGAGTATAGTTATGAGTCAAGGAATTCACGAAATTAGTTTTGCGGTTCCGGAGGTAGCTAATTTGGCAGGTGTAAAAGAGGTGACATTGGATACGCAGAAAACTAATCGAGTGGAAATTCCGGTTGCTAATTTTGATCCATTTTTACGTTATGAAATCGGTTTCGGCTATCTTATTGACTACGGAGACGGGCTAAATGTGGATTTGGTTTTGGACAATGACCCAACGGATATGAAGACAGGAAAGATAAGGCATAGTTTTTCGAAGAAATTTAATAGGGATAGTTACTCGAGCTTAACGCAATTTTTTTCCTTTATCACCGGCATAAATGATTCGGCAGATACAGCCAAGTTGGACTTATGGGTGAATGAATGGAACAATTGTCTGGATTTGTTTCAAGGTAAATATGCAACAAGGTGTAAAGACAAATCTATTTACGATTCTTTTAACAGGCCATCTCGAATAAAAGTATCGAATATACATGTCTATCCAAAATTTCCCACTCAGGCAAAGTTGGTTAGGCAGAAAAATCAGAAAAGTAATATTCTTTTGCCTATAATTGATTTTGAAAAAATTGATTCCACAAAATATAAATATAGTGTAAAAAATGCATTAGCACCATTTGTTTTGGTATTCTCTGAATTATTTGATGCGGGTTGGCGAAATACAAATAGTAATGAACATTTTCTGGTGAATGGATATGCCAATGCTTGGAAAATAAACAAAACGGGAGATTTTGCTGGTGAAATAGAATTTTATCCGCAAAGATTGCTGCGTATTGGGTATTTAGTATCGGGAACATCAGTTACTCTTGGTATAGTACTCGTTATTTTTCTAATTATTAAACAAAAAAGAATATGAATATTTTGTACTGGCTTGAATTAATCATCGTAATTTATATCACACGTAAATATAAATTTACCGCTTACAAATTACTCAAAATTGCTTGGTGGGGAACATTGGCAGGTGCGATATTGTTTTCCGAGACGACGCTCAGAATATTTTTTGTGTTTTGGATAGTCGGTATAATCACAGCTTTGATAGAATTGAGAAATGATAAATAAATTTGATTTTAGGAATAGTTTTAAATCAATTTTGTTGCACTCGATATTAAGTTTTTTAGTAGTATTATTCGTTTATATTCGCTTTTTTAGCACCTCTCTAAATGTAAGTACGGATTTGCATTTAGCGTATAGCGAAACATTTCTAGGTCAATTCTCAATTCCTCAGACTTGGCAAACGTCGAATGAAATACTTTTAATGTGGAGCTGGCCTCTTATTGCGCTGACCGAAATGCTGGGCGCACTAGGGATTAGTTTTTCAGCTGTAATGAAAATGGTGATCTTTTCCGGCTTCTTAATTCTCGGCTATTGGAGCATAAATAATCTGTTAAATAATTTGGGTATTAGTAAATTGGCAAGAACCGTAGGATCGATTCTATACATGATTAATACTTATATTATATTGATAATAGACGGCGGGCAAATTTCAATAGCGATGGCTTATGCATTGTTTCCCACGGTTTATTTTATGTTCTTAAAAAGCGTTGAGAGTGGAATAAAAGAAAAGGTTTTGGCTGGAATCTTATTTGCGTGTTTGAGCTTTCTAGATATTAGATTTATCTATATTTTATTAATTCTTCTTTTTATTCGTTTTCTTTTTAAGCCCTCCCAAGTTATAAAATGGACAATTTCAGGATTCGTTGTCTTAATAATTATTGTTGGAGCTAATTTCTATTGGATTTTACCGGCAGTTATGTCAAGAGCGCCAGGGCTTCCGTCCACATATGTTCGTGTTTCGCAGACTAGTTTTTTGGGTTCTACCCAATTAAAACACGCGCTTACGCTTTTGCAACCCCAATGGTATATGAATGTTTTTGGGAAGATTCCGCCATTTAGAAAAGAATTTTTACTTATTCCAATTTTGGCTTTTCTGGCGCCGATTTTGAAAAGAAAAAACAAAGAGGTTTGGTTTTGGACCGCTGTTGCCGTTGTTTCAGTCTTTTTAACAAAGGGCTCAAATCCGCCGTTTCCTGATATTTATCCTTGGTTTTTTACACATGTTCCCGGATTTTCACTTTTCAGGGATTCAACTAAGTTCTTCTTTTTGGTTGCTCTTTCCTATTCTGTTCTAATCGCCTTTACCGTTGATGAAATTACAAAGAGATTTAGTAAGCTTAAAGTAATTTTTCCGGTTTTTATTGTTATATATCTTTTGTTTTTGATAAGACCTGTCTATCTGGGGCAGATGACTGGTACGTTTTCTGAACCTAGATATCAAAATGAATATTTTTCGATTGCAAAAAAACTTGAAGAAGATAAAAATTTTGGAAGGATATTTTGGATACCGTCCAAATCGCCGTTGGGATTTTCCTCTCCCACCCATCCATCTGTGGAGGCCTCACGGCTTGAATCTCTCCGTCCATTTGCGGTTGCAACAGTAGGATCTTTTGAGACACAAAACTTTATAAGAGAGGGAAACTACATGGGAGAACTATTTAATATTGCAGGAATTAAATATGTGGCTTACCCATACTTTGATCCAAAGCGAGATGATATGAGTACAGAAAAGGTTGATTATTACAACACTTTTCTTAATCAGATAGAGAGTCTTCCTTGGATATCTAAAAAGATTTCGGATATTCCGATTTCTGTTTTCAAAACTAAAGAAAATAAAGGCAAATTTTTCCTTTCCCAAAATACTTATTTTATAGTCGGCTCGGATAGAATTTATTCGGACATTAAAAATCTTGGAGCCAAGTTTTCTGACAATGCCTTAATTTTTTCAGAAGAAAACTCGGGACCCATTAATCAGATCGAAAAAATTCCCCAGGCAAAAATACTTTTGTATGATAAAAACTTAACTGATTTGGCACTTTCATTTGTTGGTATTGATAATATTATTTCTCCAAGTGCTTTATTAAATTTCAGTCCTTCGACAAAATCTGAGGGATGGCCCGCCGGCCGAAGCCTTGGCGAAGGCTGGTGGAAAAGAGAGGGTGTTGACTTGGTTTGGACGCATGACTTTCTGCAATGGAAGTATGGTATTGATAATTTGGATTTTGATTATGGGCAAGGATGGGCAATCGCAGAGGGCGATAAGCAATTAATAATTAATAATTCAAAATTAATAAAAGAAAACATACTTTACGCAAGAGTTATGCAGAGCTCAAAAAGCGGAGAGGCCAGTTTTTATCAGGGGGATAGTTTAATAGGGAGAATTGATACAAA
>ERZ1292625.2999-Hain-H41-01um-R1-2999-length-14409-cov-5_pt1 | contig 14409 bp, 15 predicted proteins | sample MGYA00564400_ERZ1292625 | MGnify/ENA primary metagenome ERZ1292625 (study PRJEB36523, sample SAMEA6512639) | groundwater metagenome | collected 2019-01-08 | study: AquaDiva: Metagenomics assemblies of 32 groundwater samples | reverse complement strand
TATCACCATAAATTCTACCAGCCTCTGCCGTCTCGCCATAGTGCACGCCATTAATGTATGCATGCGAAAACCCATAATCGATTATAACAGCCCTAAACTTGGTATTGATATAAATATAATCTCCTTTATATGGAAGACGCATTTCATAAGTTTGTGGTAAAATTTGAACTAGAATATTTCGATCATGTAGGTCATTATGACAAAAATCAAATTTCTCATTTGCAAATTTCAAAGCACAGGCAACTTGGAGGCATACTTCAACGATTTCCGAAAGCTTACGTTTAGGTCTTGCCATAAAAGATTCCAATGTTGGTGCTTTCAAAATATTTTCAAACACAATATATGGAACTTGATCTCCATCATTGTTACAAAAAGCGATCGGCGTAAATCGATCCACAAAATCCGCCGGTGTATTGCAATTGAACATTCCATAAACATACATGAAATTTGCCAGATAAGGGCGCAGCGAATTCAATGCTTTTCCAATAACAAATTCTCTTCGTATAGTTTCAGTTTCGTCGGCATTGGTCATTCCGGTGACCCGTATAGGGGCAGTTTTGATGACAGCCATTGATTTGGTAACACCTTTCTGATTTAGAGCCATCACTGTGCCGTAGAGCGAGCCCGTTCCTTCGCCGATTTGAGTGACATTTCTAAATAAAGTTCTCGCAATCATTCCATCGATGTCACCTGGGATTAAACTACTCAGTGATTCCTGAAATTTAACCAGTAATGGGTAATCATATGGTAAAACTGTTGTAAGTTGTTTTAGTCCAGCGCTAATATCGGAGACACTGCTCATTTTAAAAACTGTGCAAAAATATTAAAATTCTCAATCTCCTTTTCTGTAGTAATTTTTGAATTTAATTCTTTCTCTAATGTTTCATCGAGATAAAACCCCTCATCCATCCCTGTAATATTGAATGTTTTATTTAATTTCTCTCCAATCTCTTTGTATAAACCAATGTTAAATTCTATCTCTCTCGCATGACAACGTCTCAATAATTTATCTTTCTTCGCTTTTGCGATTGTTGTAGCTTTTCTTAAATCTTTCAAAACATTAGCCTTTATCTTCGGTAAATCTGCTTCAATTTTTGTAAGTGGCACCCGCCGCATGAAAATTTGATCATTAAGCTCGGTATAGTTCGTCGGATAATACATCTTTGGATTGACAATGTTTAGATCGTCGCTATCATGTTTGAAAAAGAAACCCTTAATGTCGGGATATTTTACGATTTCATTTGAGAGATATGGAGAATAGTTTTCGGCAAGATACTTCAACATTACAGAATGTCGATATTTAGAATATCGCTTAAAGTAGCGGATACAATTATAATTTCGTTGAAGTTTCTTCAATATGTAATCTACTGGTTCGTTAATCAGTAAAACCTCCGATATAATAGTTTTACAGAGTTTGGCGATGTCATGTCTTTTTATTCTGTTTGAGGCATGATATGTATCTGATAGAAATTTTAAGGCGTCATGGAAGGGATAACTTCGTTTGGACGATACGCCAATCTCTGCACTAGAAACACTCCCATAACTCTTCCCATCTAATTTTATATGCGAAAATCCATAATCTACAATTGTTGCAATTCGTTTTATTTCGATTGAATTGTCAATTGCATATAATGGAAGATTATATTTTTCCGTCTTTCTTAGCAAAATATTAACAATATGAAGATCATAATGTGTAAAATCGCAAACTTGATGGGCAATCTCCAGTGCATTGAAGATTTGAAAAACGACACCGATAAATTCTTTCATTGAAATTGTTTCAATTGCATCATTTAAAGTTTGAGAAGGATAGATGTATTCAGAAATAATATAGGATCCTCTGCTGCCAATACCCGTTCCAAATCCGACATTCTCATCCAACGCCTCAGTTGTTTCAAATCCACCCATGATAAAATAAAAGTTTGGACATTTAAAACGAAGATGATTTAATGCAAATATGCCGACTAAAATCTCGTGATAGATGTCTTCGCCTTGCTTTAAAACAAACAGATTTTCATTGTTCCCAAATGAAACGCTGTAAACAGAACCCTCAACACCCTCTCCGATTAGCTTAAGATTTCTAAAAATATCTTTTACTCTCCGATCGAACCATAAAAAATCCATCTCTTTTGTTTTGTAAAAGATGATTCCAATAATAAAATAAAATAGTTCGTAAAGTACAAAAATGTCTTTATAATTGACATTTACGATTTCTTTTAACTTTTCAGAATTTATCGTGGTTTGATCGCCTTTTATATAATTTGAATTCAAATTAAAAAAATCTACAACTTTCTTCTTCTGTTGAGTTGACATTTTTATATGTTATCAAAAAGGCCTAAAGTTTTTGGTGACACCATAAAATGGACTTTATTTTTCCAGCTATGAACGCCATTATTGGAGGGTTCTTGTTCACTGGTCTTTTGACTTTAATAAATGGAAGATGCGAAAACGCAAAGAAATACGAAAACCAACCGCTCGAAATTAAAACTATGTTGAATGGATACATTAATGCCGATGATCCCGAGGAGTATATTTCGCGACTCGAAACAGCATTTGAAGAATACGAAAATGAAACTGAAGATATCTCTCATGTCGAGAAAATATCAGCGTACACTATGGCGTTATATTATTTGGATAAATCAGAGCGCCGTAAGTGGCGACTTTCGCATAAGATTAATGATTTAATGGAAGACGAGAGTGAGAGCGAATGTTCTGGGTGTTCCGGATGTGAGGACAAGGACGAGGCTGGCGAAGGTGAGACTGGAGGAGATGGTGACGAAGTCTGCGCTGGAGGCGAATGTTCTGGGCAAGTGTGTGAAGAAAAGAATGAATGCTGTCAGAATGATGAATGTGGAACGGATAATGTCGGGGAAACACAGAATAACGAAAAATGTGTTTCTGAAAAGTCGAAAACATTAGATTCTTTAATTGAAGATCAAAAATTGAACAACCTGGCAGAAACACTTTTTGAGGCATGTACTAAAATGAACGATAATTTCCCTGCCGGTTCTGCACAAAGTGAATGGTTGGCTGCGACATTGGATAAACTTCGCAAAACTTTCGACGAGATAGACGTTCCAATTACTCAAAATAGTTGATAATTGAACGAATTTAAAAAATCGTTTTAAATTTTAACGCAAAAACGAGATTTTTGGAAATGTTGAAAAAACGAGATTTTTGGAAATGTTGAAAAAACGAGATTTTTTAATTTTCCATTTCCGACATTTCCAAAAATCTCGTTTTTTCATTTTTCATTTTGTTGAGTTGAAGTTAAAAATATAATTGAATCAAAATATATTTTAACCTGAAACGGGAAAAAGTTAAAAATGTTTTTTCAGATCATCGCAAAACCCCAAAAAATCGTTTTTGCGTTAAAATTTAAAACGATTTTTTAAATTCGTTCAATCATCGTCGGGTTCGGGGATTTCTACCTTTACTCGAGGAGATGAAAATTTTGGAGGAGGAATATTCCTGACTTGTGGTTGCAACATTTCTGCTTTTTCTTTATCTAATTCTTCTCTCGTCTTTGTGCGGGTAGATTTCGGCTTTTGTGCCAATTTATTACTTTCATACGCGATGAATTTTGATAAATCTTCGATAACTTTTCCGATCAATTCGATCATCTCCTTTCGAAATTCGTTCATAAGGTAGTTGTCGATGTCGAAGAAATTTTTCTTTACAAACGTAGTTCCCCTCAACAACTTCGGCGATGGTTTCGGTTGATACATCCAATCAATATCATTATTCGCCAAAACACCCGATTTTCCGAAATTGTGTATTTTCCACTTTCGTTCTTTCGCATCCCATCCCATATTCGAGGATCTAATATCAACATAAACTATATGCAGGCTGTGAAGATGGCGTAGTCCGTTGACACAATGTCCAACTACCTCTTCATTTGGATCTTTATTCTTGTCTAAAATTTCCATATCGAAATAATTTTCTCCTACACCATAAATTTTAATGACATTATGATGTGGTGACTCCAATAATCTCGATACAATCTCGAGTTCTACCGGCTCTTCAGTCAATCTTCTGTAAAATTGTTTAACACCATCGTACAGAGGCGGATCATGCACGACGTATTTACCATCTGATCGTTGTTCGAGTGACATTTTTAATTTAATTGTGTTTTTAATAATTCGATTTTGATTTTTCCAAAATCTCGCGAAAAGTCGATTTCGTCAAAATGTTTGAGGACTATATTGTTTCACAATTTGGAACAAAAATCCGTATTGTGGCTTCGCGCATGGTCTATTTTCTCTAATAAAACACATCGCCTCATGTGGGGTAAATGCATATTTTTCGCACAGATATAACATAACTGCGGATACAGAACGGCTAATTCCAGCGAGACAATGAACTAATACCGCAGCATCGTCGTCTCCGATATTTTTCAGGATGTCATCTTTGTACGAAACAATATCGACTCCTGGAATATCATCTATTTCGATCCGATGATGTGAGATACCTTCTCGTTCGTACTTTTCAAGAATAAAACTATCCTTCATTTTTCGTTCCAGGCAAACTATTCTTTTCACATTTAGATCTCTTAATTTGTCAAAATTTAACGATCCTTCCCAATCCGAAATGTAAAGTCTATCAGGAACTATCATTGAGATGTGTCCAGTTGGAACGCGACAAGGCGGCAGATAAAACGATAATCTATTCGTCTTTGTTGAAATTTCACTTTCATCCACGACAGACGGTAAAATTATACCACGTCGTTTCGCGAGACTCGAACTCATCTATTAGATGATTACTTTTTAATTCACGGATCGTTTTTATTTTTGCGTACCACATCAGAATTAAGTGCAATACAATTGCTCACAATACCAGCAAAGTATTGGACCAAACCAATCACAATCACAGTTATTGTCTTTGACGGAATAGTTATCCCAATTCCAATCGTATGGCGTTGAATTGATACAAAAGATAAAGTTGAGCGTCGCGAAACATTCTGTTCCACCACATTTTGCGCATTTTTCTACTTTCGTGGTTGGCTTCCTATCTTGTGGTGGATCATACTGAATTTCAACAACCTCGCGGTTATCATAAGAATTTCGGTCTTCTTTCATCTCGCGGCGATTTCTCATTGTCTTGGAACCCCATTTTCCGACGATCCTTCGGACTATGTGCTTCGGAGATGACGCGGCCTTACTTTGGGCGCGCTTACAGTCATGACAACAATGCTTCCGCTTCTTGACTCGCTTCTCGAGGAGAGGCCAGATGTTGACGTCCATGTCAATGGAAAATGATTTTATCTCTCATTTTAAATTCGATTTTCCAAAATCGAATTTAAAATGCAGATTTTTATTTTTCTGCAAATATGAAATATTGCCCATTTTGTGAATCCGATTTCGGAGATCACAAAGATTGTAAATTCTTTTCATCCTTCACTGAGGGCGAAATATCCGTTAGTCGAGCCAAAGAACTTGCAAAATGCATGGATCCGCCAGCAAAACGTGTACAGAGAGAACGTTTCGAGCCAGAGAGAAAACCAATCGATTTTCTCACACCTGAGGAGTTCATCGAATATGTTACCACCCTTACCCCTGTAGAATTCATCAAAATAGTGTGTCGCTGAGAACCGGAGGAGTGTTTTGTTCCAAAACTCGAAAAACTACCCCAAGTGAGTTAAAAACTCTCCAGAACTCATCTAATTCGTTTTTGCACCTTTCTTCCCGGCTTTTTCTTTGGTGATGGAGTAATTAAATCTCTTTGTATATTTACCCTGGGAACAACCGGTCGAGGCGTAACATATAATTTAATCGGAGCGATTTCTTCTTTTCTACAACTTTCACATTCACATTTCAAAATAGCAATTAAATCATCTCTATCTTTGTCGGTCATACCCCTAATATCATCGATTTCAAAAACACGTTTCATGTATTTTGCCAATTTACCCTCGAAACCGGTTCTTATCAAATCTGTTTCTCCATCTCTCGTACGACGAATTGGTATTTGTCGTTTCATATTTTGAAGCGTCTTTATCGTGTATCCCAGCTCAATTGCATCCTGTTTCGAGGTACAAATGATGTCGTGACCGGTTTCACTCTTTCTCTTTTGAGATGTCCATAACGGCGACCAAATCCATCGTCTATACCCATGATCCATTTTCTCGGTCGCTACACCGCCATAATCAATAACTATATATTTATCGCCTTTTCTCATCACGTTTCCCGGTTTCAAATCGCAATGTACTCCAAATTGATGTAAAGTTTTCAATTGTTGCAGTACCTGGATACCCATTTCAAATTCATTGTCACCCCCGTTCAATTCTGCCAAAACTTCCATCACCAAAACAGGTATTCCAAAAATAAAATAATCAGTGCTTAGACATGGCTCAGGTTTTCCTAATTTATTGTAAATATCACATTCCATCTTTGTGGTCCTAGAAAACGATTTTAGATCACTCCTCTTATATCCTGAAATATATAATTTTATGATAACTGGACGACCCGAATCTCCCATTCTTCCGCGAATTAGACGGACATGTTCCCCTTCTTTTAACATACTTTCAAGATGAATTCGCGGATCGCCTGGTTTACTACTGTAAGCCCACAACATATTGAAGTTTTGAGGAATACACATATGCCAACATGGAATTTGTCGATAAATTGCATAACAAAGTATTTTTTGGCGATATGCAATATTAAATTTTCCCGAATCGCACATCTTCTTCACAAACTTCATGACTTCTTTCGAAGTTTCATATTTATTACAAAGTCTTGTTAATTGCTCCTTCAATTCTGGATGCAAATTTTCATAACTTTTTACGCACATGTCATATTCGTTGAGTTGACGAATCATTTTTAACGCAGAAACAAAAAAACCAGACCTCTCCTATTATTTTTTTCTTTCGTTTAAAATTTCCGCGGAAGAAATGTTTTTAGATTGTGGACACTCGAGTTTTCGTCCATACATAAACTTTTAGCGGATGTCTCCGTCTCTCATTAACCATGTTAATTGTACCCTTATATTCGGCTCCGTTGAACGAGTTCATATATTTAGAAAGTACAGTTACACCAGAACTGACCGTTTTAGTATTTGCGAGGTAAACTCCCATATTTCCGCCGACTTTGAGGGCTGCAAAAGACTTTTCTAACATGACTTTAAGAAACTTCTCATACCAATCCTCCAATTGCGGATATCTATTTGATGATTGTTTTGGATCATCTTTGTTATAAATTTCTTTGTTAAAAAATGGAGGAGAAGTAAAAACTGTGTCTGCGATGCCATTTTCAATCGAAACATCTTCGATCGCATCATTGATAAATCTTAAATTTGGAAAGTCATTAGTAATTTCCTCATAAGGACCCTTCAAATTTGGATTGGGATCTACACCAAGATATTTTAGTCCAAGAGACTCACAAGCCAAGGCTCTGTCGCCCCATCCTGCGCAAGGATCAAAAACAACCTCTTTTGCTCCGAGGGCAGATAAAACACTTACCGCTCGAGAAAATCCGAAAGGATTTACCTCTTTTCCATTTTCATAAAGCCATTCTCTTGCTGCAGTTTCATCCAGGTTAGTCGGTACTTTAGATAAAAGTTTATACGGAGATCGCGGATCGTCAATTGTAACCATCAATCGCGCTTTCTCAGTGTAATAATCTGTAACCCAATCATATTCAGAATAGTCAACATCTTTTGTTATTACTGTTGCGATAAGGTTTTCATTCGAATCTGGAACCGCAAATCTCGGCTTAAATTTGTATAAAATCTGAGAAGGATGGTTTTTGTTATTGCGACGGTAAGGAAAATTCTCCATGGCTATTTACTTTTGATTGAAATCTGGAAATAAAATTCAATTTCTAGAAAAGTGATAATTCAATAAAAAGTCGATAAAAGAAAAATGCAACGATATTATCTGAGACAAGACAAATACAGTATTTTAGGTATAGGCCCAATTGGCGAAGTTAATCGATTTTCTCGTGGCTCAATAGAAATGGGATATTGGACGATCACTGACGGCGATTTTATGACGTTTATTTTTAGCGTCGCAGCCCATGGAAATTTCGAACTAAAAGATGTTTTAAATAACTCATTTCGCGGAAATTATGAAATATCATCAAAAATTTCAATGAATAAGAAAAAATTTAGTAATCTTTTTAAATCAGAAATGGGTTTTTTGAATGACGTGACCACCGGAAATGATGATCGAGATGATGGAATTTACATGAGGACCGGATATGAAGGGATATGTTTTCTGATGAAAAATGGAAAAGCGCTACAAATGAAAATTGATGATGAGTTGAAAACAATAGATTATATGTGGAGAAAATGGGAGCGATTTCCATATCATAGCGAAGTTTTCGTCGACGAAATTGACGATTGTGGAATAGATCCATATCCGTACGTTCCCTCAAACAATAGAAATTACGAAATTAGAAAGTCAGTTTTTGATGGTAGAGTACATTTTTATAATCTCATTCCAAGTGAAGTTCAATGGTTAAATCGCCATTTGAGCCTTGATTCGGGGGTGAAAAATATAGTCCTCTAAGACCCATTTAAGATTCGAAAAATCGATTTCATCAAAAAACGACTTTTCGTGAGATTTTGGAAAAATAGAAAGTTTCGGGCTCTTAAACGGCATTCTTGAGAGTTGTTCTTGAACGGCATCTTTATGATTCAAATAAATATGTACATCACCGAGTGAATGAATTAGACTACCTGCTTTATAATCACATAGTTTTGCAATCATTATAGTTAAAGCTGCGTATGAAGCAATATTCCATGGAATTCCTAAAAACACATCACCAGAGCGCTGATAAAGATGGCAATCTAATCGATTATCTGTGTGAACATAAAATTGACACATACAATGACATGGTGGAAGTGCCATCTTCTTTAAATCAGAAGGATTCCAACCAAGTAACATATGTCGTCGCGAATATGGGTCATTCTTCAACCCTTCTATTAAATCTTTAATTTGATCGACTCCTTTGCCGGTATAATCCGTTTCAGAATCAATATATTCTGCACCATAATGACGCCATTGGAAACCATATCCTGCGCCAATATCTCCTTCTTTAAGGTGTGTTAGTCCCGTTTTATCCAAAAATTCACGCGAAGAATTTCCTTTCCAAATATTAACCCCTTGAGCCTCTAATATTTTCGAATTTGTACTTCCAGACAGAAACCATAAAAGTTCAGTCATCACCTTGCTAAAATCTAAATATTTTGTGGTAAGTAGAGGTATTTGCCCATTTTCGAGACTATATTTCACAGATTCCCCAAAAAGAGAAATCGTTCCAACTCCCGTTCTATCCCGTCTCAATTCTCCATTATCTAAAACCTTCTTCATTAGATCGTGATAGATCGTATCATTCAATTGTCCACAAAAATTGAAAATTTGTATCCGCGCGGATTTAGTCAGTTCTATTTCCTGTCTTATTTTAAAATTAGGTACTTCCAATTTTACGAATCCTTTTCGATTCGATATAACTGTAAAAATGATTTCTAGATTTGGAGATGCGAAATCATCAATTACGTTTTGATATACAATACCTCCACCGGCAATAACCAGTGTTACATTTGGATTTTCTTTTAACTTTGATAAAATTACATTTCTAACCGGATTCATCGACGAAACTTCTATCCATTCTGAAGCTAACGACCTGACGCGATCTGGAATCTCGGCGGATGTTGTTCTACTCGCTATCACAATTGCATTCTTAATTTGTTCATGAAAAAACACCCGGTCTTCTGGGCATTTTATATCTTTTGCAGCAAGCAAATTATAATTTTCGTCAACTGCAGCAACGACTTTTATTGTCATTTTTACTAACAATTTGCGTTTTAAAGTTTATTTTTGTACTTTCAAAATGAACTTTGTTATTTTTCAACTCTTCTTAATTGCATCTTTTGTCATTTTTTGGTTAATAATGTGTTTTGGAAATTTAAAGAATAGAACAACGCAGATTATGGGTGGAATCTTTGTTGTTTTACTTTTAATGTCGATTTTGGTTGCAATTTTTATTCCAAAGTTCAGATTTTTTGGTGTTGTAATTTTAATTTTATTATCTCCAACGATATTATATTATCTGATTGTAATGAAAGGTGTACATGGTAGCATTTCTTCGGGTGATCCAAGGGAAATGAAAGATGCGGTAAGATTAGGATTTACGATTCTTTCTGGAACCGACCCAACCCCCAAATTTAAGAAAAGTGAAAAACCTGTTATCTATATGACGCATCATTTTTACGGGGGTATAACAGATAATCAGCTTATGACATTGATAGATGATAATATCACAATATTAGCCTATAATGTCAGCACTTTAGTCGATAAAATTATATCTTTAATTGGAGGAATTTTTGTACCTAGAGGAGAGAAAGGAAATTACGAACCAATAAAAGAAATGATCAAAATAGAAATCGAGAAAGGAAAAAATATCATGGTTTATCCCGAAGGAAAGAATAATCAAAACAGAAAGTCACAACATGAAATAATGGAATTTAGATCTGGACTTTTTAGAATTGCAAAAGAACTTGGAATAGACATAGTTCCAGTTGCCATAAAACAGAACCATGAATTAGGTTTCTTAATTATACCTTTTAAGAAAGTAGAAATAATAGTTGGCGAACCGATAAAGACGGATACTCTTTCGATAGAAGAATTGAAATCAAAAGTCAAATCATTTTTTGTCGAAAAGTACAAATCATAAAGTTTTTTGATCTGATTTAAATGACAGGAAATGTCGTACTAAAAGAACATCAAAAAGATCATTTCAATAGGTTGAAACAAATTATTTCTTTCTCTAAATTTTATATTGATGAATCACCCACCGGAACCGGTAAAACATTTGTGACTTTGGCACTAGCTGCAGAATTAGGAATGAAGATTTTTCTTGTTGCAAATAAAACTGCATTAACTGTTTGGAAAAAAGTCTGCAAAGAAGTCGATTTTACCATTGATATAATTCTTACATACGGTGAATTAAGGGGAATTAAAAGCAGTGGAACAAAAAATTTGAAGCATGGATTTTTAATTCGTGAAGATATTTATGAAAAAGATGCAACCAATAAGCCAATTCACAGAATAAAGTTTCATCCAACTGATAAATTGATCGCACTTATCGGTGCCAAAACTCTATTTGTTTTTGATGAAGGGCAAGCATTAAGAAATAACACCGCACAAAATTCTTCAGCGACAGCAATTTGCAACGCGATAACACTCGAACATCCGTCCAAATTTGCGATCTTATCTGCGACATCTCACGACAGTGAAATACAATCGCTAAACTTTGCGAGGATGATCGGCATTGTTTCGCATACTATGTTGGCAATTGATGGAAGGTTCGAGAAATTTGGAATTGGTGAAATGGTTACATTTTGTCATAAAATTGATTCTCAGAAGACTGAAAAATTGATGAACTCAAGAGATCTCTTCTGCCATCGCGGGAACTATCAGCATATTATTCATCGTTTATATACTGAAATAGTTGTCCAAAATGTAGCCTCATCTATGCCTCCTCTCAAAACTAATTTTTCGGTGGATGCAAAGAATGGATATTATAAATTGGATGGTGAGAAACTGATTGAATTGAATAAAGGTATCCAAAATCTAGCCCAGGCTGCCCGTGCATACGACGATGGAAGAGGAAATTTTGTTATCTACGGAAGTAAGTCCCAAAACTTTAGTGCCATTACACAAGCATTAATGAACATTGAAAAGAGCAAAATAGGCATTTTCGTCAGAGTAGCAAAAGAAACACTCGAACATAACCCCCAATGTAAGGTAATATTGTATGTTAGTTATTTGAACACTATTGCCGAAATAGAGCGAGAGTTGTCTGATTATAAAATGGTTGTTTTGACGGGATCAGTAAATGGACATGTAATTAATTCAGAAGGGGAAAGGATGGATAAAAGAGAGCATTTAATACAACAATTTCAAGAAGACGATGAAACACGGATATTCGTCAGCGTTATACAAGTTGGTAAAGAAGCAATATCTTTACACGATTTAGAAGGGACTTCCCCCAGATATATGTTTATTTCTCCTTCATATAATCTAATCGATATGATCCAGGCGATGGGCCGGGTCTATCGAGAAGGTATTAAAAGTGATGTTACAGTTCGTTTTTTATATGCAAAAGGAGCAAATAAGGAAATGAATATTTTAAATGCTATGGCGCGAAAATCTTCGATTTTAAAAGAAGTGAATAAAATACAGACGGAAGAAGCCTCTAAGACCGGCGTTTTTATCAAATATCCTGGAGAATTTGATCAATATGTTGAAGATTAGCGGCGACTGCAGTCGCAATCACAATCATAACCGCAGTAGCAGCCATCCGGAGAGCCACATTTTTCGCATTCCTCTGGGCAACCATAACATTCTGGAAATACGTGCTGGCATTCGTCGCACAGATAAACGATTGTCATTAAAGTTTTGTGGCAAAACGAGAAATGTGCCTCCTTTTGGCATGTTCCGCACCAAAGAGTGTCGCACGACATGCCAATTTCTACGGACTGTTGAAGTTCCAAATCCAATATTCTATTCGTATTCCGATGAATTGGGCATTTATCACGATGAGTCGCAGTACAACTGCAAATCAACTGAGTTACCGGCGTTTCCGGCTTTATTTCGGATTTTTGCTTGCACTTCTCGCATTGATCTCCGAAATAGGCAGTATTACCGCATTCGCAGATACGTTTTGCCGAATTCCAGATCGACATGGAACGAAATCTTTTTCGTTTTTTAAAACATTATTATTTTTTTCTATTTCAGATCGTTTTTAAAGGATTTTGTTTTTTTTGCGGGTGGGAGCGGCGACGTTACTCAAAACGCGAAAAATGCTCGATGCACCGATCAATGGCGTCAAAAGTGCACTCGGCGTCGTAGGCAAGATTGCTACCGACACGGCCGCGAGCGTTGTTGAACGCATTGAGGATGTAATCAACAGCGTTGATCTTCTCCTGGGTGTTCTTCAGCTCTTGCTGGAAGTACGCGACCCGTTCGGCGGGCATCGCGTCACCGCCGCTAAGGCCTGTCTCGTAGTCGATCTTCATCTCAAGAAGCATGGTGAGAATCGCCTCGAGGACGTGGGGTGTCTTGTCGTCAGCTTGGATGACCCTCATGAGGATCGTGCAGAACTGGACGACGTGGGTGTTCTTCAGCTCGTCGTACGAAATCCCGATCTCGGAAAGAGTGGGGACGTTCTGGGCGGCTGCGGGGATGTTGGCAGACATTTCTGTTGCGGAAGGTCGATAATTATTCCAATTTTTAAAATTTTTTCGTTTTTTAACGGATTTGAGTTGCTGAAAGCGCCGAGAAATGAGTCGCTGAAAGCGCCGAAAAATGAGATTTTTTATGGAGCAGGCGGAAGCGGCTCAGAAAGTAAAAATCACTCGCTAGAATCGGTGTATGTCTCGATCATATACTGAAGAATTACGATCTTTTTCTCGACGTTCTCGAGAATTTGCTCGAAGTTGGCGACATAATTAGAGAAGAACCTGCCACAGCCCCTGATGCGGGTCTCGTAATCGATCTTAATATCATTGAGAATAACGAGAATAGCACGGAAGAAATGGGATATCATTTCGTCTGCTTCAATGATTGACATGAGAGTCGTACAGAACTGGACGATGCGGTTGCTCCTCAGCTCGGAATACGAAAACTCGTCCTTGTAAAGTTTGGGGATATACTGGGCAGCTACGGGAATTTTGCGAGACATCTATTTCGTTGGAGATAGATAATTATTTCAATTTTTAATACGGATTTGATATTTTTCGGACCATTTTTTAACGGATCGCGTTTTTAACAATTTGGTGAAGTGGGCGGGTCACATGCGTTCGACGTCGTCGACGAAGCGGCTACGACGGAGCGTGGCGATAATCTCCTCGGTGGAGGCATTGCGCCAGGCGCGGTGGCCGTCGTACTCACAGTCGAAACTGTGAGTGTTCTCGATGATCTGGCGGATCGCACTGGCGGCAGCCTCATTGCTGAGCTTGGTCGTAACGCAGACGTAAGCAATCGGGTTACGATCAGGGAACTCGCGCTTGAGACCGACAGTCTTGGTTCCGTCGTGGAGACGGTAGAGGCCAATCTTGATGGCGCGCTCGTCGTCAATGTAGACGCAACGGTCGACGACGAAGACTGGCTCCTCGATGTAGACGACACGGCGGTTGTCACGGCGGATGGGGTAGCAGCGGCGGGACATGGTGGTTTTCGCGGTAAAGCGATAAAAATCTTATTTTTTATTTCAATTAAGATTATTTTCGGACTGAAATACAACTTTGTACCGTTTTAAAAACGAATTTCGAATCTAACCGAAAATAAATATTTCAGATTAGAAAATCAAATAGTTAGCGCTTCCGCATTGCAAATGGAGATCGAATACCACAATTGCGGTATCTGCGGCGAAGAAAATGTCGGAGTCGTTTTTGTCGGAATCGTAAATGTTT
>ERZ1292625.2998-Hain-H41-01um-R1-2998-length-14413-cov-16_pt1 | contig 14413 bp, 17 predicted proteins | sample MGYA00564400_ERZ1292625 | MGnify/ENA primary metagenome ERZ1292625 (study PRJEB36523, sample SAMEA6512639) | groundwater metagenome | collected 2019-01-08 | study: AquaDiva: Metagenomics assemblies of 32 groundwater samples | reverse complement strand
TAGCAACTGGTGGCAAAGCGTTCGGAGCTATTTCAATTAAGTCAACTCCTTGCTCCTTTGCCATTGCCAAAGCGTCTTCACGCTTTAAAATTCCTATTTGCTTACCTTCAAAATCCAATACGCGTAACTCCGCGGCAGGGATTTTTTCGTTTAGTCGCCAGTTATTACTGATACTTTTCAATTTCAAGTGTGATTATACTTGAAATTGAACATCTATTCAATAACATATTGTGATAAGTGTGTTATTTGGTCACTATCTTAATATTTTTAGGCTTATCAATTAGAGTAAGCAATCCAACAGATCCTGCTGATAGAAATATTGTGATTAAACTACCACCCCAAATCATAGGAGTTATCTTATATAAATTTCCGTACGCAAAAATTGGGAGTCCTACCATAATAGCTAGTAATATTCCTAAAAACATACCTTTTTCGCTAACATATTTATCACTTCTTATAAGAGTTATTACAGTAGGCAGGAATGTTGAGGCTCTTAATGTTCCATAAAACATAAACAAATATAATACTTGCATATTAGGGATGTTAGCGATTACTAATCCTAGGATCAATGCTAACGGAATAACAGCTTTAGATAATTTAATTGATTTCTTTTCTTGATAATTATTTATTAAACTTGAAATAGCCATCAAGAAATTATCTACAACTCCAATTAATCCTGCAATTAACATCCATGTAAATGGAATTAAAACCCAACTTGGTAAAACATTTTGTACTGTTTGTATATTTATCGTATTTGGATTTTTAGTAACAAAACCCATTCCAGCAGATGCAAAACCCAAAAGTGACATAGTTAACGGAACAATTGCAAATAAAAATGCTGCAATTATAAAAGATTTTTTAACCAAGTGTTTTTTGATAGAAAATGCCCTTTGCCAATAAGTTTGATCTCCAAATGGACCAGACAATAGTCCTATTGTTGTTGATAGCCCAAATGTTAAAAAAACTAATTGCCCATACTGATCTATTAAGCTGGTAAAATTTCCCGAAATTCCACCAAATCCGCTTATTAAATTAACAATTCCACCAGAACGGTAAACTGCTATTGGTATAACGGTTAATCCTATAGCCAAAATGAGTACCATTTTTAAGATATCGGTAGCAATTGAAGCTTTAAGACCAGAAAATAAAACATAGCTAATCGCAATAATTCCTAATATTACTGTTGTCCAGAACAAACTTATTCCAGTAATTGCCGAAACTGCTAATCCACCAGCCAATAATTGAACTGCGATTCCACATACACTTAATCCCAGCATTTGAAACATGTACATACCGTGAACGCGTTTTGAATATCTAGATCGGATATATTCTGTTAGTGTATATCCTTGAGGAATTACACGTCTTAATTTTTCAGCAAATGGAGCAAATAAAATTAAACATAAGATATTTGGGACACTGAACCAAAAAACTCCCACCCATCCGTTTTGATATGCTTGCTGAGATGCGACAAATAATGCAGGAGCCCATACCCAACTGGCTGCTATACTTATTGCTCCTTTTATCATTCCGACCTCACGACCGGCTAAGAGAAACGAATCCTTAGTATTTGCTCTCTTAACATAGAAAAATGTAATTATCCAAACAATCAAAGCGTAGCCACCAAGTATTAGAACTGTATAAAATAAACTCATACTCGAATTATACAAGTTGAAAATAACTAGTAAAGACTTAATTTAAATAGATTAATATTCTACAGATTTCGTTACAATTCTTTTTGTAGATTGTGGCATGTTAGGATAATTTTTTATAGATTTAGTAATAATTTTGATTAGTTTAGTTAGATTGTTAATTTTTGTAGAATTATCTAGTCTATCTCGTACCGAAATATTTTTATTATTTAATTCGTGATCACCAAGCATTATTATATATGGTATCCATTGTTGCTCAGCATCTTTAATCTTGGTCCTAAAGGGTAAATCTCTTTGATCTATATTGTTTCTAATTTTATTTTTTATTAATATCTTTGACAATTTATCACAATATCTAATAATTTTTTTATCTTTACTGATTGGTATAAGTGTACAAATAATTGGTGAAAGCCAATTAGGAATAACAGGTTTGGTCTTATTTATCTCAGATAATTCAATTGCTTTACCGTATATATATGCAAATATTTTTTCAACTCTTCCAATAGGTGTACCATGAATAATTGTTAAAAAATTTCCTGATTTGGTTGATTTAATGTTAAATCTTTCCCCATTTACTTCGTCATATTGCAAATTTGCAAATTGAGTTTTATTTCCGTAGTAATAGTTTGTTATATATTGATTTTGAATTGAATAATAATGCGTTTTAATCGAAGTCACATTTATAATGGCGTTTAGTTTTAATGCCTTAAGCATTTTTGTAATCTTATCTTTGTTAGATTCATAAAATATTTTATTTGTATCAATGTTTAAATATAGTTCTTTATTATCAACAAAACTATTTAGTATTTTTTTGTTCATTATTGACGCGTTAATATATTCACTAAATTTATTATCAGAGAATACGTGAAAATCTGTCATTATAAACTCTCTAGGGTTGATTAAATGTTTAAGTTCACTATTTGTAGATACACGATAATAATAATCAGGTGAATAAATTTTAATTTTGTTATTTAATTTTTTGTTTTTAAAATAATCAAAAATTACAGGATCAGAAGCGTATTTTAAAAAATATTTGTCATTTACTTTATACATATCGTTTGTAAATTTATTGATCAATTTCACTTTTGGATCATGCCTATCAACGCTAAAAAGTGAAGTGAATCTATATTCAAGATAATCATTTTTTTGCATTTCCAACCCAACAAATTCTAGAATTGCATTTCTTAAAAAAATACCATTAGGTAATAAATTTGAAAAACCATCCTTAGTTAAAGAAATGTATTTTTTTGAGATTAATATTTGTATGATATTTTGGAATGAAGATTTTGCTTTTGGTATTTCAAAACTCGAATATTTTGTAACAGTATCTGCAACATAACTATAATACTCCTTGTATTCTAGATCAGTTTTCTTGCTCATAATAATTCAAATATTTACAGTTTTGAATTAATTTCTTTTTGAATATTTTTAACAAATTTAGAAATTTCTACCGTAGAGCTTTCACCAGCTCTGTTTCTAACTGATATTTTATTGTTTTCAATTTCCTTATCGCCAATAACAATCATATACGGAACTTTTTCGTTTTGTGCATTTCTAATTTTATTTCCCAAAGTTTCTGACCTTTCGTCAAGTTCAACTCTGACGGCTGAAGACCGTAGACTATCAGCAACTGTTTTAGCATATTCCAAATGCTTTTCAGAAATAGGAAGAATTTTAATTTGTACTGGAGATAACCAAGTTGGAAATGCGCCACCAAAATGCTCGATTAAAAAGCCTATAAATCTCTCATGTGAACCTAGTGGAGCTCTGTGAATAATTACAGGTGTTTTTTCCTTTCCATCTGTATTTGTGTATTTTAATCCAAATCTCTCACCCATGAATAAATCAATTTGATTTGTCGAAATTGCAAACTCACGTCCTATTTTAGAGTGAATTATAAAATCTATTTTTGGACCGTAAAATGCTGCGCTTCCAATTTCTTCTACCATTGGGATATTTACCTGTTTTACAGCTTCTCTCATTAATTTCTCAGCTTTAATCCACATTTTTTCATTGCCGTGATATTTTTCTTTATTTTTTGGATCTCTCAAAGCTAGTTCCAAGTGATAGTCAGTAATACCAAGTGTTTTGTAATAATATTCATGTAATTTCATAACTTTTACAAATTCATCTACAGCTTGTTCATCTGTGCAATAAATATGGGAATCATTTTGTGTAAAACCACGAACTCTCATCAATCCAAAAAGTTCACCTGAGGATTCATATCGATAACAAGTTCCATATTCAGCAAGGCGTAATGGTAAATCTCTATAGCTGTGTTGTGTCGCATCAAAGATCATGTGATGATGTGGACAATTCATTGGCTTTAAAAAATATTCTTCATCATTGTCGAGTTTCATCGGTGGATACATGTCCGCTTTATAATATGGCAAATGTCCAGAAGTATAATATAAGCCTGATTTCGTAATATTAGGTGTTGTTACTCTTTTATATCCCCATTCTTCTTCAGTTTTTTTCGCCCAATTTTCTATTTGTTCTTTAATTATATTTCCATTTGGCATCCAAAGCACTAATCCTGGTCCAACTTTTTCGGAAACAGTAAATAGCCCAAGTTCCTGACCTAGCTTTCTGTGGTCATATTTTTTTGCTAATTCAAGCTGCTCAATATATTTGTCAAGCTCAATTTTTGTCGTAAAACAAGTAGCATAAATTCTTGTCAGCATTTTGTTTTTTTCGGATCCTCTCCAATAAGCTCCTGCGATAGATAATAATTTAAAATGTTTTATTTCACTACTTGGAAATTCGACATGTCCTCCTCGGCAAAGATCTGAATAATTTCCAGAATCATAGAAAGTCAATTTTTGTCCTTCTTTAGAAAATTCATTAATTAATTCTATTTTGTATTCGTTATCTTTATATGTCTTTTTTGCCTCTGCTGCAGTTACTACTTTTTTAGTAAATCCTTTCCAATCTTTAACCAACTCATGCATTTTCTTTTCGATTTTAGGAAAATCTGCCTCTGAAATTTTTATATCGCCAAAATCAATGTCATAATAAAATCCAGTATCGATTGAAGGTCCTAATGTTCTTTTAGCATTTGGCCACAGTTCAAGAACTGCTGCAGCCATAAGATGAGAACACGAATGTCTGAGGTTAGATAAATATTCTTTTGATTTTTTGTCGATCTTCATATAAATAAAACAAATGTTATTTAAGAAGACGATCTTTGAGGTCGTGGTTCCACTTCTATTACTTCTCTTTAAATAATTGTTAAAACTTTTTGATTGGTGAGTTCAAATAATAACGTACTAACAATATATGTAATTTACTCTCATCATAAAATATTGTCAACAGGATATTTAGTTTTGAAGATTTGTATATTTTTTATTTAATTCCCATACTCTTCTTACGTCTTGCTTCTGCTTCATCAAGTATCATTTTTCTGATCCTGATTGTTTTTGGAGTTACTTCTACAAGTTCAGTGTCGTCAATGTATTCCAAGGCATCATCCAATAACATTTCTTTGGGAGCATTGAAATGTTCTGCAGACCCGTCTCCTTTTGATCTCATATTAGAAAGTTGTTTTTCTTTACAAACATTTACATTCATATCACCTGCTCTTGAACTTTGTCCAACAACTTGGCCTTTATATACTTTAGTTGCTGGCCCAATAAAGAGTTGTCCTTGGTCTTGAACGTTTACCAAACCATATAGTCTTGTTTCCCCTGTTTCAAATGCAATCATTGATCCTCTTTCTCTTTTTCTTGTAAATCCATCATCTGGAAGAAAATCAAAAAATGATGTGTTCATAACACCCATTCCTTTAGTATCTGTTATAAGTTCTCCTCTAAATCCTATTAATTCTTTTGTTGAAACTGTAAATTCCAAAGTAACCATTCCATCTTCGTTTTTAAACATATCATCCATTTTGGCGTGACGAATACCCATATGTTGTATAACAACCCCTGAGTGTTCCTCTGGTACGTCTATATATACCTTTTCAAATGGGGTTAGGACCTTTCCATCAACGGTTTTGGTAATAACATATGGCCTTGATACAGCAAATTCGTATCCCTCTCTTCTCATTCTTTCAATTAAAATTGCTAAATGTAGTTCTCCTCTGCCACAAACAGTCCAAGTTCCATCACTATTGTCATATACTTTTAAGGCAACATCAGTATCAAGTTCTTTGTATAATCTTTCTCTTATTTGGCTTGAAGTCTTGAAATCTCCTTCTCTTCCTCCAAATGGAGAATCGTTAACCATAAAAACCATTTTTACTGTTGGTTCTTCAATTGATATGACTGGAAGAGCAATTGGATTATTAACGTCAGCTATGGTTTCTCCAATTGTTGCGTCCAAAATCCCAGTAACTGCTACTATGTCGCCGGCTATTGCCTCAGTTTCTTCTTGTTTTGTTAACCCTTTAAATGTTGAAATTGATGTAATTTTACCTTTACTTTGTACACCATCTCTATTTATATGAATAATGTCAGAGTTTGATAACATCTTTCCATTCTTAATTCTTCCAATTGCAATTCTTCCTTTGTAACTATCTTTTCCAATGTTACTAATAAGCATTTGAAGAGGCTTTTCTGGATCAGCCGTAGGTGCTGGTATGTAACTAATTATTTCATCAAAAATAGGGTTAATATCAGTCATACTATCCAAGTCTGGAGCATAGCCGGCTTTGCCGTCTCGCCCGCTGGCGTAAATTGTAGGAAACATTGCGATGTCTTCTGTAGCTCCAAGTTCTACAAATAAATCAAATGTTTTTCCTTCTACCCATTTTGATCTTGCACCAGTTTTATCAATTTTATTAACAATTACAATTATTTTAAGACCCATTTTTAATGCATGCTTCAATACAAACCTAGTTTGTGGCATTGGACCTTCTTTAGCATCAACCAACAATAGTGCTCCATCAGCCATAGAAAGAACACGTTCAACTTCTCCACCAAAGTCAGCGTGTCCTGGGGTATCAATAATATTAATTTTTGTACCTTTGTACATAACTGAAGCATTTTTACTAAAAATTGTAATTCCTCTTTCTCTTTCAAGATCATTGCTATCCATAATTGCCTCTTGCTCAGAAATTTCTTTCTTCATCTCGGTATGAGATTGATGCAATAGAGCGTCTACCAAGGTTGTTTTACCGTGGTCAACGTGGGCAATAATAGCTACATTTCGTATATCCATAAATTTGAGCAAAAAATAACCGCCTGATTCTACTTAATTGCGGTGGTAAGGAATTATACCAGAAAAAAGTGAAAAATGCTATCTAAACTATAGGTTGTGGACCTGGCGAGAATTGAACTCGCTATTCATCCATGCCATGGACGCGTGTTACCGGTGCACTACAGGCCCAATACTATAGGTGGTGGACCCTGCAAGGCTCGAACTTGCGACCTTACCCACGTCAAGGGCACGCTCTACCAACTGAGCTAAGAGTCCAATATTTGTAGTTTACACTAAAAGTTGGTTTATTTGAAGAAGGCTAAATACATTAGAAGTCCAATAATCATTAAAATTCCAAATGCTATTATAACTTTTATATTTAGATTTACTAGCTCAACTTGTTTTTTTAACTCACTTTTCATATATTCAGTATAACAGCACATGCAAACATTGCGCAAGATAATCCAATATTTGCGATAAAAACAATAGTTTGAAATTTGCCGGTTTTGGAAGTCTGAACAGGAATTATAATTGCTGCTCCTAAAAATCCAGCAGATAAATTAATTAGTAATTCTGAAAATAATCTTGGAAGAACAACACTTAAATTGTTCATGTATAAATTGTAGCATTACCCTGCAGATCTTTGCACGTAGGACTCTCCTGATAGAAGAAAATTTGATCCCTTTTTCTTATATTGAGACCAGAAGTTCTTTTTTTCTGACCTTTTACTTTGAGTTTGCATCCAAATAACTGACGTTTCTATCTTCTTTCTAAAGGCAACGATTAAAGAAATGATATCTTCAAAGAAGTTAATTTGATATTCAGATACAGTTGTAGCTCCTTTTAAAACTGCAATCTTTAGTTCCTGTGACAAACTTGCTGTTGTTGCTACCATTTTAGAAGCTTCTGTTTGAATTGCTTGTAGTCGAAGCCTCAGTTCATTTAATTTTTCTCCTGTTGACTGTTTCTCTTCACTAAAGAGTCTTCTTTCAAAAAATATTTGCTCCTCAAGCTTTTTGTTTTTCTCTTGTTGCCCGCTCATTACTTCATTCATTTGAAGAGATTGACCCATTGGAATTTCACCTGTTCTTTTTTCTTGACTTAGTTTTTGTTGGCCTAGAAGTTGTCTAAAGAATTCATCACTTGTTGCTTTGACCTCATTTTTTGCAGTAGTAACCACCTGCGATCCTATTTCGTTAATCGCCTCCAAGACATTCTTGGTTTTTATTTGTTTTTGTATCTTAGCTTTTTGACTTATGTCTGTCATACCGCCTATTGTACTACTACTTTGGTAATTTTTCCAAAGCAGATCTTCTCATTATAACTCTTTTTAAAATATCTCGTTGATTCTTTTCTACTTTGTTTAGATCCTCACCTGTAGTTTTAATAAACTCATCTATTTCTTTTTCTGTTACCTCAATTTTCTCTTGATTTGCAACTTCATTTAAAATTAACTCCATTGAAATTGCATCTTTGGCTTGAATTTCATATTCAGCTCTTAAACTATCTGGAGTTTTACCAACACTCTTTAGATATCCTTCAAGTGTTAATCCTAATTTTTCTATTCTGTCTAAAACCTGTGAAAGTCTTGCGTTGACCTCTTCGTCAATAAGCATTTTTGGTAATTTTAAATTTAATTTCTCAAGCAATGCTTTTACATTTAATTTTTTGAAGTCCTTTGGTAGAATTATTTTTTCAAGTTCACAGGTTACAGCTTTTATTTGCCATTCGCCTGCCTCGTCCAAATTTTTGGACGGGGTTATTTTAACAGCATCATATTTAGGGTAAATTGCAGGTTTAAGTTTATGTTCTTCTACTGCAACTGCAAAGGCAGTTGGTAAAAGATGACCTAAAATATGTTCTGTTAACTCTTCATCCTTTGTAATTGCTTCTACTTTAGCAATTGGTGCATTACCTTTTCTGAATCCTGCAATGACGGCTGTTTTTGCGAATTCTTTTAAAGTTTCTTCCTTGGTTTTAAGAATTAATTTACCTGGAATTGTAAAAACAATTTCAATTCCACCATTGTCTGTTCTTTTAAAGGTTGAAGTAATAGCAAAGCTGGATCTCATCATGCTCCTTTGTGTTGGTTAATTCTTACAGTTGGAATACTAACTCTTTCTGATTTTTGAGGCATGTTGGGAATTTTTGTAAATTTAGATAAATTAGCTTGACCTTTTTTATCAAATATAGATATTCTAGGTGGTAATTTGCTACTTGTTTGAATCTTCTTCATATGTGTAGTATACTACATTTACCGTCCGTAAGGTTACTGAGAATAGAATTGATTTTTATTTGAGTCCCCAAGGTAAGGTACACAGAATCGAGGTGAGTATTTAAACACACATATGAAAAAATTATTTATAGGAAATTTGTCATGGGAAGTTTCTTCCGATGACTTGAGAGCATTTTTTGCTAGCTTTGGAACCGTCATTGATGCCGTAGTTATTATGGATAGAATGACAGGAAGAAGCAGAGGCTTTGGTTTCGTTGAAATGGAGACTGAAGAACAAGCAAATAAAGCATTAGAAGGAAACGGAAAAGATCTTAAAGGAAGAGCTATGAACGTAAACATGGCAAAACCTCAAGAGAATCGTTAAGTTCTTTTGTTTTTTTCGAAAAACTGAAAAGTTTTGAGAATTACTTCACTCCAAAGCGGGTTCATATTGTGATCAGCGCCGGAGTGATTGTAGTTTGTAACATCTTTGTCTAGTGTCTTCATTTTATTTAAAAATCTATCTCTCCACTCCATTGAAATTGCATCGTCTGCTGTCCCCCAATGATATTCAATTGGAGCATTAATCCTATCTAAATAATTTGTAAACGAGAATTTATCCACGTTATAATCTTCTTCAAGTTTAGCAAGCTTTGATCTAATATATTTTCCTCCATCATCTGATTCATTCGTGTAATAAAGAACTGAGTACGGGAAGGCTTCAGTGACTGGAGCCCATAACACGGTGGGGTAACTTGCACCTGTTGCTTCTAAAACTGTTAAAGCTATTTGCCCTCCATTGCTATGTGCCCAGATAAAGATATTTTTCCCATCCCACATTGGAAAATTTTCTTTGTTTATAGATTTGAGAAGTGTTAAAACTGTCGTATATGTTTGAAAGCGTGATTCAAATATATTTTCTGCTTCAGGGTCAGATCCACCATATCCTAAAAAATCAGGCGCAAGTGTTATATAACCGTTATCTCTAAAATACTCTCCTACTCTTTTTGTTCCAACTCCTGTTTGGTATATTGATTGATCTACATAACCTCTGAGTAGAACAGCTATCGGATAGTTGTTGTTAGCTTCTGGTATATTTATTAACCCTGTAACTTTTTTGCCGTCAACCTGAAAATCAAATATATTTTCGTTTATGTTTATTTTTGAAGGTTTAAATTCTGTCTGGGAAAGATTTTCAATTGTATATTTTTCTAGTGGTTTAGGCTTTGTCCAAGTAGGTAAGCTTAAATCTTTGTTTAAATAATTTTTATACGTGTCACTCCCCCACCAACCCAGAGAAATAAATATGCAAATACCAAATAAGCAAATTATTAATTTAGTTAACTTACTCATATATCTATTATATAATAAATATATGCAGACACTTATACTTCCAGGTTTTTCAGCATCAAACAAAGAATGGGTTGATGAAACCGCAAAAAGTATTAAATCTGATGATATCATCCGTCCCTTTTATTGGATGCATTGGACTGATGAGAATTTTAAGTTTGACATACAAGAAAAAGCAGAATTAATTGTCAAACATCTAAGAGGTGAAAAGGCAAATATCATTGCAAAATCACTTGGAACACTGGTTGCTTCCCTAGTTTGCAAAATGATTCCTAATCAAATAGAAAAGGTTATTTTAAATGGAATTCCACTTCGAAATGTTAACCCAGAAGAACTTGAAATTATAAAGTTTGCAATACAATTAAATAAGGATAAAATTATAATTTTTCAAAATAATAATGATCCACATGGAACTTTTGAAGAAGTTAAAGGTTTTGGTAATGTTGTTATGAAAGAAAGAGACGATCACAACTATCCATTTTTTGAAGAGTTTCAAGACTTCCTCAGATAATTAAAATTGACCTATTTTGACATATTGTATTTGGTTTTCCTTTGGTCTATAAATATAGATATGAGCCAAAGTATAGACGAACAAGTTAATGTAGTTTTGGCTAACAACACTCCCCTATCTATGCACTGGAGAAACAGAGATTATAAGATTACAAAAATAGGCCTTCGACATGATTATTATGAAGGGAAAATATTAGTTCATATTTTTTCAGTTTTATCTAATGACTTATTTTTAAAATTAAAGTTTAATACAAAGCATTTAACATGGCTTTTGTTGGAGACATTTGAAAGTATATAATTAAGTTATGTCATATATTTTTTTAGACGAATCAGGAGATTTAGGATTTGATAATAATAAAAATAATTCTAAGTATTTCATAATTACAGCACTTTTTATATCAGATAAAAAATTATTGGAAAAACTAATTAAGAAGATTCATTCAGCATTACGAAAGAAAATTAAAGCTATTGGAGGCGGAGTTTTACACTCAGTAAAAGAAAAACCCATCACAAGAAAAAGATTACTAACAAAACTTTTGAAGCTAAATCTAAATATAATGACAATTTATCTTGATAAATCCAAAGTTTATACAGATTTACAAAATGAAAAACACATCCTTTACAACTATATAACTAATATTTTAGTGGATAGAATATTTTCAAAAAGATTAATCGATAAAAATAAACCAATTGTATTAGTAGCTTCAAAAAGAGAAACCAACAAGTTTTTGAATTTAAATTTTGAAGATTACATAAAAAATATTATCAAAAATAATCACAAACTAGATATAGATGTTCAAATTAAGACACCTTCTGAAGAAAAGTCTCTCCAGGCTGTAGATTTTATTAGTTGGTCTATTTTTAGAAAATATGAGTTTAACGATCTTGAATATTACAAAATAATTAAGAAACTAATAGTAGAGGAAAATAAGCTTTATAAATGACAAAACCTCGTATGCTATTTACGAGCAACCATCCGGAAGCCCACATACGAGGAATTATTTGTTACTTTTTATTATACAGGATGTTGTCAACATATACCAATGGAGTTTAACCAGTTACAGCCTAATATAATTCATCTTGATATCAATTCTTGCTTTGCAACGATTGAACAACAAGCAAATCCTAATTTGCGTAATAAACCTATTGTTGTAGCTACATATACCACAAATTCAGGTTGTATCTTAGCTGCATCTGTAACTGCTAAAAAGTTAGGAATAAAAACTGGTATGAGAGTTAAAGAAGCCAAAGCAATATATCCAAGAGTTATAGTTTTGGAACCAGACCCATCTAAATACAGATTTATTCACAAAAAGATATTTAAAATTTTAAAAAGTTATTCTTTTGATGTAACTCCAAAATCAATTGATGAATTTGTATTTACTTTGCACCGTAAGGTTACACCTTGCGGTGCAGCAATAGAGATCAAGGAGAGAATCAAAAAAGAAGTTGGAGAATATATAACAGTTTCTATTGGAATATCTACTAATAGATATTTAGCCAAAATTGCTAGTAACTTGCAAAAACCTGACGGACTATCTGAAATAAACAAAAACAACTTTAAAGAAGTTTTTACAAAACTTAAATTAATTGATTTAACTGGAATTAAAAAGGGCAATTCTAATAGACTTAATTTGTATAATATCAAAACTGTTCTAGATTTTTATGATGCACCTGTTTGGAAGTTAAAATTGGCCTTTGGAGGTATTGGAGGTCTTTATTGGAACACGAGGTTGCATGGATACGAGACCGACCCAACGAGCCCGTCTCTGCGAGACGAGGTAAAGCAAAAGACATATGGTAATTCATACGCTCCACCGCAAAATAAAGCTCATTTAAAATTAGAAATATTATCTAAGCTTTGTGAAAAGACTGGGTCAAGGCTTAGAAATGCAGGTTTAGTTGCAAACGGTATACATTTGGCTATTAACTATCGTGATGGTAGCTTTTGGCACAAAAGTCAGAAAATTAATAAAAATATTTTTGAAAATAATGATATTTATAAAGAAGCGATTAACTTATTAAAACAAAGCCCTGAGACGGAATTACCAAGAGTAATTGCTGTTAATGTATTTAATTTGCAATCTAACCAAAATTTGCAATTAAATATTTTTAATGACGAAGTTGGATTTCATGATCAAATTAAAAAATCACATCTCGCGGGTGCGATTGATGTTATAAATAACAAATGGGGACTATATACAATTCATTCTGCGAGGATGGAGAGTGATCCTACAGTTGTTCAAGACCGGATATCATTTCACCAACTTTAATACTATTTTTATCGCTGAACCCTCCATTTACTTCTAATACATAATCTATTTCAGATGGAGCATGATATTTTTTAAGCTTGCTATCAGTAACACCTAGTTCAGGTTGTACGTTTTTTTCAATACCTATTATTTTATTGTCATTAATCCAAATAATATCTAGTGGAATTTTAGTATCCTTCATCCAAAAAACTGGTTTACTATTTTTGGTAAAGACAAATACCATTCCGCTTTGATCGTCGAGTCTGGTGCGATTAGAAAGTCCTAGAGATCTTTCTTCGTTGGTCTCGGCGACCTCAACTATTATTTTCAAATCATCAATCTTTATTGTTTTTTCATTTTGAACAGCAGGAGAAGTATTTTTAAAGAAAAAATCAAGCTTACCTTGAGAAAGAAGTCCTACTAAAACTATAAAGGCAGCAACTGCAATAATTGGTAAAAAAATTGACTTAAACATTAATCTAATTCAGTCTCAATTGAAGATAATTCTTGGTCTAAATTGTCGAGATCAGTTGCGTTCAAATCTGCTTCAATAGTATCAATGTCATTTGATTCTGATATTGTTTCTACTTTAGTTATTTCTCTTTCAAATGTTTTCGGAGAAACTAAAACGTCTGATGATATTGTAAAAACAAAAACAACAAGAACAATTACTAGAATGGCTAAAAGTGATACTACTAATCTGTTTTTCACTTGTTTTTATCCTCTCCTATTCTAAGACCTTTAATATCTCCAATTAATTTAACTAATATGCCATGTACATCTTTTATATCTTCCTTAATTCCATTTAATGTTTCTTTCGCTTTTTCAAACATTGCCTTAGGGTCCTCAGAAGTTGTCATGTCATTTAGACTTTCTTTAAGGGTAACGACATTAGATTTAATAAGTGTTAGTTTTTGTTTTGCTTCATTTAGTGATACTTTAATTTCTGAAACATTTCTTTCTTCAATTCTAATAATCAATTTTTCAAGTCTTTCAATTGTAGCCTCAAGGCGTACTATCATTTTATTTGAAAAACTCATGATTCTTTCTCTTTTTACTGCATTTAATTTTTCAACTCTTATTTCTTGTCTTTTTGGATTAGGTCTAGATGATGGAGTAGCTGTTTCAGCTAAAACTTGAGGAACTAAAATTAAACTAACTAAAATAAAACCTAAAACTAAAAATCCTTTTGCGATCTTCATTAAATTAATACTAATTCATTGCAACAAAAATAGCAAGTATATGTTCTGGCTGCCCACATCGGTGACACTTCAAAGTTTAAAGTAGCATACTCAAGT